>Ga0129302_1002032_pt1 | contig 14709 bp, 9 predicted proteins | sample BlaSprsedimmetaG_FD_94476 | JGI IMG/M metagenome (GOLD analysis project Ga0129302, IMG submission 94476) | Hot spring sediment bacterial and archeal communities from California, USA to study Microbial Dark Matter (Phase II) - Blank Spring... | ecosystem: Environmental > Aquatic > Thermal springs... | reverse complement strand
TCCCTGACTGGGAGACTGTATCGAGGTGGTACTGGAACCTGTCTGAACCTCACATAGAAAAGACCACCCCTGAGATGAAGAAGACAGTCGACGAACTTGTCCGGGGGATTGATGATCCGGTCAGAAAGATTGAGAAGATATTCACCTGGGTGTCCCAGGAGATAAGATATCTGGGGATTACTGCTGAGACCGAGGCCCCTGGATACGAACCCCGCCGTGTTGACATGACCTTTGAGCGCAGGTCAGGGGTATGCAGGGACAAGGCGGCCCTCCTGGTGAGCATGCTGCGGCTTGCAGGGTTCGATGCATTTCCTGTCCTGATCATGAACGGACCAAAAAAGGATCCTGAGGTCCCTCAGCCGTATTTTAATCACGCCATATCGTGCGTGCGCATGAAAGACGGCACCTATATGCTGATGGATCCTACGGATGAAAGTACCAAGGAGCTTTTTCCCGCATATCTGAACAACCAGAGTTATCTGGTAGCGACACCTCAGGGCGAGACATTGTTAACCAGCGAGGTTGTCCCGCCGGAAAAGAATATGATGCATATCGAGACCGAAGGTTCCCTGGACGAAGCTGGAAATCTCAATGCAGCCTCCATTCTTAAATTCCAGGGTATAAACGACAATGCATACAGAGGTTATTTCTCCCGTCTGTCTGCTGAGGAAAGACGGCAGTTCTTTGAACGTATAATCAAAAAGATAGCTCCTGGAAGCACACTTTCGGAATACGAGATAACGCCGGGCAACATGCTCGATACAAGCGTGGGTCTTCAGGCCAGGGTCAGTTTCGAGGTAAAGGATTTTGCCATACCCGGCAAGGACATGGTCATGCTTCCTGTTCTCAGGATGGGCGGCAGTATCGGTATCGTGAACTTCCTGACTTCAGACATGGTGCTTGAAGAGCGGAAATACCCCTATGTCACGGATGTGGCCTGCGGGGTTGATGAATCTTTCCGGCTCGATCTCTCCGGGATCGTCGGCGAGCAGATAAGTCTGCCCGAGTTTGAGACCGTGGATACAAAAGGGGCTCTCTGGAAACTTGACGTATCGGTAAAGGATCGTGTGCTCTCATGCAAGAACACCTTTGCCATGAATCTGCCCGAGTACTCTCCGAAAGAATATCTCGATCTCAAGCAGACCCTTACCAAGATCGAGGCAGATGAGAAAAGGATGCCGGTTTTCACTCTCTCTGGAGCTGTTCCGTCTCCTGGTGTGCATCGCTGGTATTCCCCTTACGAACCTGAAGCCATAATTCTCGAAGAAGTTGATGAATTCGATGTTAAGGACTCCACGGCCTGGACAGAGACCAAGCACGTGAAAATGAGGGTGCTTACCTATGCCGGTAAAAAACACTACAGTGATCTGTATATCCGGTACAACCCTGCATGGGAAGAGGTGGAGATAGTAAATGCCCAAGTAACGTCGCAGTCAGGAGAGACAAAGACCATCGAAGAAAAGGAGATCAATACCATGGATGCCCCATGGGCTGGTGATGCCCCCAGATATCCCTCATCCAAGATCCTTGTCGTGAGCCTGCCGGGTGTGGAGCAGGGCAGTCTCATCGAATATACGATCAAACGAAGGAAGACCGGCAGGACTTTCTTTTCCATAAATGATGAGTTCATCTCTTCTGACATGGCAAGGATAGAAAATCCACGTAACAGTTCCCGCCCGGTATTAAGTGTAGACGGGGTGTTCCGGTATAATGTGCCGGTTGAATCAAAGACTCTTCGAATCAATGCACCTCAGGAACTTGATCTCAACATATCAGAATCCTTCATGCCCGATACCTGCATGGGCACGGTGAAGATAAACAGACGTATGCTTAACACCGGTAAAGATGTTGTCTACGAATTTTCCTCAACACGCATCCCTCCGGTTACACAGGAGGACAACCTGCCTCCCTGGTACAGCTTCAACCCTGTAATCTTCGCAACTTCTGCCGACTGGAAGACCTATTGCCGTGATCTGCACAAGATATTTATCGATGCGTCATCTTTCAGGGACATCACTCGGGAGAAGGCCATGGATCTTGTAGCAGGGGCACACAGCGAAGATGAAAAGATCAGAATCATCCGTGATTTTGCCGCAAAGAACCTCAGGTTTATTGAAGCGGGGTTCGCTGAGTTTCCCCTTTCGGAGACAGGTTCTGCAGACAGGATACTAAAAGATGGTTATGGGAACTCGGCAGACCGTGCGGTTGTTCTTTATGCCATGCTCATATCAACAGGGTTCAGACCCGAGATTGTCCTGGCTTCACATGGCCCTGCGATTCAGGGTATTGACAATGCCCTGCACAGCTATCCATCCCATCAGTGGTTCAGTGATGTCCTGGTACGGGTGAAATCAGCCGGCAGGTATGTATATCTCAACGATACCGACCAGTATGCTCCACCCGGCTCCACCACGAACGACGGTAATATCGGGCTTGTATTGGAATCAGGAGGGTTCGAGATTATCAGGAGTGCTTCACCGGATCTGGAAACACGCACCGATGTCAATGTTTGTCTTGACCTTACACCCCAGGGTGATGTGGTCATAAAGAAGACCACCAGCTTTTACGGGCTGGATTTTGCATCTTTCAGAAAGAGATTCTCTGAGATGCCACCCGAGGAACGAGACAGATACTATCAGAAGCTTGTTTCTTCGATCAGTCAGGCGGCCAGGCCGGATGGCGAACTGATTACCGATTATGATTCATATCCGGGAATCGAGGAATTCCGTGTTACAGCCCGGTCTTATGCGATACGTCAGGGAAAATATCTCTATCTCGATATACCGGGACTTGTCAGCAGAGTGCATGGCGTAGGAAATGATACCAGAAAAAACCCCCTGTATATCCCCACCCGGAAGAACGGAACAATTGTCATCGATGTGGCACTGCCTCGAGGTATGAAAGCCATCGAACTCATGCCGCCGGAAAGGATTGATTTTACGGTAGAGCGCATGGGTGTGCTGACGCTTGAAACACGGCTCGTCTATGGAGAAGACGCTTTGATGCCGTCAGGGATTGTTGTTCGTGAGAATATCCGTTTCGATCCGGCTGTAATCCCGCCCGAGGAATATTCCCAGCTCCTTGATGTGCAGCGTGTCCTTTCACGTCCGGGTTCACGGATGATCGTCCTGGAGATGGAATAAATGTAAGGGTCTCGTTTTAAGGTTAATGCAAATCCTGTCCTGGTCGATGAGAACATTAATGATCTGGTGAAATAGTAGCCGTGAATTCTGCCTTCTGCATATAGGGACAATATGAACGCAGAACACTTATACGGAAATGATATAAAGGAGGATGCCGCTTTTCGGCGGTGAACCGTCTGATATCATGGAAAGACGAAGATCCTTACGTATAACTGTAGCAATTCCTGCAGAGGTCGAGATATACCCTGATTCTCAATATCAGACATCGACACACACATCCATAAAAGGGATGGTGAACACCATCGATATAGGCCTGGGAGGTTTAAGTGTCAGGGTCGTCCATTGTGAGAGCCATACAGGTAAAGGCTTCAGCCCGGCAATTGCGTATCTTCTTGCCGGCAAGATAATAACGGCATATTTCAAGGATTATGATATGACCATAACCGGAAAAGTTGTCCGGGTAGACCCGGAGACCATGCTCATGGCCGTTGTGATTACAAGGGTTTCTGATATAGACTGCTGGCGGCAGCTCTGCGGCCAGGTCATCTACAGGCAGTCAAGCAGATAGGGTATTATCCCACATTGTGCTGTCGGATAAATGTATGGTGCATAATACTCTAAGGTCGCCTTGTTTGTTATTCCCGACATTGTGCCGCAACGGAATTTTCAACCCGTGGGAGACCTGTTGTAGGAGAGACTTTCAGCCGCGGCATCATTTGTCCCGGCAGTGATTCAATCGCGGATGGAAGCAGCTCCCACAGGGTTTGTACGAATCAATCATGGATTGTTCGATTCAATAGTTTCGTATGAGGCATTATTACCACTGCTGACGGCGACAGGATGAGTTCCAGGCTGCTTCCATCGGGAGAAGGTCTTGATTCGTTCGACAATTCAAAGACCAGGACCTGGCCGGTGCTGACCTGAAATTCGAGATGATAGTTCCTTCCCTTGAACAGACAATCCTTCACAATACCGTTTACAATGGTTTCACGATCTTCAACCGGTTGTGAACCATCCCGGATCTTTGCCCCGTCAGGCCTGATCAGCACTGTCACTTCAGTGCCCTGGGTACAGTTGTGATCGATATGATGGAGAACCCCGAGATCTGTGCTGATGGTCTTGTCAGGCAGGATAAGGCCTTCCATGAGATTGTGAAAGCCTAAAAAACGGGCCACGGTCTCGTTTGCAGGGTGTGCATAAAGGTTCTCCGGGGTGTCTGTCTGTTCTATCCTTCCTTTGTCCATAACCGCTATGATATCTGCAACAGCATAGGCTTCAGCCTGGTCATGCGTAACGAAAACAGTTGTCACACCGAGCCGTTTCAGGATGTTCCTCACCTCGAGAAGAAGGCGCTCGCGAAGGGCCCTGTCCAGAGAACCGAATGGTTCGTCCAGGAGAACAAGCTTTGGCCTCGGTGCAAGGGTCCTTGCCAGTGCAACCCTCTGGCGCTCGCCTCCTGACAGTTCGCTGACACCGCGCAGTGCATATTCTTCGAGCCCGACGAGGAGAAGCATCTCACGGGTGCGTTTGAGGGTCTCTGCACGGGATTTGTTCTGCATCTTCAAACCGAAGGTGATATTGCCCATGACATTCAGATGCGGAAACAGGGCAAACTCCTGGAACATCATGCCGAAGTTCCGGCGATGAGGCTCTATAGCAGCCATATCCCGGTTGTCAAAATATACATCGCCTGCATCGGCTTTTTCAAGACCTGCAATAATGCGCAGGAGTGTGGTCTTGCCGCAGCCGGACGGTCCGAGGAGACACAGGATGGTTCCCTCCTCGATATCGAGGTTTACATGATCGAGGGCAGGGTCGTGGTTGAAGGTCTTTGAGATGGATCTCAGTTCAAGAAGCGCCATGTCAGAACTCTCCCCCTGATGTGATGCGGATCCTCTCAAGGAACAGGAAGCCTGCAGCAGTTACCAGCATCAACAACGTGCTCATGGCCATTGCCTGGCCGTAATTCATTATACCCGGCTGGCCGAGAAACCGGTAGATTGCAAGGGGCATGGTGGGTGTCTGCGGCCGGGCCACAAAGACTGTTGCACCGAATTCACCGATACTGACGGTAAAGGCAAAGACCGCCCCGACCACTATGCTCCGCCGTACAATGGGCATCACAACCTTCATCCAGGCCTGGAATGGTGATGCACCGAGCATGGCAGCAGACTCGCGCAGGTTTTCGGGTATGCTGCGAAGTGCCGGCAGAATGCTTCTTACCACAAAGGGATAGGCGACCAGCGTATGCGCCAGTGGGATGAGAATCATTGAGGTTCGAAGGTTCAAAGGCGGCCTGTCCAATGCGATAATATAACCGAACCCGAGGGTAACCGCAGAAGTGGCCAGGGGGAGCATGAATACCGGGTCTAATATCGATGTGATCCTTTTCCCTCCCCGGGCAATGAAGGTTGCTGCGCACCCTCCGATGATCAGGGACAGCACCAGAGCTGCAAAGGCGAAGCCTACAGAATATGCGATCGCCTCCACAGGCGGGACGTAGAAGATAGATTGAGCCCTGTTTGCGAAAATGGCACGGTAGAATACAAGGGAGAACCCGTCCGGCGCACGGAAAGACTGGATGACAAGTGCAATCAGAGGGCTGCCGAGCATGATAACCATTACCAGGATATTCGCCCAGACAATGATCTTTTGTCTGCGGCCAACGGGTTTTTTCTGCGTTGCACTGCGTGATTCGGGGTAGAGCGTGATCGATGCTCTTCGCTGCAGTGTCGTATATACCCACATGAATACAAAGGTGAAGCATATCTGAATCAAGGACAGCGCCGCTGCCATGGGCAGGTTGAATATGTGTACTGCCTGGCGGTAGATCTCTACCTCGATCGTTGCATAGCGTGGGCCGCCCAGGATCAGGATCACGCCGAAACTGCTGAAGCAGAAGATAAATACAAGGAGCGATGCCGCAGAGATCGAGGGGAAGAGAAGAGGGAAGGTAATTTTCCTGAACGTTTTCCACGGCGATGCCCCGAGCATGTGCGCAGCCTCGGTCAGGCTGGGCTGCAGGCGAGACCAGGCACTGCCCACAATCCTTAAGACAACCGTGTAGTTGTAGAATACATGCGCCATGAGGATAAACCAGATTGTATGATCAAGCTTGATAGGAGGAGTTGCAAAGGCAAAGTCGTTCATGAGCCATGTGTTCAGGATGCCTCTCGGCCCGAGCAGGGCATGGAAAGCTGCAGCGACAACCACTGAAGGCAGAACGAAAGGTATAGCCGTGAAGGACTGCAGGATGTTTTTTCCGGAGAATCGATATCGGGCAAAGACATATGCCCCGGGCAGTGCAATGATTAAGGTAAGCACGGTTGAGACAGCAGCCTGCCAAGTGGTGAACCACAGCGTGCGGACATAATAAGGGGTCGAGACCAGTTTGCCGAACCCTTCGAGGTTCCATGTGCCATCCGATATAAGGCTTAAGTTGAATATCCTTATCAGAGGATAAAAATAAAACACTGCCAGGAAAACAAGCGGCACCCCGGCAATAATCATGCTGTATCTGGTCTTGATAGTCTTCATCTCAGGACATTGATTGTCCAGGCCTCGATCCATTGTTCACGGTTTTGAGCAATGTCTTCCGGAGATACCTTTACCGGCTCTTCCGCAAGCCTTGCATGTCTGGCAAAGACCTCGGGCAGCCTGGCCTTGCTGTTTACCGGGAAGACGAACATCTGCAGAGGAATATCTTCCTGAAATGTTTTATCGAGCATGAAATCAATAAGTTTGCGGGCAATCTCCGGATTTTTGCAGCCCTTGAGTATCCCGGCGAATTCTATCTGGCGGAAAGCGGTTCCGGGTGCAGTAACAGCGGCAGTCGGTGCCTCATCAAGAGGCTTCTGTGAGAAATGAACCTCTGCCGGCGGACTGCTTGCATAACTCACCACAATGGGGCGCACACCTTCTGACGCCGCACTGAACTGACCCCAGTAGGCATCCTCCCATCCATCCGTGACGAGCACATCGTTTTTCCGTAGTTCCTTCCAGTAATCAAGATAATGTTCCGAGCCGAAATGACCTATTGTGGCAAGCAGAAACCCTAGGCCCGGAGAGGATGTGGCAGGGTTTTCAACAACACTAAGCCCCTTGTATTCCGGTTTGATAAGATCCTCCAGGCTTTCAGGCGGAGCGATGCCCCTGTCCTTGAACCATGCCTTGTCGTAATTGAGGCAGATATCACTGTAGTCCACAGGCAGCAGACTGTGTTCTGTGTCAAGCTCGAAGCGGTCGTCAACAGCGCTGAGCAACGGGGAATCGTATGATACAAAGATGCCTGCTTTCAATGCACGGCTCATAAAGGTGTTGTCGACACCATAGAAGATGTCCGCAAGGGGATTCTCTCTGGAAAGGATTGCCTGGTTCAGTGCAGCCCCTGCATCTCCGGACTTGATAAACCGGACATTCACGTTGTTTTCCTTCTCAAAGATTCCGATTATCCCTTCGCTGATGCTGAAACTGTCGTGAGTCATTATTGTTATGACTTTAATGTCATCCGGTTTGCATCCTTTACTGCACCCGGTCAGCACAGTCAGTGATAGTGCCAGAATGAAAAAGTAAATGCCGTATTTCTTCATAGGTATCACCTCGTCTTGAAAAAGAAAAAAGCCATCCCTTTGGAGGATGACTTTTTTCATGTGCCTTCATTCCTCCGCCGGCATTATCCGGTTCAGGTTCAACGGGCAGATCCACAGCGAATGAGCAAGGACCCCTCTCAGCCCGGTTTTTCCGAGCTCCCGATAGGCTGTTTTCTTTTTTCCAGTATGGTCATATTCATAGATCCGGTTTGCCGGCATGTCAAGGTGTTTCGGCGGTAATGTTTCGGCGGTAAAAGGGGTGCCTGTCAGGCTGTGAGACCTGGTGATATGTTGAATAATCCCACGTTGTGAACTTGGATAATTCCATGGTGACTGCTCATTTGAACTGACCTGTTTTGTGGGAGCGGCTTTCAGCCGCGATAACAGTTCTTCCGGCAGCAGCAGAATCGCGGCATAAAGCCGCTCCCACACTTCGGCGGTACAGCCGGACTGGATGAAGCGAGATGCGCCAGAAGGGTGAGGGGCAAGGCCGTCTACCCGGATTGAGCTTTGTAGACCCCGATCCCCCCCATCGGGCCGATCTTACAGTTATAAGATAAAGAATAATTCTTTCCCTGCCATGTTTTACGCCAAGAGGACCGTTCGGGGAACAAACCCTGCAATTATCGCAGTATGGTGCTTCATTTTCGGTTTTCGGACTTCGGATTGAGAAAACAGTGTAATCTGTAAAATCCTTGCCGGAATATATTTTGTGGAGAAGGAAGAAAGGAGTCAGGAGGCAGAACAAGAAACCCTGTCTGTCATTGCGAGGAGAGAGACCGCAGAGGCGGACGGCCGACGAAGCAATCTAAATTATTCTGGCGCTGAAAGAAACTGCGGAGCACGGCTCTGCTGAAATATCTTGAGATTGCTTCGTCCGTCTTTGACGAACTCGCAATGACGCGCTTTTTCCCTGTCATTGCGAGGAGGAGGACGGAGGCCGACGACGCGGCAATCTCAAAGGTATTGAGCAGAGCCGTGAATACCACCCCTAGTTACAATTCGGCATGACAGTCGAATTGGACAGCCCGGAGGTACTGCCCAACGGGGAGGGTCATGGATGCCCCGAGGGAAGAGGTTGCCCCCAGACCACTTCATGACGTGGGTATACAAGCACGGTAAAATAACTAGACCCAGATTTGACAGTCTCGCAAAAAGTCAGTTTGTAAGAATTGGCAACCAATAATATCATATAGTTACAAGTATCAAAAGTGTCTATTCCGGACTTTTTGCGAGATCATCGGATTTGTATATTTAACATCCGTGAAATATGGACATTTATGCACTAAGGATTAAAGAAGACTTTGGATTGCGCAGGAAGGTGCAACCCATTAGTTGCGGCCTAGCAAGGAGATTATAATTATCCATCTTTTCACACCAGGTGTATCCTGGAAACGATATCGTGAAAAAACTCCCTGGACCATATGGATAATGTTTCGATTTTCTGTACAAACGGTTCAACTTCACTGCGTGCCTGATCGATATCCAGAGAATCGATTGTTTCGTGCATGATCTTAAAAAATGTTTCCTTTTTCAATTGATCACTTCCAGTCCAGTCCCCTGTCTGGCGCATTCTCTGCTCAAGATGGTATAGATGAAGGTGCGGGTGATGAGCGATGTACCACACGAGGTCATACCAGTCCCGTCCTTTGACCCTTGTCTTCCATCTTCGACACAGTGCGGCGTGCATCTTGCCGGCAAATAAATCCGGCAACGTCATGATCCTTATTGAAAAAGGGATTGGCGCAAGAAGATATCTTGTCTCTGTCGAAAACCCCGCGGGTGGGTCTGTATCGCATTCCAGCTTGATTTTGATCGTCTGGCCTTTTGGGATCTTACGAAGTATGTCTTCTCCGGACCGGATAACGAGCATCTGGCTGTAGGTATCGGCCTTGAGAAAAGCTGATTGAACCGGTGACTGAACAGCCTTATTCTTCTTCTCCATGCTCACTTCAAAACCGAATGCCAGAAGCTCTTTTTCCAAGGCAGAACCGTACGTGTTCAAGTCAAAATCATTGCACGGTTCAAGAAGGGTAAAATCCAGGTCTTCTGAAAATCGGTCAAGCCCATAAAGTATTCTGAGCGCAGTGCCGCCATAAAAGGCGGCCTGTTCAAAAAATTTGCTTCTCCACAGGCCAAGCAGTGCGATCTCCTGAAGTATCTCCCTGAGGGCACGGGCATAGTCTTCGAGCCTCTCGCAATGATATTTTTCCAGCATTTGAGCAACGGCTTCATGCATAATGGGCCTCGTTATCGCGCCGCTGCATTCTTTTAATGAGACTGCTCAAGAGGCGCACCTTGAATGACTTGTAACGGTTTCCAATGTCAGCCACCTTATCAGGATCAAGGCTTTTTAAAACCAATGGATCGATACGCAAAAAGACAAGGAGATATTCTTCAAGCTCTTTCTGGGTCCGGATGCCTGTCCCCCGGTCGAGATGAATCTTGTCTGAAAGGGCCTTTTCATGAGATGAAATAAGAAAGGCACCTCCATCTTCCAGTTCCACTCTCATCACGCCTGAACGAAATGATGCAAGAGAAACGGTTCTGTATGAAAAGACCCCTACAGGTGTGGTATATGTTCTTGATCGGCCTGTTGCGATGGAAGTGATCGATTCAGACCTCTCAGGGATCATGCCATGATAAGACAGGGCATACTCGAGAGAAATACATGAAGGCCCATAAATCAGGTTGGCCAGTGTTTCCCGTGAATAAGGGTGCTTTCTGTAATCCTGTCCAAAGATATACAATCCCTTCTTGATCCTGATAATATGCCCCTTTTTGATCAGGTCGGAGATCTTGTCCCGGGGACGTGAGTATCCCTGAAGGCAGTCCAGCAGCATCTGATAATCAAATTCTTCCCTGCTGATTCTATTGCGGATCTTGTCGATCATACCTTCCTTTTTAATCAAAAATAAACATGATATGTGTTTATGTCCAAGTTCAAACTATGGGCAAATAAATATCATATTTCTGCATAGTATGTCGACAACTTATCGACATACTATGTAAGAATATCAAAAAAATGAATTGCCGGAAACGTAGGTAATTTTTTATCTGCAAACCAGCCCGGTCAAACTTGAAGAGAGTTAAATGTGACAGTCTCGCAAAAATCTGGAACGAATGTCATTGCGAGGAGGAGGCAGAAGGCCGACGACGCGGCAATCTCAATGATGCTTGGCGCTGAACTGGATAATGCGTGGTTGCACAGCTCTGCTGAAGAATCTTGAGATTGCTTCGCTTTGCTCGCAATGACCCGACCTTTTCATGTCTTTTCGATGAGTGAACCGACAAAGCAGAATAAAACTAATTTAGTGAAACCATTGATTCTTCTAATCCGGCTCTTATTTCTATTATAAAGAACAGGGATTTATACCTGATCCTGTACACTAAGGGGGCACCGATGTCTCATTTTGATACTGCACTGAGGGGGTATACCGGTAAGCGGATAGAGGAGATCGAATCGGCGGATATACTGATCGGCATACCCTGCTTTAACAACGAATCTACAATAGAGCATGTCATCCAGATGGTCACCCACGGCCTGGCCAAGCATTACAAGGACAGGAGAAGCGTGATCTTTGTAGCCGACGGCGGGTCGACAGACGACACAAGGGAGGTGGCAAAGGAATTTCAGATAAAGCCGTGGCAGGAAAAGATCGTGTCCATTTACCGGGGCCCGGGAGGCAAGGGGTCTGCGCTTAGATCCGTGTTCGAGGCGGCTGGGCGCCTGCATGTGAATGTGTGCGCCGTGGTGGATTCCGACCTCAGAAGCATTACATCCGACTGGGTGAAATATCTTCTCGATCCTGTCCTGGAAAGGGAATACCAGTTTGTCTCTCCTGTCTATATGCGGCACAAGTACGACGGTACCATTACGAACAATATCGTCTACAACCTTACCCGTGCATTATACGGTAAAAGGATCCGCCAGCCGATCGGCGGCGACTTCGCATTCTCCAGACAGGTGGCCAAGTATTATGCGGAGCAGGAAGTATGGGACACGGATGTCGCCCGTTTCGGGATCGATATCTGGATGAGCACTTCTGCGATCACGAACAATTTCAGGATCTGTCAGTCAAACCTCGGGGTGAAGATCCATGACGTAAAGGATCCCTCGCAGCATCTGGGCCCCATGTTCCGTCAGGTCATCTGGACACTGTTTTCGCTGATGGAGACATACGAGCAGCACTGGAAATCGGTTGAAGGAAGCACTCCGCTGGAAACCTTCGGCATGGAGGGTTTCACCGAGCCTGAACCGGTACGGGTCAACCTCGATTCACTCGTAGAGAATTTCAAGGTCGGATTCGGTCATCTGGGCGTGCTGTGGAAGGAGATCTTTTCTCCTGAGAGCTACGATGATCTTAAGAAATCCGCCGAGATGAGCAGGGATGATTTCGAGCTTCCCATCGATACCTGGGTAAGGCTTCTCTATGAACTCGCGGCAACGTACCATGCCTGGCGGAAAAACCGTTACAAACTGGTCGAGCTGGTTGCGCCTCTGTATTACGGACGCGTCGCATCCTTTGTCAATCAGACAAAGGATATGGATTCAAAACAGGCAGAGGATCTTGTAGAGCTGCAGGCTCAGCGTTTTGAGGACAACAAGAAATACCTCCTTGAACAGTGGGAAAACAAGGACAAGAAATCAATCCCTGAAACGATATGATGAGGATGGCCGATTCTTAAGATTACGGCGGGCTAATCATTCTCAGTGATGATCTTCTGGTATGTGATTATATCCGACTGGTTCCAGGAGCCTGATTCCATGAGGGAATACTGATAGCAGTAGTGCGATCTGCACCTGAGCGGCCGGGATTCATAGATGGTACATCTGCCGTGGCGGTCAAGGTAAGGGCAGGCAATCACCGTGGTGTTCCCACCGATGGCGAGCAGTACTGTCTCACCTGTGTCAGGAAACCGGCCGCAGCATTCATAGATCTTGTCATGTATCAGGCACTCTTCACACGGGTTCATAGTCGTGTCTCGTTAAACCACCTTGTTCATCAGAATCATTGTATAACGTCCAGTTTGTTAACATGGTCTGGTTTGTGATTCGGGTCATCCCTGCCCCTCACTCTGCGGGCGCAACAAAAGTGCGTCCAATTCGGCTATCCCTGCCGAATTGTGGGAGCGGCTTTCAGCCGCGATATTATTTTTGACCATTTTTAAAAAATCGCGGCTGAAGCCGCTCCCACAAGTTTTATGCAATGATTCATGCATAATGTGGGTTATAACACTGGCACGGATCAATCTGTTTTTCAATCCGAAAACCAATGGTATGAACCCCAGGGCAAGCCCTGTATCCTTCTTTAGAAGCAATCTGCGGGGAATGAGATTCCCCGCAGTAAGATTTAGAGGTATTAAACTACCCCGCCGCAAGCAACGGGGTATCAAAGGCCTTCTCAGTTGAATAGGCCATTCGCAGCAAGCTGCGGGGAATTAACCCCAAGGGATTAAAGGATCTATTTACTGTTCCCCCCCCACTCACTTTTATCCTCTCCTTAGGGGGCGAGGATAATTTGTGAGCGCTTACAGGCAGCTTACGTATCATCCGAATGAACCCCAGGCTGCTCGTCCGGCGTAGGGAACGCAAAGATGGATTCGAAATCCGAGATTCGAGATATTCTTGTTCAGAGCCGCAATAGCGGGATATTCTATTTCCCGGGTCCGAGAAGCATAATGAATGCCTTGAACAATTGAGGGTCGAACTCCCTGGCCATTTCCTGCTGCATGATCTTTATTGCCTCGAAAGGAGTCTTGGGATTTCTGAAAGGCCGGGTCGAGATAAGGGCTTCGAATGTGTCTGCTATGGCGCATATTCTGGAATAGAGAGGGATGCTGCTTTTAAGCCGCTTGAAAGGATATCCTTTCCTGTCGCACCGCTCATGGTGGTATAAAACAATGGCTGCAGCCTCATCACTTGAATACTGTGCTTTCATGAGCTTTTCATGCCCCCATATGGGATGTTTCCTGACGATGTCCCATTCTTCCCTGGTAAGGGGCCCTTTCTTGTCGAGTATTTTCGCGGGTACTTTGGACATGCCGATATCGTGAAGAAAGAAAGCAGTAGAGAGTTTTGCGATATCATGTTCGTGAAGCTTGTCCTGAAAGAGATTGATCGCCAGGGCCGTGCCGAAGATACCCACCTTTACGGAATGTTTGTAGGTGAAATGATCGTGGCTGGTGATCTCTATCAGATTGTTCATGACGCGCTTGTCTGAAAGGATGAGTTTCACTGTACTTTCGGATGAGCTCTCCAGCTCAGCGATATTGCGCATATTCATGCCCTGATAGATCTGGCGTATGGATTTCATCGAAGTGGTGTATATGATATCCGACTTCACTTTCGGATTAACCGCAGGGTCAACAAGTATCTCATGCAGGTAGGTGTTCAGGTACGCCTCGGCAGCCTCCAGGTCTTCAGCCTGGATGTAGAGTCTGATGTTATTGGTGCTGAAAAGACGGGCATGATCATGAGTAAAGACAGCCCCCCTGGCAGCGAAAAGACGGTAGTCATCCTTTATCCTTACATAAAGATCCCTGCTGCACTTCTGATCCATTCGTATTGTAGGGTGAGGAATCTCTTTAAATATCATAGGATATTTTCCTGTCAGTGCTGAAAATATCAAATGATGGTATCTTTGTTGTGCCGCGTCTTTTCATTATGTCGTCTTTCATAATCGAGTGAAGGGCATCGATGGTTCATCTATCGTCATAGTATTTAGAAAAATTAAATTATTTGAAATGGTTAACAAGGATGTCACTCTAAAGTGCTTCTGAAATCACCCGCGATTTGCCATGTTCATCACTAAATTGCGTTTAGAGTAATCGATTGTTGAAATATTTATGGGTAAAAAACATGTATGAAAACCACTCTGCTTAGTTGACTTGGATTGGATAAGCTGATAAATTGAACCACGATTCACTATAAGAGAGATCCATTCTAAATAATAATAGAGGAGGTAGTAATGGTC
>Ga0129302_1002031_pt1 | contig 14711 bp, 12 predicted proteins | sample BlaSprsedimmetaG_FD_94476 | JGI IMG/M metagenome (GOLD analysis project Ga0129302, IMG submission 94476) | Hot spring sediment bacterial and archeal communities from California, USA to study Microbial Dark Matter (Phase II) - Blank Spring... | ecosystem: Environmental > Aquatic > Thermal springs... | reverse complement strand
CCACCAAATAATCCTATGATCCATCATTCTGACTTCTGACTTCTTTATTCTGAATTCTTTATTCTGATTTCTTTATTCTGAATTCTTTATTCTGAATTCTTTATTCTGAATTCTGTTTTAACAATCTTACAATTTTTTATTATACTAGAATTTTAAACTTTACGACTTGCTTAAATAATGACAAAAAACCAACCGAAATATTCAAAAGATAAGATAGTTGTAAAAGGTGCTCGTCAGCATAACTTAAAAAACATTGATCTCGAGCTTCCACGGAATAAACTTATTGTTTTTACCGGTGTCAGCGGTTCCGGTAAATCATCTCTGGTCTTCGATACGATTTATGCCGAAGGTCAGAGACGATATGTTGAAAGTTTATCCTCGTACGCAAGACAATTCCTAGAAAGAATGAGCAAACCCGATGTTGATTTTATTTATGGTATAAGTCCGGCTGTTGCAATAGAACAAAAACAAGGGGCACGCAATCCTCGTTCAACAGTTGCAACAAGTACGGAGATATATGACTATCTTCGGCTTCTATTTGCCCGTATAGGTAAAACAATCTGTTTTAGTTGCGGGAAAGTTGTTACTAAAGATTCAACTACAACAGTTGTTGAATGGATAAATAATCAAACCGAAGGAGGAAAATATTATCTTGCTTATCCCCCGCCGCTTCATGAAGGAAGAAAATTAAAAGATGAAATTGATCTTCTCAAACGAAAAGGTTTTTTCAGAATATTTTATAAAGACAAATTATATGATCTAAACGAAGAAGAAATTAAAACCAATTCAAAAGAAGAGATCTATGTTGTAATCGATAGATTCAAATCAACTAAAGACGATATCAGGGCTAAGCTTGCCGATTCGATCGAAACTACTTTTAAGGAAGGTGACGGCAGACTTGCAATTATTAACGCAGATACAAATGAGATAAAAGTATTTACAAAATATTATGAATGCTGCGGTATTCGGTACGAAGAACCGGAGCCCCGGTTCTTTTCATTCAATAATCCGTTCGGAGCCTGCCCGGTTTGCCAAGGATTTGGACGTACAATGGATTATGATATGGATCTCATAGTTCCCAATCCGAAATTAAGTTTAGCCGAAGGTGCAATTGCACCATGGCGAAGCGTTAAATACAGTAAATACTTACGTGACTTAATTCGATCAGCAAAAGAAAATAATATCCCAATAAATGTTCCTTTTGAAAAACTAACCGAAGTACAATATCAAAAAGTTAAAGAAGGTTTCAAAGGTTACATTGGCATTGATGGATTCTTTGAAAAGTTGGAAAAGAAAACTTATAAAATGCATATTCGCATTTTGTTAAGTAGATATCGAGGATACAATACTTGCAAAGCTTGTAAAGGTTCACGTTTACGAAGAGAAGCATTGCAGGTTAAAGTTGATGATCATTCAATGTATGATATAATTAAAATGTCGATTGAACGCGCTCACAAATTTTTTGAAATATTACAGCTTACCGAATATGAAGAAAAAATTGCAGATAGAATTCTTAAAGAGATAAGAAAAAGATTATCATTTCTTAATAATGTCGGACTCGGTTATTTGACTTTGGATCGACTAAGCTCAACACTTTCCGGCGGAGAAACTCAGAGAATTAATTTGGCAACTTCACTCGGTTCAGCATTGATAGGCACTCTTTATGTTTTGGATGAACCAACTATTGGCTTACACCCAAGAGACAACTCAAGACTTATCAAAATATTAAAATCACTTCGCGATATCGGTAATACGGTTTTGGTAGTTGAACATGATTCGGAAATGATGGAAGAGGCAGATTTAATAGTTGATATGGGTCCGCATGCAGGAGTTAATGGAGGGCAAATTGTCGCAATCGGAACACATGATGAGTTAATTAATAATTCTGATTCGCTCACAGGTAAGTATTTATCTAAAACTATTTCAATTCCCATACCGACAGAAAGAAACACAAAAGAAACACCGGTAATAAAAATTAAAGGAGCACAAGAAAACAACCTAAAAAATATTGATGTAGAAATTCCTTTAAAGAAATTTGTTGTTGTTACCGGCGTCAGCGGCTCCGGTAAAAGTACTCTTATCCACGATATACTTTACGGCGGCATTGCAAAAATGTTCGGACAGAATCCTCCCAGTATAGGAAAATACGATTCAATTGAAGGAACAAAATTTATTGATGAAATAGAGATTGTTGACCAATCCCCTATTGGTAAAACACCCCGCTCAAATCCTATAAGTTATGTAAAAGGATTTGAACATATTCGCGAGCTTTTTGCAAACACTCCTCAAGCAAGAGCACGCGGCTACAAACCCGGCTTCTTTTCTTTCAATGTGCCGGGAGGTAGATGTGAAACATGCAGCGGTGAAGGTTATGTAAAAATTGAAATGCAGTTTCTTGCGGATTTGTATCTTGAGTGCGATGACTGTAAAGGTACCAGATACAAAAAAGAAACACGGGAAATTACTTACCGCGGAAAAAATATTGTTGATGTTCTTAATATGACCGTAGATGAAGCTCTCGATTTCTTTAAGAATGATGATAAAATTAATAAATACCTCCAAGTTTTATCGGATGTTGGATTAGGTTACATAAAACTGGGACAGCCGTCAAATACTCTATCAGGCGGTGAAGCACAAAGAATTAAATTAGCACTTCATCTCTCAACACAAAAAAAGAACAGGCACACGCTTTTTATATTTGACGAACCGACAACAGGACTGCACTTCGATGATATTTCAAAACTGTTGAATTGTTTTAAAATGCTTATAGAAAATAAAAACTCCGTTTTGATAATTGAGCATAACTTAGATATAATTAAGAATGCAGATTACGTAATTGACCTTGGACCGGAAGCAGGAGATAAAGGCGGAAAAATTGTTGCAGCGGGAACTCCCGAAGAAATCGCCAAAGTTAAAAACTCTTATACAGGTCAATACTTAAAAAAAGTTTTATAACAGTACGATTCATTTTCAAACTAAAAACTAATATTAAAATAATTATATCATCATCTTAATTTTTGTATAAATTAATTTTAGAATTAGCAAATATTCTGCAACCTTTTATAAATTTTGGTTGTTGAATTTCCCGACTTTTATTTATTCGATGCACTTTTTTGATTAATTATTTTGTTCACTATTGCGAGGTTTTTGATGAGCAGATATAATGAAATCAAGAATATTGCTATTATAGGAGATTATCCTCCCCGTAAATGTGGAATTGCTACTTTCACTTCAGATTTAAGAAATGCACTCAACTCCAATTTTCATCAAGTAGAAACTTTTGTTGTGCCTGTAAACGATATTGAGGAGGGTTATGATTATCCTCCCGAAGTTAGGTTTGAATTTAATGAGAATGATATTAATGGTTACAAAATGGCGGCGGATTTCATTAATTTCAGCAACGCCGATGTAGTTTCTCTTCAGCACGAATATGGAATTTATGGTGGTAATGCGGGTAGTTATATTTTAGCTCTGCTACGTGAGTTGAAAAAACCTGTTGTTACAACTCTTCATACCATATTAAAACAACCTTCACCCGATCAAAAAAAAGTACTGCTTGAATTGAGCAACCTTTCCGATCAGTTAGTGGTTATGACTGAAACCGGTGAAAATTTTTTACGGGAAATTTACGGTATCAATAAAAATAAAATTTCATTAATACCTCACGGCATACCTGATATGCCCTTTGTTGATCCGAACTATTATAAAGACCAATTCGGGGTTGAAGGTAAAAACGTTATTTTAACTTTTGGATTGCTCTCTCCCAACAAAGGTATTGAAAATGTATTAAACGCTTTACCATACGTTATTAAGAAATTCCCCAATACCGTTTACATCGTATTAGGCGCAACACACCCCAATCTATTGAAGTTGGAAGGAGAAACTTACAGATTATCACTCGAAAAATTGACCAATGATCTCGGCATTCAAAAGAATGTAATTTTTTACAATCGTTTCGTAGAAATTGATGAGCTAAAGGAGTTTATAGGCGCAACGGATATTTATATTACCCCCTATTTAAACGAAGCTCAGATTACTTCGGGAACTTTAGCGTATTCTTTCGGATGCGGTAAAGCGGTTATATCTACACCTTATTGGCATGCTAAAGATTTACTTTCAGATAATAAAGGTATAATAGTTCCTTTCAGCGAACCGGCGAAAATAGCCGAAGCAATTCTTGAACTTTTGGAAAACGAAACTAAACGTCATTTAATCAGAAAAAATGCATACGTTGCCGGAAGAGAAATGACATGGAATAACGTTGCTTCTCTTTATCTAAATACATTTGAAAAAGCAAGAAGAACGAATCGTTTAGTTACTTCAAAACCATTTTCAATTAAAACATTAGATGAGATAGGTGAAGGGCTACCCAAAATTAAACTTGATCATCTTGAAAAATTAACTGATTCGACAGGCATTTTCCAACATGCTCGCTTTTCATTCCCCCACTTTCAAGATGGTTACTGTCTAGATGATAATGCGCGTGCAATTATATTAAGTCTTCTTCTCGGCGATGTAAACCAATTGACTAATCAAGCAAAAGGAAATATGCAGACTTATGCTGCTTTCATAAACTATTCTTATAATGAAAAAGCAAAACGGTTCCGCAATTATATGTCATTCGATAGAAGATGGCTCGAAAATGCAGGCTCGGATGATGCTCAAGGAAGAGCAATTTGGGCACTCGGCGCTATCTCCGGAAAATCTGCCGATGATGATATTCGTTCCTGGGCAATTCAATTTTTCGATCGAACCGTTTCTATCCTTTCGGAATTAACTTCTCCGAGAGCTTGGGCGTTCGGGTTACTTGGCATTCACGAATATTCAAAACGGTTTAAGGGTGATAGATTAGTAAATAAGATTCGAACCGAATTAACAGACAGATTAGTTAATCATTATCAAAGCGTAAAGGATAAGAATTGGATTTGGTTTGAAGAAATCCTTTCATATGATAATGCAAAATTACCCCACGCTCTTATTGCGTCTGCTCAAGATACAGACGATAGCACTTTGCTTGAAATAGGATTAGAAACGCTCGATTGGCTTATGAAAATTCAGACTTCGGGTTTCGGCTACTTTAGACCAATCGGTTCAAACGGATTTTACCCTAAAGATGGAAAGCGCGCAGAATTTGACCAACAACCTCTTGAGGCGCATTCCTCTGCGTCGGCTTGCTTAGAAGCATATTATGTAACCGAAGATAAATATTGGTTTGATAAAGCAAAGCTTGCGTACGAATGGTTCGTCGGTAAAAACGATTTGAATCTGTCTATTTATGATCCTTATTCGGGAGGCTGCAGAGATGCTTTACACGTTGACCGAGTTAACCGAAATATGGGTGCCGAATCAACTTTGGCTTATCTTTTAACAATTACCGAACTCCATTTAGTTCAGAACATGCTGCATTTATTCAAAAAACCAACTGATAAGGTAAGCTCATCAACAAATATATTAAGTGAAAGTGTAAATTAATGCGGAATCTTAAATGATCGAACGAAAAAAAATCTTTTTATTTCCCAATTCAAAAAGAGTAATACTTCGCCCACTTGAGCATCCGGAGGAAAGCATCCGTTATAAAATAATTGCAAGAATATTTTCTCTTTCCGAAAACGAAGTTCAAAGAAATATAGAAATCTTAAATGAAAAGTTTGGGAAGAGGCATAAACACTTCAAGAAATTTTTACTTGATAGATTTGATGATCATTCATCATATCTTTTTATGGACTCACAACTTTCCGAAGAACGCAAATTGCTGATAGGCGCATACTTTGCACAAGAATACTCGTTCGAATCAGCAGCATTATTTAATCCCTCTATTGTACCGTTTGCAAAAGATGAACAATCCGGTGATTCACACAAGTATGTTATGAGTCTGCGTGCAACAGGTGAAGGTCATATTTCGTCAGTCACATTCCGTGAAGTATATATAGATGGTAATAACAACATCGAAGTTAAAGAAGCCTCTCCCTATGCATCACTTCCCCACTATATCGATACAAAAACATATGATAAAGAAACCTGGACTAAAAAATTATTTGAACAAGATTTACTGACGGTCTTTTCGGAAGAAATTGTAAAATTTTTACCGGATCAATTCACAATTAAAGACCTGCAAAAAACTATACGCTACATCAAAAAGCGAAATCATAATTTGGACGGTTCGATGCAGAAGATTATTAATGGAATGATTATGACTGCACTATCTAACTATGATATTGAATTCGATAGAGAATATAGTTTATCAGAAAGGATCATCTTTCCAAATTCACCGTTTGAAATAAACGGTATTGAAGATGCAAGATTTACAAAGTTTAATGATGATAACGGAGTAGAAAATTATTATGCTACTTATACGGCATACGATGGCTCTTTTGTTGTTCCGCAGATGATAGAAACTAATGATTTCAAACACTTTAAAGTATCTACTCTTAGCGGCGATGCCGTCCAAAACAAGGGATTTGCGCTTTTCCCCAAAAAGATTGATAACAAGTATGTTATGCTTTCTCGTCAGGATAAAGAGAATTTATTTATTATGTACTCAGACCAATTATATTTTTGGCACGAAAAGAAAATACTAATAAGACCCCACCATTCTTGGGAATTTAGTAAAGTGGGGAACTGTGGTTCACCTATTGAGACAGAAGAAGGCTGGATTGTACTAATTCATGGTGTTGGTCCGTTAAAACAATACTCAATTGGTGCTATTCTTCTTGACATTGAGAATCTGGGCAATGTTATAGGCAGATTAAACGAACCGTTAATAACACCTAACGAAGAAGAACGAAATGGTTATGTACCTAATGTTGTTTATACCTGCGGAGGGACTATACATAACGATCAACTAATAATACCTTATGCATTTTCAGATATGGCTACCACTTTTGCTACTGTTGATTTAAAAAAACTTTTAAAGAAAATGAAAAAATAATTTTAGCAGTATAAGAGGAAAAATGTTCTTACTCTTACGATTTCCCGTATTGCATTTTGTTGTCATTCCAGCAACAATTTGTTAAAATAGCTCTACTAAAAACTTTGGAGGATGCTTTGGCGGAAAAATACTGGCTAATTAAATCTGAACCAGATGTTTATTCAATTGATGACTTGAAGAAAGATAAAAAAACACATTGGGATGGAGTGCGTAATTACCAAGCTCGAAATTTTATGCGTGATGAAATGAAGAAAGGTGATAAGGTTATTTTTTATCACAGCAATAGCGAACCGCCGGGTGCTGCCGGTATCTGTGAAGTTGTAAAAGAAGGTTACCCCGATTTTACTGCTTTTGATCCGGAAGACAATCATTACGATCCCAAAAGTAAAGAAGACAATCCAACTTGGATTATGGTTGATGTAAAGTTTATAGAAAAATTTAAAAACTTAGTTCCATTGGGAAAAATTAAAGCGAATCCGAAACTGAAGAATATGAAACTCGTCCAACGCGGAAACCGTTTATCAGTTATGCCGGTAACTAAAAAAGAGTTTGATGAAATAGTAAAAATGGGGAACTAACTCTTTGTGCCTTTGCACCTCAGCGGGTTATTTTCATTGACTCACCGCAGAGAAGCCACGACGCAAAGATAAATCGATGAACCTAAAAAGAGTAAACCAACAGAAAGATGTGCAATACGGAAATGGTCCGGTAATTTATTGGATGCAGCGTGACCAAAGAGTAAATGATAATTGGGCTTTAATTTATGCAATTGAGAAAGCGAAAGAATTAAAAACACAACCTATTGTTATATTTTGTTTAGTTCCAACTTTTCTGCAAGCCACATTACGGCAATACGGTTTTATGTTGAAAGGATTGGAAGAAGTTGAAAAATCCCTCACCAAATTCAACATCCCTTTTTATTTACTTCTGGGAGAACCAGGTAGCGAAATTCCAAAATTTGTGAAGCGGACAAAGGCTTCAGCTCTTATTTCCGATTTTAATCCGCTTAGAGTAGTGCGTAATTGGAAAAAGGAAGTAATGGCAAAACTTGAGATTCCGTTTTTCACTGTTGATGCTCACAACATTGTTCCGGCATGGGAAGTTTCAAACAAACAAGAATTCGGCGCCTATACAATTCGTCCGAAAATAAAAAGACAGCTTGATCAATATCTCGATGAGTTTCCTAAACTCGTAAAACAAAAATCGCATAATATAAAAAGTGAAAAAGTTGATTGGAATAATGCCCGCAAGAAATTAAAAATAAATTTTGATGTAAACGAAGTTGATTGGATAAAACCGGGTGAAGAAGCTGCGTTAAAAATATTGGATTCATTTTTTGAGGAACGACTTTCCGGCTATAACGAGAAAAGAAACGATCCGAATGAAAATGTGTCCTCTAATCTCTCGCCTTATTTACACTTCGGACAAATTTCAGCACAGCGAATTGCTCTTGAAACATATAAACGAAAATACAGCGTTGAAACAAAAGATGCATTTTTAGAAGAGCTAATTGTTCGAAGAGAACTCTCGGATAATTTTTGTTTTTACAATAAAAATTATGATTCGTTTGACGGCTTCCCGGAATGGGCTAAGAAAACTTTAAATGAACACAGAAAAGACATACGTGAAGTCACATACCATTTAGAACAGTTTGAAAAAGCAAAAACACACGATGACCTTTGGAATGCCGCACAAATAGAGATGGTTAAGACTGGCAAAATGCACGGATATATGCGAATGTACTGGGCAAAAAAAATTCTTGAGTGGACGGAAACCCCTGAAGAAGCTTTGGAGTACTCTATCTATTTAAATGATAAATATGAACTTGACGGACGAGACCCTAACGGATATGTCGGATGTGCGTGGTCAATCGGCGGTGTACATGATAGAGCCTGGACAGAAAGACCCGTCTTCGGCAAAATTCGATATATGAATTACAACGGCTGCAAAAGAAAATTCGATGTGAAAAGATATATAGACAAGTTTATATGATTCCACCTTGCGTCTTAGCAATGGGGCTAAAGCCCTTTTTTGTTTTATGCTTTTTTATCCGTCGGTTAAAGAGTGTGTTGCATAACTACTAGATTGCCTGACTTTGAAGTCGGGGATTAAAATAACAAAAATTACTTCGGGCTTTAGCCCCATTGAAGTCTCATAAATTGGACTGAAGCCCGTAGTGTAGTGAATTATATAAATCCCGATTGTTTTTCGTTGATTCACCGCTAACACGTAAAGTTGTAGTTACTCAACATAAACCGCAGTACCGTAAACTAAAATTTCCGCTGCGTTTGCCATTAAATAACTTGTTGAGAATCTGCAATCAACAACTGCATTTGCACCGAGTGCTTTAGCTTCCTCTAACATTCTATCTATTGATTGGTCACGTGATTCGGCAAGCAATTTTGTATATTCTTGAATTTCTCCGCCGAATATATTCTTGAAGACAGCTAAAATATCCTTACCGATATGACGCGCACGGATTGTATTGCCCCGTACTACTCCAAATGTTTTTTTAATTTCTTTACCTGCAATTTGTGAAGAAGTAGTTATTATCATCGCTGTATCTCCCTGTATTTATCTTTTTTACTTGAAGCAAGTTTTTCTCGGATAAGTGAAAAAATTAAAATTGCCAAACTAATAACAAAAACTATTATCAATATTTTCATAAAGCCCGGTATATTCGTATCTGCGAGCAAATTTGTTATTGCTTCGTAAATACCGTAGCCTGCAATAATAATTGCGGATATAGAAATTAAAATCCATGCAATGCCCCGCTCAATGCGGTTATAAATATTAAGCCAATATCCATCCCAAAATTCTTTACCCGGATTTTTTAATGACATATTCATAAGCACTCCTTTAATTTTTTTCTGCTCTTCATAATCCATTTTCAACTGGGGATTAGTTTCAAGCAACTGATTAAATTCATTCTGCTCATCAGTGTTAAGTTCACCTTCAAGAGCTAATTCAAATAAATAGATTTCTCGTTCCTTCATAACATTCATTTCATTTTGTTTGCTAATTTTTTTCTAGCATAAAATAATTTAGACATAACCGAACCGAGTGGAATATCAAGCATTTCTGCTATTTCTTTATAACTGTAATTTTCAAATTCTTTTAGCATTATAATTTCTCTGTCGGAATGTTCCAATTGGTTCAATGCCCATTTAACTTTTTCTATTGCTTCATTTCTTTCTAACTCAGATTGGATATCACTTTCGTCTTTATATTCTATCCCTTCAATAAAGTAATGTTTGTTTTTGTTATCACGAATAAAATTCAGACATAAGTTGCGTAATATTTTGTAATACCAGGTAAAAAATTTTCTTTCGGGATCAAATTTCGAAAAATTATTATACGCACGAAGAAAAGCTTGCTGTGATAATTCCATCGCATCATCATGATTGCCGACAATTGCAAGTGCGGAATAATATGCACGTTTCATATTTTCCTTTGCAAGTTTTGTGAACAAATTTTTATCCGCCTGTTTTTTCAACTTTCCCCAAATTCGTATATATGATACACTTAAACTAATTATTTATTCAAAATATTTGTATTGATTTTGTGTTTAACGAGATTTATTATCATTTTAAAATAAAAAGAAAGGACTGCCATGCGACTTTTAATTTATGCTTTCTTGTTTGCTTTTATAATGAGTTATTCAATATCAGCACAGTTACGTTATGTTCAAGCATTCCCGAATCTTTCTTTCAATGCACCGGTTGATATTCAAAATGCAGGGGACGCTACAGATAGACTTTTCGTACTCGAACAAGAAGGGAAAATAAGAGTTTTTCAAAACGACTCACTCACGGCTACTTCGGAGGTTTTTCTCGATTTAATCAATAAGGTATTATTCGGCGGTGAACAAGGTTTACTTGGTTTAGCTTTTCATCCTAACTATAAAGAGAACGGATTTTTCTATATAAATTATACGACAAGTAATCCGAGAAGAACAGTCGTATCAAGATTTTCAGTTTCGCAAAACAATCCTAATCAAGCCGATCCAAACAGTGAGTTTATTTTGTTGGAAGTCGGGCAGCCATACAGTAATCATAACGGAGGGCAGACTTCATTTGGTCCCGATGGCTATCTATATATTTCTCTCGGTGACGGCGGCAGCGGGGGTGATCCTTTAAACAATGGACAGGATAGAACAACTCTTTTAGGAAATATTCTTAGAATTGATGTCGATAATCCCGATCCCGGTTTGAATTACGGAATTCCGGATGATAATCCTTTTGTAGGTAACACAGCCGGGTGGCGTGAAGAAATTTATGCTTACGGACTTCGTAATGTTTGGCGCTTTAGTTTTGATCCTGTAACTAATAAACTTTGGGCTGCCGATGTCGGTCAAAATGCTTATGAAGAAATAAACATAATTGAAAAAGGAAAGAATTACGGTTGGAGAATTATGGAAGGTTTTCATTGTTACAATCCACCAACAAATTGTGACCAAACCGGTTTGGAACTACCTGTTTGGGAATATGCTCACAATGATCCCAACGGCGGACAATCAATAACAGGAGGTTTTGTATATAGAGGAAATAATGCATCAGAATTATACGGTGGCTATGTTTACGGAGATTTTGTAACAGGAAGAATTTGGGTTTACTTCCATAGTGAAAATCCAACCAATATGCTCATATTTAATAATACCAGGTTAGCAATTTCTACTTTTGGAGTTGACGAAAATAACGAACTCTATTTTGCTTCATATGGTAACGGAAGAATCTATAAATTCATTGGGAAACCGACAAGTGTTGACGATGAGGGTAAGTTAAAAATTAACTATCAACTTTATCAAAACTATCCTAATCCGTTTAATCCCGACACTGTAATTTCATTTTACTTATCTAAACCCGAAGTAGTAAAATTGGAAATCTATGACGGATTGGGAAAACTTGTTGAAGAAATTTTTTACGGAACAGCCGAGATAGGATTGAACAAATTTGTTTGGAGCGGAAAAAATTATGCAAGCGGTGTCTATTATTTCAAATTAACATCACAAAATTTTTCTGATACTAAGAAAATGGTTTTAATGAGATGATTTTAATATAGAACTTTTCTAATAATTTTCTAATATCGAACAAAATAACTTGTGAACTTCGTGCATCCTTTGTGTACTTAGTGGTTAATAAATTTATTAAGAAAATCTTTTTTAGAAGATTCATACCCAAAATAAATTCGCACGCTGAAGAAGTTTCTTCAATAAGACCCATAGTACAATTTTAATTATATTGATTCTACTTAAAAGAATTGTTAGCTTATATTTAGTCTTGAACAAGAGGGTAAGGACATGAAAAGAATAACACTATTTTTGTTTATTGCTCTAGGTACAGCTATAATAATTGGACAACCAAAAACTTCCCAAAAGCTTAATGAAAACCTGAGTGTATATAATATTATTGATGTTAATAATATCCGGTTTTATATCAAGGACTATAATTTAGACGCAAGTTACAGAACCGGTGGCGATGCAAATTGGTTTATTGAAAAATATAATGGTATGGGTTTGGTTTTTGATCACGGGATGTGGTTAACAGGAAAAATAAACGACAATGTTAAATCCGGTATTCGTGAGTGGTGGTATCAATATTCGCCCGGACCAATTATAGATGGTCAGCCTGCTTTAATTTCTCACCCTGAAAATTCCGACAAATACCGTATCTATAAAATTACTGAAGGTGATGATGAAACTAATCCGGATTATGCAGATTGGCCTGTTGAGTTCGGTGCACCGGTTAACATGAGCGGCAATCCGAAATTATACGGTAACCAGATGTTGTGGACTGTTTACAATTTATTTGATACTAATTTTGTTCCGGCTAACAGTTCCTATATTCCTACAAGTGAAGAAAAGTTAAATTACATATTGCCCGTCGAAGTAAGAGAAACCGTTTATGCTCATGCTTCAATAACAAATAAAGATGATGATCTTCTTTCCAACATTATATTTATTGAATACGAATTTATCAACAAAGGTGATGTCCAAATTGATTCTACATTTTGGGGTTTCTGGACGGATATTGATTTTGCAGATTTTATGGATAATAACCCGCTAATTGACACAACGTATCAACTTGGTTTATGTTATTCTTCTAAAGATATTTCAGGAATATTTGCAGAAGGGACACCCGCGGTGGGATATACTCTGTTATTTGGACCTCAAGTTGAATCACCGAGCTCAACAGCAGTTTATAAAGGGAAAGAAGTTGAAGGCAAAAAAAATCTTAAGCTAAATACATTTCATCCGATAATGGATGATTCTATTTACATGCCTGCGGATAGCAATAACGTCTACCCTAATCACTTAGAAGTAAATAACTTGATGGGACCGATTTATGTTTATACTCAAGCATGGAATGTTGCACGAGGAAACGGGGCTTATAATATTCCCTATTACGACCCTTATAATGATGAGTTTACGAATTTTCCGTTTAGCGGTGATCCGGAGAATGAAGAAGGCTGGTATGCTTATCAAAACAATCCCGGTCATACACTTGGCAGCGGTGCAGGATTCGTTTTCTTTGCCGGTCCATTTGATTTCGCACCTGCAGACACTCAGTGGGTAATGCTTGCTTTAATTCCTGCTTTAGGTGAAGACAATTTTGATTCTATCACAAAGTTGAAAAACAAAGTAGATGAACTTAGAAACATGCCTTATGATTCATTGTCAGTTTCAAGTAGAATAATTACATCTGCTGATAATAATGCCGAGCAGCTTCCGTTGAAGTATGAATTGATGCAGAACTATCCAAATCCATTTAACCCTGTTACCAGAATTGAATACTCTCTTCCAAATACTGCAAATGTTAAACTCGAGATTTTCAATGTGCTTGGAGAAAGGATTGAAATTTTATTTGAAGGATTACAACAACCGGGTAAATACTCTGTTGACTGGAATGCGTCAAAATATTCAAGCGGCGTATATATTTTTAAAATGACAAGCGGTTTTTATATTAATAGTAAGAAGATGATATTGGTTAAATAAGACACTAATTTCACGAATTAACACGAATTAACTTGAATTGAAATTCATGAGATTCGGGTCTTAGGACTAAATTACTAGGCGACAAATGTCGTAATAGTAAATAATCTTGAAACTAGTTTTGATGTAAGAGAAAGATTAAGAAAGTAAAATGCGATCTTAGTCTTTCTCTGATACAATTATTTACTTATAAAAATAAATCCCTCCTTCATTTGTGCCATTATTAAAAATTGTTAAAAACTTTTCATCCATTTTTATTTCGTAAGTTTGCGGGTCGACATATTGAGCAATTATCTCAACCGAATCGTCTTCGTAAATCCGCAGCTTAACATAATTATAAACGTAGCCATAAAACGGATGATTAATTAAAACAGTTTCCGAACAAGATATGTAAGCTTTGTCATTTCTTACAACTCCCTTTTCATGATAGCCTCGATAATTAAAAATATTTACGGTCAATTTTAATAAAGAATAAGTAAATTTAGAAAAAGAAAAAATTATTATGACTACACACACTTATCCTTTCATTGCGCGTTTAATTTATCGCTGGGCAAATATTCCGCTAACGATAATTTTAGTTTTCTATTTGATTGTATACATAATTGCAACTTTTTATCAATGGTATTACATAATTGCTGTATTATTTGAATTAGCTATTCTTTATTTCTTGAATAGGCATTACATACGCGGGTATAAACTCTTTCCATACAAAATATCAATTGATAACGAGAAAATGATTTGTGAAAATTTTTTCTTTTCGAAAAAATCACATACTATATACCATAGTGATAT
>Ga0129302_1002024_pt1 | contig 14734 bp, 17 predicted proteins | sample BlaSprsedimmetaG_FD_94476 | JGI IMG/M metagenome (GOLD analysis project Ga0129302, IMG submission 94476) | Hot spring sediment bacterial and archeal communities from California, USA to study Microbial Dark Matter (Phase II) - Blank Spring... | ecosystem: Environmental > Aquatic > Thermal springs... | reverse complement strand
GGGAATACGTATTCTTCATAGACTTCCAGGGCAACCTGGAAGATGCGCATGTCAAAGACGCCATGGAGGAACTCAAGTCCTTTACAAGAGAAATCATACTCCTGGGATCATACCCTGAAGGGAGGGAAATCTGTTGAAAAGACTCAGACCCACATCATGGATCAACAACATACCTGCTTATGTCCCAGGGACATCGAAAGACACCATCATGAAACGTTTCGGCATCAGTGACCCCATCAAACTTGCATCGAATGAGAACCCCCTGGGCCCAAGTCCCGAGGCCATAAAGGCGATCGAGAGCTCCAAGCGCATTACCCATCTCTATCCGGACCCGGATGCCCTGGATCTGAGAAAGGCGGCAGCGGCATTCTTCGGCTGCACCCCTGAACATATAATTGCCGGAAACGGCTCTGACGAGATCATCGACTTTGCATGCAGGGCATTCATAGAACCAGGGGACGAGGTGATCATACCGGAGACCACATTCAGCTATTACCGGATTGCATCTCTTGCGTGCGGGGCAAAGGCCGTCATGACGGACATGAAGGATCATGCAATAGACATCGACGATATCGAAGCGCATCTCTCTGAAAAGACAAAGGCCGTTTTCATTGCAAACCCGAACAACCCCACCGGGACCTGCCTCGACAGCAAACAGATCCTGCTCCTGGCTGATCGGATTCCAGAACACGTATTGCTGGTCATTGACGAGGCATACGCGGCATTTGTACGCAGCCAGGCTTTCAAGAGCGCAGTGAACCTTGTCCACGTGCATGACAATATTGTCACAATTCATACCCTGTCAAAATCTCACGGCCTTGCAGGTTTGAGGGTGGGTTTCGGCATAGCAGGCTCATCGATAATGGAAAGTCTCTACCGCATCAAACCTCCCTTCAATGTAAACCTGCTGGCGCTCAAGGCTGGTCAGGCTGCCCTTTATGACCTCGATTTCCTGAAACAGACCCTCGAGACCACCTGGAACGGCCTTGATTATCTGTATGCCGAAGCGACCAGGCTCGGCCTGCAATTTGTTCCTTCGCAGACGAATTTTGTACTAATCAACATAGGGACCGGGGCTGAAAAGGTGTATGAGGAGCTTCTGAAAAGGGGAATCATCACCCGCTATATGGCAAGCTACGGTCTTGACGACTACATACGTGTCAGCATCGGGCTTCCCAGCGAGAACCAGGCCTTTATAAAACATCTGGAAGAGATCCTATGAGGATAGCTATAATCGGCCTCGGACTTATCGGAGCATCCATAGCAAAAGCACTTAACGGCAAGGCAGAGGTAATCGGCATAGATCTCGATGCTGTTACCGTAAACAAGGCATGCAGCGAAAAGATAATATCATACGGGGAAACTAAACTTCCTGGAACATTACAATGCGATATGGTTGTCCTGGCCGTGCCTGTAGGGAGTATCACTCAAACAGCAGAGATGGTGGTCCCCCGCATGAAAGAAGGGACTGTGCTTACCGATACCGGCTCCACAAAAGCAGGAATCGTCAGACATATAGACAGGATCTGGCCCTTCTTTGTCGGGGGACATCCCATAGCGGGCAAGGAAGATTCAGGCTATGACGCCAGCCAGGCGACCCTTTTTAAAAATGCCGCAAGCATCATCACCCCGACACAGGCATCGAGAAAAGACTGCATTGAAAAGGTCACCTGTCTGTGGAGATCATTAGGCGCGCACGTTACTCTCATGGACCCGGACAAGCATGACGAGCTTATGGCAATCATAAGCCATCTGCCTCACCTGCTCAGTTTTGCCTCAATGAGCCTTGCCGGGGATATTCACATTCACCGGGAGCTTCTCGGTGCCGGGTTCAGGGACTTTACCCGCATTGCTGCATCAGACCCGGTCATGTGGCGGGATATATTCACGGCAAACAGGGATCATGTGCTCAAGCTTATCGATGATTACATGGAAGAACTGGCCAGGATAAAAGACATTATAACCAGAAAGGACAGCTTAGAACTTGAAGATGTGCTGAGAAAATACTCTACGATCAGGAGATCTCTCTATGAAGATAAACGGTGAAATAACCCCCCCCGGCGACAAATCCATCTCACACAGATCTTTCATGTTCGGCGCACTTGCTCAGGGAACGACCATAATCCGCGACGTTCTCGAGTCCAGGGATATAAACAGCACGAAAGAGGCTGTCCAATCTCTGGGAGCCCAGGTCGGAAAGGATGGTAATATCTGGGTGGTTACAGGAGGATCTCTGAGAGAACCGGCAGCAGTTGTAGATGCAGGTAATTCAGGCACAACAGCCAGGCTTGTCAGCGGAATATGTGCAGGCATAAATGGAGTGACAACCATTACCGGGGACAGCTCTCTCGTATTAAGACCCATGGGCAGGGTCATCAAACCGCTTGAAGAGATGGGAGCACGTTTTCTGGCAAGGGCACAAAGATATCTCCCCATGGCCATACAGGGAGGGTCTCTAATGGCTATATCATATGATATGGAGGTTGCTTCCGCACAGGTAAAATCGGCACTGCTGCTGGCCGGGATGAGCGCACAGGGTACAACGACGGTGAACGAGCCCACGAAAAGCCGAGACCATACGGAAAGGATGCTTGCCTATTTCGGGGCGCCTCCGGTCATAGAAGGAAACAGAATCAGCATCTCCGGGAACACAAGGCTTGAAGCCCGCGATATATCCGTGCCTGGAGATCCTTCATCGGCGGCATTCCCGGCAGTATGGGCAGCATCAACACCAGGATCAAGACTGCTGATAAGGAATGTATGCATCAACCCAACAAGAACAGGCTTCATAAGTGTGCTAGAGAGAATGGGGGCACACATTTCCATTGAAAACATTCTGGAAAAGGCAGGCGAACCTGTGGGTGATATCATGATCCATGGCGAGACGTTACAAGCCACAACCATTCAAGGCGAGGAGATCCCGAAACTAATAGATGAGATCCCTGTCCTGGTGGTAGCCGCCTGCCTGGCTCAGGGAACAACGGTTATACGCGATGCGTCCGAGCTGAGGGTAAAGGAAACCGACAGGATTGCCGCAATGGTAAAAGGGCTCTGCCGCCTTGGTGCTGTTATTCAGGAATGCGATGACGGAATGATAATAGAAGGACCGGCCCGATTAGATTCCGGCTCCATCGAGACATTTTCAGACCACCGGATAGCCATGTCCTTTTATGTCCTGGCACAGGCGTTTGATATCGATATAACCCTCGATGATATAACATGTGTCGATATCTCTTATCCGAACTTCTTTTCCTCTATGGAATCTCTTATATGAAGAACGTGATCATAACCATTGATGGGCCCGCAGGAACGGGCAAATCCACAGTTGCAAGAGAAGTTGCAGCCAGACTCGGATATACCTACCTCGATACCGGCGCACTGTACAGAGCAGCCGCTGTTGCCATTGAAGATGCACAAGTAAATATCTATGACGACGAGACATGCGGCATGATCGTATCGAATACGGATATCGTACTCCTGAATGACAGAATCACCATCAACGGCAAAGATGTAACATCTGAGATCCGGGCAAACCACATCAGCGAGGTTGCATCAAAGATAGCATCACATCCCTCGGTCAGAAAAGCCCTGCTCGCCATTCAGCGTTCGTTCGGGCAGCAGTATTCACTGGTGGCCGAAGGCAGGGATACCGGCTCTGTTGTCTTCCCTGATGCCCAGGTAAAGATATTTCTCAGTGCATCTGAGACGGAACGCGCAAACAGGAGATATAACGAACTTGTTGCCAGGAAAACGGCGATATCTTATGAACAGGTCCTGGACGAGGTAATTAAACGTGATCAGCGTGATACCTCCAGGAAGATCTCCCCACTTGTTGTAGCTGAACACGCCATTGTGGTTGATACGACACAACTGGATATAAATGGTGTGGTTAACAAGGTAGTGGAGATAACACGAGACAGACTAGCCGATCAGTAAGCGGTCCTTCTTGTCTGGAGCTTGTATTGGAGAGCTTTTGCGCATCTCGGCAGCCATGAAATCAAGCATCTCTTTGGAGAAGTTTATGATGTCTTTATTGGAGAACCCGTTGTTTGTGAGTTCCTTATAAAGCGTCTTTGCCAGTATCTTAGTTGCACGACTACTATCCATATTCTTCAATATAATATCAAGATTGCCTTTTCTGCTCATAAAAATACCCTCTCCCATTGCTTGGCTTCTTTATGCATCTACCATGCCAAACTATGCCTTACCCAATTAGCATCCTATTATCAGAATGTTCCATTATAGGGCTTATGAACAGCCCCGAAAATCTGTGTATATTCTGCAATACTCAAGCATCAACACGACACTTGCATATTGTCAGCAACTTGGCTAGTAATGAAATCACTATGAAAAAGAACATACCCCCTCAATACAAATCACTCGCCAGAAAGATCTCGGGCGCAGAAATAGTTATCGTTCTCATACTTGTCCTGGTCTGGCTGTCGTTTTTCGTCCTGACAAACGTTCAACGCAACACAAACATCGATAAAATGACCCTGCTGCAGGAGAACATCCTCGCACTCGCACTCGATGATCTTACACAACAAGACCATGCCACAGGGATAGCATGGCCTTTTACCGACACCTTTTCCTACCTTCTTATAAAGGACGGAGACATCATTGCATCAAACCTGGACTGGCTCATGGAAGATGACCTTACACCCGGGAAGGCATTCGGAGACTTTTTCAACGCCGATGAAATGATCGAACATCTTGAAACAGAACTGCGCGGCACAGACTGGATAAGGCCTGACAAGATTTCTCCCAGAAAATGGATATCCTGGCGTTCACAGCCCGCAAGTCCGTATGTCGTAGCCCTTTTATCAGACGAAAACGATCTCTTGGACCTGTCCGGCCATCTGGCTTTCAAGCGCGCTGCCCTTGTATGTACTTCCCTTGCATCTGCCCTTCTCCTGCTCGCCCTGATATGGGCACTATCGTGGATGAGGCTTTCTGCGGTTAAAGGGCTGTACACCGATGGCTCCAGCAGCCCCGAACAACCACAACCGCATAAAGACTGAACGGGCATTCTTTATTCAGATGATACGTAAGCTGCAGCGAGGTACACTATTATCCTCACACCTAGGGGGGAGAGGATAGCAAGGTGCTTTATTGGAGAGACATCACGATCAACCCTGCGAATCCAGTCTGATATCCACAGTTACTGCACACTCACAGACAAAGTACTGCCGCTTCAGGCCTGTCTTTTTTTCTTGCGAGACCTTCTCCTGGTATATCTGCCGGGAGCAGACGGATACTTTTCACGGAAGATTTCTTCGAACGGATCCTTTGCCGGGAGGATCCGGGACTTTTCAATAATGGAAAAGGCAATTGACGCATCTGTGTAGCGCGCCCTCTTCTTAAGCGACCATCTCATGCGGGATGTTCTCATGGCGGCATACATTCTATCCAGGATACATGATGTCTGAATGATACCCGCCTTCAGGGATTTGGGGATTACTATCGTCATATCCAAAGCAAGGAAGGCATCACCCAGAAGCTTAACCTTGTCCTGTTCTCTCGATGTATCTGAAGCAATCACATGTTCTGTCCAATACCAGAATAAAAGTGTGTAAATGATATCCTGAGAGAGTTTCTTGCCGGATACAGCTGCCGCGTCTGCAACCCCGAGCAATTCAAAGAGTTTTTCGGATGCACCCGGGGTATCTTCAAAATATGCACCCACTTTTCCCAAAAGACAGCTCATGACACAAAACTTATGGAACAGCTGAAAAACGCTCGATGAAAAACCCGAATTCAAGTCCTTATTGAGTTCTTCGAAAAGCCTGGCACCGGAACACTGCATCAGAAGATGCCTATGAGAAGCTACTGCCGAAGCGGTCTTTTCTTCAATCGAAAAGTTCAGGCGTGCTGCATGCCGAAGAACCCTCAAGATCCTTACCGGGTCTTCAGTATACCGCTCGTGGGGATCACCGATAATACATACCCTCTCCCTTTCAATATCGCTGAGCCCGCCGACAAAGTCTATAATGGAAAAGTTCGAGATGTCATAAAAAAGACCGTTGATCGTTATATCCCGCCTGAAGGCATCGGAAACAGGATCACCAAAGGTATTGTTTCTCTCTGGAGATTCCGTCTCAACCTCTTCTGCTTCATCGGGTTCCTTGCGGAATGTCGCCACTTCGATGATCTTCCCGCCCCTGAACCGTATATGGGCAAGCCGGAACCTCCTGCCTATGAGAAAACAATTGGCAAACAGCTTCTTTATCTGCCCCGGCCTGGCATCTGTAGCCACATCGAAATCCTTCGGGGACTTGCCGAGCAGGATATCCCTCACAGCGCCGCCCACAAGATATCCCTTGAACCCATGCCGGTAAAGCCTGTAGAGCACCTTTAAGGCATCAGGGTCTATATGTTTGCGTGAGACTGCATGGCCGGATCTCTCTACTATAACAGGCTGCTTATTCTCCATCTTTGAGATCTTCACCGTCTTGTTCATTTCTCTCAATACGGTACGACTCATCGGCCCAATTGATAAGATCAAGACCTTTGCATCCACGTGAGCAAAACGGCCTGAACGGATTATCGTCATAGGTAACCATTTTCTTGCAGGCAGGGCATCGTACCATTCTCATTTTCCCAGAATTCATACTATAAACCTATATTCCAGTCTTGAATTAAAAACAATTCCACTTTCTTCCAATAAATGAACTGCCACGCAGCGAGCGTTTGAGTCATCAGAGAATCTATCTTATTACTCCCCCCTCACATCTTAGTCCTCCCCCCAGGGGGCGAGGACTAAGATGTAAGAGCTGCAAGCAGCTTACGTATCATCTGAATGAATCTACATCCGATACCTTTCAGCAGGTTTTTTCCGAACTGCTCGGGCAAGAGACACGTGGAAAATCGTATATAGCACATGCGCAGTATTGTCAAATATCATGAGATACGCACTATGTGAATTATTGACCTCTTTATGTACTGAGAGATTTCTATTGACTAATGACAAGAAAGAGTGGTTTTTTAAGATGACATCCATGAGGATTTGGCTATGCAGAAGAAGATCAGGCGCAAACGACAGATACTGAGGAACAAGACCGTGATCCTCAGGTCTTCGCGTGAACTCTTCCACAAAAAGGGCTTCTACGCCACTACCATGGAAGACATTGCACAGTATTCAGGCTTTGACAGAAGAACGATCTACAACCACTTCACGAACAAGGAAGATATCTTTGCAGCACTCATATCCGGGATCCTCACCGACATCTGTAATGTCTTTGACGAGATCGAGGCAGAACAGGTCTCACCTCTCGAAAAACTCAGAGATCTGGTTCTGAAACTTCTGGATCTCTATATCGATAATTCGCAGCTTCTGAACATCTTCATGTCGGAATATGAAATCAACGAAATCAAGAAGAAAAGGCATCTGTCGGCATATACACTGAAAAACATCCATTCCTACAAGGATATCGAGGCCAGGCTGGTAAATATGATCCGCCAGGCACAGGAGAAGAACCTTGTCGTCGATGTACATCCGTACATTCTTGCGGGGGTACTCAATGAACTGATCCTGAGAAGTGTAATAGTTCTGCACAACCTCAAGGGCACTCTCAAGAAAAAGGATGTCATCCGGGACATTTTCGAACTCCTTGGCAATAACGTCGTCAAGGCCGGAGACAGCAGTTCTGCAGGAGAATGAAGTACCTCGCCGCAAGCTTTCGATGTATCAATTTTATTACTACCCCCTCACCCTGGCCCTCTCTCCCTTGATAAAATGGGAGAGGGGAATAAGAAGCCTGCTGCAAACAGCTTACGTATCATCTGAATGAATGCCTCCTGGAGGAGATGCTTCAGTGGTAAATAGCCCATGCGCTTGAAGAAAATGCCCCCTGTGGGAACGGCTTCACGCCACGATCTTTTTTCACAGATAGACGAGAAGTGTATTGCATCTTCCGGCGATGACTTCAAAACAAGACCCTGCGCGAAGTGCTTACGTCAAAGCTTTGTTCAATTGAACGAAGTTGATTGAATTGAATACTTGAACCCCCCTTCATGCTCCTGACACTATGATTGCTTTTCAATCCAAAAGCCCGGTCTTTTTATAAAACTACAAAGAAAAAGGAGGCCGGTTTTCTTCACCGGCCTCCTTATCTGAGGACTTTCTGATATATTCAGACGGAATTACATCATGCCGCCCATGCCGCCCATGCCGCCCATATCGGGCATTCCGCCGCCCGGCATTCCACCGCCTGCAGGCTTCTCTTCAGGATGCTCGGCAATCATCACCTCAGTGGTGAGCAGCAGTCCGGAAACAGAAGCCGCATTCTGCAGGGCTGACCTGGCAACCTTTGTGGGGTCTATTATGCCGGCCTTTAGCATGTCTTCATACTTTTCTTTGTCTGCATTGAAGCCATGGTTCCCTTTGAGGGTCTTCACCTTCTCTACAACGATGCCGCCTTCAAGGCCTGCGTTTGCAGCGATCTGACGGAGAGGCTCTTCAAGCGACTTCTGAACGATCTTCACGCCGAATGCCTGCTCTCCCTCAAGTTTGAGTTTGTCGAGCTTGTCGATGCAGCGAAGCAGCGCAACACCGCCGCCTGCAAGGAATCCCTCTTCCACAGCAGCCCTGGTTGCATGCAGTGCATCTTCAACGCGGGCCTTTTTCTCTTTCATCTCGGGCTCGGTTGCCGCTCCGACCTTGATCACGGCAACACCGCCGGCCAGCTTGGCAAGCCTTTCCTGAAGCTTTTCCTTATCATAGTCCGAAGAAGACTCTTCGATCTGCGCCTTGATCTGAGAGATTCTGCCCTGAATATCGCCACTCTTGCCGGCGCCTTCGACTATCGTTGTGTTGTCCTTGTCGACAATGATCTTCTTTGCAGTTCCCAGATCCATAACCGTGACAGACTCCAGCTTCCTGCCGAGGTCCTCTGAAACGACCTGTCCGCCGGTAAGGATTGCTATATCCTCGAGCATGGCCTTGCGCCTGTCACCGAAACCGGGGGCCTTGACAGCGGCACACTTGAGCGTGCCTCTGAGTTTGTTTACAACCAGCGTTGCAAGGGCTTCGCCCTCAATATCTTCTGAGAGAATCAAAAAGGCCCTTCCCTCTTTTGCGATCTGCTCGAGTACGGGGATAATATCTCTCATGTTGCTGATCTTCTTATCATAAATAAGGATGTATGGATCCTCCAGCACGGTCTCCATGCGCTCAGCATCTGTCACGAAGTACGGAGAGAGATAGCCTCTGTCGAACTGCATACCCTCAACCAGTTCCAGCGTGGTTTCCATGCCTTTTGCCTCTTCCACAGTGATGACGCCTTCTTTGCCCACCTTGTCCATGGCATCGGCTATCATCTCGCCAACTTCGGCATCGCCGTTGGCCGAAATGGTTCCCACCTGCTCGATCTCTTTCTTGTCTTCAACGCTCTTGCTCATCTTCTTGAGCTCTTCGACTACCATAAGAGTTGCCTGGTCGATGCCGCGTTTGAGCTCCATGGCATTCATGCCGCCTGCAAGGTATTTCAGACCTTCGGTATAAATGGACTGTGCAAGCACGGTAGCGGTCGTTGTTCCGTCACCGGCGATATCGGATGTCTTCGAAGCAACCTCTTTGACCATCTGTGCACCCATATTCTCGAATTTGTCTTTCAGCTCGATCTCTTTTGCCACTGTTACACCGTCTTTGGTAACTGTCGGTGCGCCGAACATCTTGTCCAGGATTGCATTCCTTCCCTTCGGCCCAAGGGTTGCCTTTACGGCATTGGCAAGCTTGTCCACACCCTTTTGAACCCTTACTCGTGCATCCTGACTATAGATAATATCTTTTCCTGCCATGTTCTTTCCTCCTTACTTATGCTACAACGCCTAATATGTCGTCTTCCCTCATGATCAACAACTCTTCCCCTTCAACCTTAACCTCTGTACCGGCATATTTGGAAAAGAGAACCTTGTCTCCCTCTTTCACATCAAGAGGGATAACCTTTCCATCGTCTGTCTTCTTACCGTTGCCTGCTGCAATGATCATTCCCATCTGGGGTTTTTCCTTTGCAGTATCAGGAATGATAATGCCACCCTTGGTCTTTTCTTCCTCTTCAATCCTCTTGACCAGCACTCTGTCCTGCAGTGGTCGTATTTTCATACTGTTCCTCCTTCTTTAATTTTGTTAGCACTCAATATAGTTGAGTGCTAACATCGATACAGCTATTGGATGAAAAATACAACCCCAAATATTTTTTTCTGTCTTTTATTTTTCCAGGTAGTTCCGGTTTTCTCTATCTATATTCTTTCTTGCTGATTCTATCTCGTCAAATCTTTATTTTGCTCGATTTTTCTATTCCCTTAATATCAAGAACAGGGATTTGACAAAGCATGTTCTGTTATGCAAAAGTTTTGATCACGAATTTATCTTGAGGAGTTATTCTATGGAAAAACTTTCAAAGCAGATATGGTTAGGGATTGCACTGATCTTTCTATCCGCTCTGACATACTATATCCATTATCTGATATTTCACGACGCACATCATATCTTTATCTATATGGTAGGGGATATTGCCTTTGTATTCATAGAGGTCCTCATGGTCTCCCTGATAATCCACAAGATGCTTGAAGAGCGGGAGAAGAAAAACCGACTGGAAAAATTGAACATGATTATCGGTGTTTTTTTCAGCGAGATCGGAACAAACCTGCTTGCATACTTTTCCGAACTCGACCCGAATCTCGATGCTGTCAGAAAAGATCTCATCGTTACAAGCAATTGGACCGATACCGAATTCCTGAAGGTCAGCAGACAGCTGAAAACATATTCCTACAGGGTCGACCCTGCCAAACTCAATCCGGAAGAGCTTCGCTGCCTTATCGGGGAGAAACGAGATTTTCTGTTGTCAATGATGGAGAACCCCAACCTCATGGAACACGAAACCTTTACCGAACTCCTTCGGTCTGTGTTCCATATTGCAGAAGAACTGAAATTCAGGACCATGTTTAACGATCTTCCCGAAGAAGACCTCGGCCATATCGCCGGTGATATTGACCGGGCATACGAACTGCTTGTCCGTGAATGGGTTGCCTATATGAAACACCTGAAGGCAAACTTCCCCTATTTCTTCTCGCTGGCCATGCGGACAAATCCGTTCGATCAGAACGCCTCGGTAGTTATCGGTAATATCTGTGCAATCTGAGGGCTCGTAGCAGTACGCTGATGAGCATCTTCACCACCTTCTTTATTGCTGCTGGGCTTGCCATGGACGCCTTTGCCGTTTCCATTGCAAGCGGTATTTCCATGGAGAAACTCCGCATAAGGTATGCATTGCGGATTGCGCTTTTCTTCGGGGCCTTTCAGGCTCTCATGCCTGTACTCGGCTTCATGGCAGGCTTAAGCATCCGGGATTACATATCAAGTTTTGATCACTGGATCGCCTTTTCCCTGCTGGTCTTTATCGGACTTAAAATGATATATGAATCCCTTTTCCTGAACGGCAGCGACAAGAAGATAGACCCCGATGACATCTTCATGATCGTTGTCCTGTCAGTGGCGACGAGCATAGATGCCCTGGCAGTGGGAATCAGCCTGTCGATCCTGAATGTAGATATCATTCTGCCTGCGCTGATCATAGGTGTCGTAACCTTCGTACTTTCCTATATGGGTGTCTATATCGGCAGGAACATCGGGCACCTTTTTGAGAAGAAGATCGAGATCATCGGGGGTCTTGTCCTGATAGGCATAGGAATAAAGATCCTCCTGGATCATCTTTGATAATCTCGCAAAAAGTCAGAAAGCGAGACCTGGCTTAATATTACAGTGTAAGACATAGCTGAGTAAATCTTCCTTATAACGAGAAATAGTAAAACCCAATCTGGTTGCAAAACGGTATATTTTGCTCAAAAAACATTCTATATGGGGCAAAAAGCTATCAGAAGAAGGCATCAACGCCCTTCTCACCGCCGTTGCCCTGAATATATTCACACCAATGGCCTTGAGTATTGCACTGAAGCTTACCGCTTTCAGCCCTCTCACCCGGAGGCGCTTCACCCCGGTGAGCGTGTTGTACTCTGACATGGTCGCCTCTACCCCGGCCCGGTAGCGGTACTTGTTTGCAAATGCATCCGTATGTTCTGACTTTCTTCTACGCTCAATCCTCATGGTCTTTCCGGTATAACGCAGATAGAAATACTTCTTCCCGCCTTGCACCGGACACTGGGAACGATAGGGGCAGGCATTACAGGTATCCAAGGCAAAGCCGACGTTGTGGCGATCTTTCTTTGTCTTATAAGATACCGGAGCATGTCCACAGGGACACCTGATTATCCTTAAGTGAGCATTGTATTCAAAATCGGCAAGGCTCAATGATTCATCTCCTGATTTCCCCATGCATGGTGCTACAAGGTCTACACCCAGCTCCTGTGTCTTTGTATGATTGTCATCACTCCCATAGAGAGAATCCGCCAGCACCTCTTGTGGACCAAGATCCCGCTCTTGCACAGACTCTATGGCAGGAATCAATGCATGCACATCACTTATATGGGACGGTTCCACCTCAACATGGGTGATCAGGTTAAGCGTTGTCTTGTCCTTGTTTTCCGTATAGCTCTCCATTACCTGAACCTGATATCCCTGACCCTTATGCCCATCATAAGTGGCATCAGGGTCAGATGGATTCTGTAAAGAGTCAGATGGGATTTCCCTGGGAGATTTAACCGCTACCTCTTGAGGCTTACCTTCAGGACCTTTGGTGATGACACATTGCTCTTCAAGTTCCCTCAGTATAAGGCTGTAGCTGCTCATTGATCGTACCTCTTTGTTATCACTAAACCTTTGACCCAGTTCAAATAAATCCTTGCTGAGCGCCTCCAAGGTCTTATTCGCCATCGATGGCTTTACTAAAGAAAATGCAGACAATGACTTCTCACTCATATATGTGTCTACCATCTCTTCAGGCAGGGCATCAAAAAGCTCTCTATGGCCAGTCTGAGTTGATGGTCCCCTTTATTCTCGAACTCCCCTGTCTAAAAATCCTGTCAAGTAAAAATTAACAATTTATTTTCCTCTTAACCTTATTCCACTTTTAGAGTATAATACTCTGTCTGTCAGCGGGAAATAATGATTCCATAAAAAACGGGGTTATAATGATTGTCACTATGGCACGCATATCTAAAAGATTAACGCCTCAGGCGAATGACTCAGGGGAAACCCTAGGACAGAGGATCACCAGGCTCAGAAAGGAGAGGGGCTATACCCAGGCAGAACTCGCAGGGATGATGGACACCATACAGAGACTAATCTCAGATTATGAGCGGGATAAACTCAGACCTCATCCTGAGATGATCGCACGCTTCGCCCAGGCCCTCAAGGTAACGACCGATGAGATACTCGGACTAAAGCCCATTACCGGCAGCGGGGATATTCCGAACCCAAGGATACTACGCAGGATGAAAAAGATTGAAGAGCTTCCATCTGCTAAACAGAAGGCCCTGCTCAAGACCATTGATATGATCCTCAATGCTGCCGAAAAATAAAAGACAAGGATATATTATGAACAAAACAGCCATTAAGAAGCACGAGATCTACGGGAAGCTGAGCGAGTTCACCGAGCAGGAATTGAACTCGATTGTGGATTATATTGATTATATGCGGCAGAAAAAAAAGCTATCAAGCGGGCATATCATCAAGCTGCAAGGGGTGCTCAAGGGGCACGACATTGTTTTTGCAGATTTGAAGAAGCTTAAAGAGGATACCTGGAAACACGTGGAAGAAGAACATGAGTAGCTTTGTTACCGACACACAGGCCCTGGTCAAGTTCATGCTGGGCAAGAAGGTGATCAACGATGCCTGCCATAAGGCCTTCCTTGCTGCCGACCAGGGGAAGAACACCATCATAATCCCTGCAATCGTCTTGATGGAGGTGCTGTATCTTTTCGAGAAGAACCGTATCAGCGTTGACCTCATTCAGATTGAAGAGCTCATGAAGAGCAGAAACTACCAGTTCGAGCCTTTAAGCCTGGAAATCCTCAAGACAGCCTCATCCATAGACGATATCCCCGAACTTCACGACCGGCTCATTGCCGCTACCGCAAAATACCTCGATATTCCCATCATCACCAATGACCCTCTGATTATCAAATCCAGGCATGTGAATATCCTCGACTGATCCTCTATAGAAAAGGCTCCAATACAAACAACCTGTTAAAAGCGGTAACCGGCTGTCATACTTCCTGCAAACATAATTCCTTGATCGTAGCCAACATCCACGAACGCCCGCTGTCATGCAAGCTGCATGCAAGTTACATAACGCAGTACGATTATCCGCCGTTCACCAAAAAGGGAAGAGCCGATACTCCACGTTATGCAAAAAGCCTCACCTTCCTCGCCAGCGGGCTCTTGCTGTACCACCACTCCTCACCATCAACCACGCCCCGCACGAACTGCGCCAGCCGGTATCGGGCGGCTAGGTTTGCTTTGATTGAAAACAGAAAAACAGGACAGTCAAGGCGGTTAAAGAAAAAAGAATGCGGCTTCAATAATAAAATGATCAGCCGTATTGCATGGCTTCCAGCTAGAATCTTATAATATTATGGATGTCCTGCTTCGTCCTACTTCGCCCTAGACTGTCAATTTAGTTTTTTAAGGGCGTCCCGCTTCCTTCCCGCTTCCTTCCCTCCACGTTATGCAAAAAGCCTCACCTTCCTCGCCAGCGGGCTCTTGCTGTACCACCACTCCTCACCATCAACCACGCCCCGCACGAACTGCGCCAGCCGGTATCGGGCGGCTAGGTTT
>Ga0129302_1002023_pt1 | contig 14737 bp, 10 predicted proteins | sample BlaSprsedimmetaG_FD_94476 | JGI IMG/M metagenome (GOLD analysis project Ga0129302, IMG submission 94476) | Hot spring sediment bacterial and archeal communities from California, USA to study Microbial Dark Matter (Phase II) - Blank Spring... | ecosystem: Environmental > Aquatic > Thermal springs... | reverse complement strand
ATGCCGGCAAAACCCGCTCCATCAAACACCGCAGACCATTCAAAATCGTACACGTTGAAGAATTGAACACCATCAAGGAAGCCAAACTCCGCGAAAAACAGATTAAGTCCTATAAGGGTGGTGTAGCATTCCGAAAATTAATCAGTAACTCGGGTTTGCCCCCGCCGTTGGCGGGATTCGTCCCGCTGAAAGCGGGAAATCCCGGTCTCTCCGCTTATGGTTTATGTCTATATCCTCCATAGTGAAAAAGATGGAGGATTTTATATCGGCTACACCGCCAATCTCAGCCGACGGGTTCAACAGCACAATGCCGGCAAAACCCGCTCACTCAGAATCGCCTTCATTTCAAAACAGGATCACGATAAAATCATAAATCATATGCGTATAAGCCGCAATACCATATCCGCGCAACACGTATAACAGCGATAAAAAGATACCCGCCACAAATCTAACCAGGAAAGTTTGTATATCGAATACATCGCCCAGGCTGCCCAGATAGTGAAATAGCGAAAAAATCAATGCAGCGGCACTTATCGCCACAACCATCGAAGTCACCGCCCGCAAGCGCAAGATATCTTTCAAAAAAAATGTGAATCCGCTGATCAGGACCACCCGGAAAATGAACTCTTCATAGACCCCCGCCCCCAGCGCCAGTACAATCAGCTCCTTTTTCCCCTGATCCGTTGGTACAGATAGCAACGCATCGCCAATCTTGTCCACTATGACATACATCAGCAGGGCAAACAGCAGACTTTCCAGTATCATTAATATAAAAAATTGAAAACGAAATTCGGGATTCCCCTCCCTCCGGTTATTAAAATAATAGGCGATCAGCAGCGCCGACAGGACCAGAAATCCAACCAGATAAAAACCATAGATGTTAAACATTCCAAAAAACTGGCGAAAGAGAATATCGGCACCATTCCGCAAACCGATTATATCAGAATGGTTATAGCTAAAAATCAGGACTTCATAGCTGATTAACATCGGCAGGGTAAACAGCAGACTGTAGAAAGGTGATTTAGAATATCGCCAGTAGACTTTTAATAAATCCATATTCTGCCCATTACCCGCATTGTCATTGACTAATTAATTAACATTGAGCAGCATTATTTAGCGGTGCATTCTCGTCCATTCGCGGTTAATGTTCCATTTTCAGCACCGCCAGAAAAGCCTCTTGGGGGATTTCGACCCTGCCAACCTGTTTCATCCGTTTCTTGCCCTCTTTCTGTTTTTCCAACAATTTCCGTTTGCGGGTAATATCACCGCCGTAACACTTGGCAGTCACATTTTTGCGCAGCGCCTTGACCGTCGTCCGAGCGATAATTTTACTGCCAATCGCCGCCTGAATGACTACCTCATAGAGCTGTTTGGGAATCAACTCTTTCAGTTTATTGCAAAATTCGCGACCGTGATAGAAAGCATTGCTGCGATGCACAATCCACGACAGGGCATCCACCGGTTCACCGTTGATCAAAATGTCCAATTTCACCAATTCGCCCGGTCGGAACCCGATAGGTTCGTAATCGAGTGAGGCATACCCCCGGCTCACCGATTTCAATTTATCGAAAAAATCAAACACTATTTCACCCAGCGGCAATTCATAAATAATCTGGACCTTGCCTGCATCCAGATAGTGAGTGGTTTTATAGATGCCCCGTTTTTCCTGGCAGAGTTTCAGGATATTGCCCAGATAATCCGAATGCACAATGATCTCCGCCCTTACAAAGGGTTCATCTATACGCTCGATATCCCCTGCCGCCGGCATGTCCGAAGGATTATGAATTTCAATCGTTCTGCCGTTTTTTAAAATTGCCTGATACCGAACGTTCGGCATCGTAGTAATCAGGTCCAGGTCGAATTCCCGCTCCAGCCGCTCCTGAACCACCTCCATATGCAGCAATCCAAGATAGCCGCAGCGAAATCCGAATCCCAGTGCCGTCGAGGTCTCCGTTTCGTAGACCAGCGCCGAATCATTGAGGACCATCTTCTCCAGCGAACTGCGCAAATCTTCATAGTCATCCGCGTCCACCGGATACATACCACTAAAAACCATTGGCTTTATTTCACGATAACCGGGCAGCGGTTTTGCAGCCGGTCGGCTTTTGACGGTAATCGTGTCACCAACCTTGATTTTTGAAATATCTTTCACGCCTCCGATAAGATAGCCCACATCCCCGGAAACCAGCCGATCGGTCTTAATCCGAACCATTTTGAAATAGCCCACCTCGGCTACTTCATAACTGCTGCTGTTCGTAAAAAACCGAATCATATCACCGGTATTAATCTTACCGTCAAAAACCCGGACATAGGCGACGGCACCCCGAAAGGGATCAAACACCGAATCAAAAATCAGCGCCCGAAAAGGGTCTTCCGGGTTGTAGCGAGGCGGCGGAATATATTCAATAATCGCCCTGAAAACCTCTTTTAAACCCGCACCACTCTTTGCACTGGTTAAGATAATTTCATCTTCACGGCATCCAATCAGCTCCATGAGCTGGTGCACTGCACTCCCAATATCGGCGCCCGGCAAATCAATTTTATTAATAATCGGTACAATCGTCAGATCGTTTTCGATTGCCAGATAGGCGTTGCTCACCGTCTGTGCCTCGACTCCCTGAGAGGCATCAACCAGCAGCAGCACCCCTTCACAAGCCGCCAGGCTGCGGGAAACCTCATAGGAAAAATCAACATGTCCCGGTGTATCAATCAGATTAAGAATATATTTCTGCCCATCGGTATGCCGGTAATGCATCTGAATCGGATGCGATTTAATGGTAATTCCCCGTTCCCGCTCCAGCTCCATACTATCGAGCACCTGGGACTTCATCTGCCGCTGACTGATGGTACCGGTATATTCCAGCATCCGGTCAGCCAGGGTTGATTTGCCATGGTCAATATGAGCGATAACCGAGAAATTTCGAACGTTTAATTCCATTGGGCAAATTTAGGGAAAACCCCCGCTCTAAACAAGGCGGCAGATTCGGAATATCGGCAGTTAAATCTTCAGGATTTGTACAGCTGGTGGCAGAGAATATATTCGGCGACCTTTTCCGGAACCAGCCCGCAAATAGGTTCGCCATTCTTCACCTTCTGTCGAATCGTACTGGCGGAGATATCAATCAGCGGATTCGATAAAAATTCAACCTGCTCGCAAAACTCAACCGCTATATCAGTCAACGAATATTGGGGTCTGGCAGCGACAACAACCTGCGCTTCAGCCATAATCCGCTGCGGCTGATACCAGGAATGAAATTCAGCCAAACTGTCAATACCAATTAAAAAATAGAGGTCCTTTCGTTCCAGATTTAATTCTTTCTTGATCTGCAGAATCGTGTCAATGGAGTAGGACACCCCCCGGCGCTCAATTTCTACTTTGGAAATTTCAAAATCCGGAAAAGGCTGCAAGGCTAAGCGTAACATCGCCAGCCGATTCCGGGCGGTACTGATCTCCCGGGACGTTTTATGCGGGGGTATATAAGTGGGAATAAATAGTATCCGGTTCAGCTGAAATTGGGTCAGGCATTGCTGTGCAATTGCCAGATGTCCGTTATGGGGCGGATCGAAGGTGCCGCCATAAAGACCAAGTTTCATTGCTGCTGTCTTCTTTTTTCCTCACGGGCTATTTTACGTTTTTCCCGATTGTAGACTCTTTCCAACGAGCGTAGATATTTCTCAATTTCCGGCGTCTTTGCGTATCTGTCAACAATTTTCAGCATTTCCCGGTACTGATCAAATTGACGCAAGCGGATATAACAATAGGCTTTCTCCAGGTGCGCAAAAACAGCCCATTTGGTGTCGTAATACTCGTCCAGCATTTTATCCAGATACAAAATCGCCGAATCATAATACTGCATCTTCCGGTACAGCTTGCCGCTTTCAAATACCTTACGAGCCAGTTTATTCCGGATATCGGTGATTTTCTCATCGGCTTCAGGGCGCAACTCGCTCGCCGGAAAGGCATCAATGAAATCCTGAAAGTACTGCAAGGCTCTGACCGTGCTCTGCTGATCCAGGGGATATTTCGGTGACTGTTCAAAATATGACAACGCTACCTGAAAATAGGCTTTTTCCACCAATGGGCTGTAGCTGTATCGCTCGATCAGCTGCTGATATTCCGACGCCGCCAGCAGGTACTCCTTTTTCTCAAAATAGCAATCGCCCAGATAGTACTGGGCATCATCCGCCAGCTCGCCGCCGGGCGAATTGAGCAACACCATATTAAAATTATCAATGGCTTTATCATAGCGCTTCTTTTGAAACGCCTCTTCACCGCGCTCGAAATACTCCGGTGCCGTCATCCGGACATCGTCCGCCTTTTTCGCACAGCTACCGACTAAAACCAGCAGAATTATTAAAAAGGTTAGACTACTATTAGCAATTTTTTTAAAGGTCATTATTTCCTGTAAATTTACCTGTCCAGATAAGCCTGTATTCAATTTCAAAATGCGACCGAAAGTGATACGCCACGAACCGGATTCCGGTAACGCACATCCGTCACCAAGCCCACATGCCAACTCACCCGGTCGGCTTTCTCGGAACTGTAGTTTTTCGCGGCAATCTGGGCATGAAAGGCGCTGATCAGGTGGTTAAACATAATCACCGTAGCGAAATTGGTCGCCATCTTGAGGGCGTCGTTGGAGTTTTTCCGCTGGGTCAAATAGTAATCGCGATGTTTGGATACTTTGATAACCGAATCGGATACGGCGTTGTAGTCAGTAAAATCATCCCAGCCACCGGCAAATTGATCGTATTTACCGATATTTTCATAAAAATCGCGGGTCTTCACCGGCTGGATATCACCGCTGCTGATATAGGATTCCCAACCGACTAACACCGAATCCAGATAGGATGGTTTCCCTTCATACATCTCACCGTTGTACTCCAGATGGATAATGTGTGATCCGTCCAGACCGGTCATAGTGTTTTTGTTCAACCAGAGATCGTAAAGAGTCCAGTGATCATCGGCAAAAGCGATATACTTATTTTCCAGGTCTTCGCCTTTATTCTTTTTATTGAAATACATTATCCAGGAAAAAACCTCCACGCTGGCAAACGCCAGCGCCTGCCACTTGGCACCGGCATAGAATTCACCCGCACCAGGTAAGATCGCCGACAGCAGAAATGCCCGCCCCGGCGATTTTTCATAATCAAATTCAAAGGAATCACTGGACATCGAACTGAACTTCAGCTGACTTTCCAGCAGACTGCGATCGGATTTGATCAGGGTTTCATTCGCCAGATGCAGTTGACCAAACACCAGAGAGGGTAACAAAATCGCCAGAAGCAAGAGCGTCTTGAATATCTTCACTTTCATCGTGCCTCCTTTATAAACCAAACAAAATTGTTAAATAACTGCGCCATTCATTGCCATAGGTGTGCGGATTGCCATCGCTGTCCGCTATGGTAAATTCGTCGAATCCATAGACAAAATCCAGACTTATTGCTGTGGGATAGGCATAAAATGAGAATCCGCTCAGGCGCAGCTGTATGCCGATATCCCGCTTGAAATCGGCGGTGAGTTTCTGAATCACGTCCCTGCCATTCAGGGTAAAATCGGGCCAGTCCAGACGGGGATAATCCTCCACCGCACTCCAGGCATTGCCCGCTTCCACATAAGTCGCCAGAAAGGCATTTTGCAGATTAAAAGACAAAATTTGAATGTCCTTCTCCACGAAAAGCGGTATCCGCCAGGTATAATCGGCAATCAGAAGGTTGCGCCCCTCAATGCTGTAAAAGGGATACCCCTTCAAGCCGGGCATTCCGCCGGCAAAGAAATTGAAAAAGGAGTCTACATCCGGTTTGGAAATCGTGCCGATCCGCCAACCGAGCGTCCCCACCAGTTTGTTCATAAAGGGATACTTATGATACCATTCGCCCTCATGGTCAATCAGCCAGTAATAATTTTTCCGAAACGCCACTCCGAAAGTTCCGTAGGCGCTGTTGACCTCAAAATCCCGGATGAATTTATCGTAATTACGCCAAATATTCGTATTTAAAACCACACCATTATCCGGATTGGTCTCGCTGTTGACCGTCCGGCGCACAAATTTATACTGCCAATTCAGCTTGAAATTCATCCCGCGGTAATAATCGTAAGTAAAACCATTTTGATATAGATTCACCTCGGGAATCTTGGTATCCGATACGGCTCGGTATTTTGAGAGAGAAATATCAAATCGAAATTTATTAAACCCGTCCCATGGCACCGAAATCCCGGTAACGAACTCGATCAGATCAAATTTATAGTCGAAGCTCGCCTCGTAAGCGCTGCTTATCATTGCCTTCTGATTGAATATACTCCTGGTAATGTTATAAAATTCCACAAACAGCGTCGGATACCATTGGTGATATTCCAGCAAAATAAAAAGGTCGCGGTCCCAGATGCGGTTCACCGCCGCACTGCCGAAAATATTAAATTTGTCCAGAATTTCCGATGAATAAAAATAGAATCCCGGTTTGACCTTCCCGTAGTCAACCATCAGTTTGGGCATAAAGAACATCTTCGAAAATTTCTGTCTATAGTCCGTCGCTGGCGGCAGGCTGTCCAGCGTAAATTCCATCACGCCGGGAACTTTTTCCGCATAATCAATATACCGGCTTAAACTCGGATCGAGAGCGGTAGGCTCGGTGATTTTGGCGATTTTGAAGGCGGAATTTTCAAACAGCGCATAAAGCAGTTCGCCTTTGGTATTCACCGTCGGCATAAAGGCGCCGCCCGGTACATTGGTTATGAGCTCTGTCGCACCGGTTTCCAGTGAGCGGCGGTAAATATTGAAAATCCCGGACTGATCGGAGGCGTAATAGAGCCATTTGCCGTCGGGACTGTAATAGGGATTACGGGTATCGTGAGCTGCGGTGTGCAGATATTCTATTCGATCTTCCGTCAGGTGATAGACCGCCAAATCCCGTCCATGGGCTGTCAGAAAATCAAACGCCAGCTGCTCTCCGTCGGGTGACCAGTGGGCGGCAAATATCTCTTCACCGTTGTTATAATCGGTAATCTTTTTGACTACCGGCTGCCCGAAGGTGACTTGCTGCAGATAGAGATTAGAGGTACCGTCCCTCCCGGAAACATAGACCAGCTGCTTACCATCAGGAGATATAGCCGGATTATAAGAGCGCGCAAACCGGGTCATTTGCCGCTCCTTTTTAGTATTCAGATCAAAGCGGTAGATATCATAGTAAACCGAACCATGCTTGTCGGGTTTACTGGCTTTCGAATAAAACAGATAGCGACCGTCAGGTGAAATGGAAGTGCGCGATAAAACGAGGGGCTGAATTTCCTTCATCTTACCGGTTTTCATGTTCAACTGCAGCAGAGCAGTCTGCATAAAATAGTCATGTCCCTTGTTGGATAAAAAATAGATCAGCGAATCGTTGCTCCATTCGGGATAATACTGAGTTGTAGCCTCCGCAACAATAATCTCGCCCTTGACCTCATGTGCCCGGATATCTTCAGTCAATCCAAAATATTGCTTTTCCAGCTGGTTGACCCATTCTCTATGTAACTCTTCGCCGCGAATCCCGGTCACATTTTTCATTGCTCTGTCTATGGAGTATTGCACCGGGCGCGACAGTTCGGCAGCCAAATCCGGAAGAATCTGCGGGCCAAAATGTTCCGCCAGATAATTCACAAAGGCATAGCCCTGATTATAGGTTGATTCATTGCCGATGCCCCGCTTGCCAAAGGAAGCCATCTCTGAAAAGGACAACACATTATTATTCAGCACCCGATCCCGCATCAACATATCACGGTGGGAGTCCCAGAAATCGTTGGACGTCCCGGGCCACATGTACTGCGCCATGCCCTCCGCCAGCCACATCGGAATCACCACGCCTGGAATCGGATAAGAGGTGATCACCCGCGGATATCCGTAAATGACGTCATCCCGCTTCTCATCTTCGTAGTCAAGCACCTGGAAGTAAAATCCGGGCACCGAGCGGGTGAACTTCATGGTTTTCGCCAGCGAAACGATATGTGCAAATTCGTGACTGATGACATCCAGCAACCAGTGATGGTTACCCCTCAGCGGATAATCCAGAGGCGTCGCCCAGATTTCGATTTTATTATCATAGTAATAAGCCGCACCGTTGGAAATATCACCGATATCCTTGATAATCAGATCGGTTTTCGCATCGGGCTCAAAGTTGTAGAACGAAGTAATCGGTCCGTATACTGTCTCGGCGATCTCAGCGCTCCGCTGAGCCGTCCATTCCGCTCCCCGATGATAGTGAATCTCAAAATGCTCTGTCTCAAAGGTTTTCCACTCCAGCTCCGGATGATTGTAAGTCGCAAAGCCGTCCTGCCCTATCGCCGTTACGGTCAAGCCAAAAAAAAGAATCCCGATAAATGTATATGGATGTAAAGGGGGCGCTTTATACACTAATGAACAACCATAATTTTGACAATTTTACTTTCGGTCTTGCCTCCCGCTGAGGCTTGCACCACAGCAAAATAGACGCCGTTGGCAATGTTACTGACATCCCAATCTTTCTCATTGTAATCATTGACCAGCGGCTGGGCATCGCTGAATGATTTTATGAAATTGCCCGCCAAATCATAGATTGTAATCTCGATTTTACAGGCTGACATCGGATAATAACGAATAGCGGTGCGATTGTTTTTCGTCGGGTTCGGCCAGTTGAAGGTTTTGGCTTTGTCCAGCAATCTGTCGGCAGCTTCGCTTTCCTCTGTTGGTATGACAGGGTAGAAAAAACTGTGCTGCACATCTCCACCAAAGCAGTACCAGGCATCTTCCGAAAGCGGATTGGTCGTCAGATAAACCCCGACAATTTTCGTTCCGGCGAGGTTAGAAGAGAGCAGAAAGGTGCCGTTTTCGTTTTCCATCAGGACCGATTTTTCAGTCAGGCTGCTGGGTATGGCGCGGGGAAAACCGTCAATCAAATGCCCGTGATAATTATACGCCAGGATACCGACGCCCGCCAGCATTGCGATGATATCCGCAATCCCGTCGCCGTCCACGTCGGTGGTCAAAATATGCGGCTGGAAGGTTTTCCCGCGATGGAGATTCGGGACGGAGATCGGAAAATTGGCTTCCAGAATGAGATTTTCATTAAAAGCAAATATCTGACTTTCGTTTTTGGCAATAATCTCTACTCTCCCATCGCCGTCAATATCGGCAAACGCCAGTGTCGAGTCGAAACTGCCAGTATACGTCAATAAACCGGGCGCATCGCCACTTTCATCAAGAAGCAGACAGAGCCGGTCGGAGCCGACCGCCACGATATCAGGCAGGGAATTAGCGTTGATATATGCCAATCCCAGAGCGGTTATCCCGGCGCCGAAATCAACATCACTCTGTACAACCGCCAAAGTAACCGGATTGATCAGGAGTAATTTACCCTCTGGAGAGATAGAATAAACCGCTAAGCCGTCACTGACCAGTTTGTCCACCGGATAAGCAACCGGGTTGACGACAGCAGTGTTATCTCCGGGATAGTAGGCAAGTAAATAATGTGTATCCGCCTGCTCATCAACCGTGCAAAAGATGACCCGGTCGCCGAAAACCAGCCGATTTGAGATGATGCGTGTCCCGGGCAATTGCGCATTGGCTTCCGGAATCAGGTCGCCGCTTTCCGAGATACGGTAATTCCAAAGCGCCAGGCTATCCGCCGAAGCCATCCGGCTGAAAACGAAAAAGTAGTAACGATCAGACATTTGAATTACAGACGGAAAAACAGAATATCCGGAAGTGATGTTAGCATGTCGCAGTTCTGCTCCGGATTCAGCATAGGTGGAGTAATAAGAGTTGGACTGGTTCCAGTGAGCCAGTAGTCCTGCCGCCGGATCGCTGGGATCGAAATTAATCGGGAAGAGCGCCAAATCCGGAGTCTCTCCCGGACTGAAAATCGTCGGCGGCACGGAAAAACCTTCAATCAGATAGTCCAAACGAATCCGAAAACTCATTACCGGTGCCGTCGGACCGATACTGTCCACACAAATTCCGGTGTAAGCCCGGTCGTTACTGCGCGATGAGGGATTGGTTGTATTTGTAAAGCCCACCCTTTTTTGAGCATCCATCGGGTAATTCTGGTTCAGGTCCCAGAAGCCCTCATTACCCGCAAACCAGGGATCGAAATACCACCCGGCATCAATGTTGGCACCAATCATCTGGGATGCATAGCCCAAGTCCTGCGCACCGTCACCCTCCTCCAGATCAACACCACGCCGGTTTTTATCGTTATTAATACTATTACTGCTCAGATTCGCATTGATGACCGACTCGTCAATATGCCAGATCAGCAGACCCGAACCCGGCAAACCGTAATCATAACGGGGGACCGACAGAAGCACGCCGGTTTTCTTCGAAAAGACCGCCCCAATCGAATCGGCGATCAGCGGAATCAGCGGCGGCCAGTCCTTTTCGCCATTCTCGATATACAATTTATACTGAATACTGTCCAGATAGACCCCGGGGCGAATATGGGAGTAGCGGTTTTCGAGAAAGAAATACTCGTGATCATTAACCGGAATTTTCCAAAGCGTCGTATCGGCGCCCGACTCGGCATGTTTTAACCTGACATCATGAAAACCACCGGCGGTCACCGGTTTATCCCAGCCCATATGATACCTTTCCCACGCCGACGGAAAAGCCGGCACCAGTCCGTTCAGATTCGCCGAACCCTGGTCCATCAGCCCGAATCTTCCAATCCCGGACTCGCCGGTTTCCGTATTGTACAGTCCCGGCAAACCCAGATAAAAACCCATCATAAACGCAAAGGTTCCGTTCAAGCCGATCTGATAATCGCAGGGCGTGGTTGCTCCACCGAAAATATCTTCCCAGTTAGAATAGAGCAGGTGATTCTGCGACTCCGGTAAAATAATGCCCTCACTAATCGGATAATTATCATCCACAAGAATACTGTTCCCGGCTAAACCGACGGATGCAAAGTAGTTTTGAATATCACTGCGGCTCAGATAAGCCGACGGAATATCGTAGGGCGTCGGATCGAGATCAATGGCAAAATCCTGCCCGACTCCGGCATGAAAAACAACCACAACATCATATTGACTGAAATCAATGTCATCATCGGCATCGGCGATCTGCACCGCTTCCACCAGCAACTCCGTCAGGCGGATGTCAATCGAGTCCTTTTCCAAAAACGGGTGATAATACCGCATTTCCCGGGATAATGTATATACCTGGTCATCATCAATTGGAAAAACCGCTGAACTGATGGTGTCAATCATCAGCTGCCCGGCGGAGGCATGGCGATAAAAATTCGATAGTGCTTTGATATGGTCACGGAAATAGGCATTGTTATGTGGTGCAGGATCAATGACGGGAAAATTTTCATCCTTGCAGGGCAATTCAACCGGCGTCGTGAGAAAACGACCGTCGCCGGTTGTCGCCTCAAAATCATCGGGCTGAAACTCAGCCCGCAAAGCGCAGATGGAGATTGTGCCGGAAACAGAATTCTGATAAGATTGAGAAGCAATATTATTCCGCAGGAGCGGAATAATTTCAGCAGATGCCGATATTGATAGCACCCACAATAAAATGGTTAAAAAGAACGGGCTGTAGAGGTTGTTTTTTTTCATTGTCCAATTGAGTCTGCAAACTGTTGGATACCCTGGATTAACTATAGAACCGGAGCCCCTCCTAGAACCGGATATCAATCGAAAAGATCATCGTGTTCTGACGGGGATGCCCCGGGTCGCCGGCGGTATAGCCGAAATCGAAACCGAGTCCGGCATAGCGCAATCCGGCACCGAAGGTCGGCACCGGCCATTTATCCTTAACCAGAATCTTACCTGTCTTATCATAAATAAAGCCCATACGGATGGCAAACAGATCGGAATACCAGTATTCGATCCCGAAATTGTGGGTCAATTTCTCCAGCTCATTCCCGAGAGTGCCGGTCATTTTCTCTTTATCGCCCTTTTTATTATAGACGCCACCCTCCTGCGGAATAAGGTCCCCATCTTCATTTTTGGTATAGCCGCCGATTTTTCCGTCGTTATCCAGATCGGGATTTTTTAATAACAGCCAGTCGTCAATCCAGGAGGTAAAAATACCCAGATACCACTCATCCGTATAGGCGGTTTCCCGCTGACCGTCTCTGTTGTACTCACCGCCGATTTGAGGGAGACCGTCTTCATTGTAATTCCCGATAATACCATCGTCATCAAGGTCGCGACTGGGATAGGAGGCTACCAGGAGTTTGTTGATATCATAGGCGATAGTGATCTTGTTGTATTCTCCGCCAAAGGTGTAGTTCAGACCCATTTTGAGATTGGTCGGCATGGGGTCTGCCTGCGCAACATCAATAAAAGCGATTTTGGGTCCAATATTTGTAATCGCTGCCCCAAAGGTCAAATCTCTGAGGAGAAACTGGCGTTTGATATAACCGACATCAAAGGCAAAATTGGTCGAGGTCCCCTTCCCTTTTTCAGCACCGGCGCCCTGATCAGTCAGATGCTGGTGAATCATTTTTACATTAATACCGAGTGACGAGGTCTGTGACAGAGCCGTACCATAAGACCCGGTTATAGCCAGCATAAAAGATGCAAAGGTGCCCAGATAATTGGCATATTCATCCATGCGCTCCTGTTCACCTAAATTCAGTAAAATGATATGACCGCCCAGCATACCGACATTTTTCACAAAATGGCGGTATCCGATAAAATCGTAATAGATATCGTTGGCTAAATTGGGTAGCCAGTTCGTATGCGTCAGAGAAAGCTCCCGACCGGTTAAAAAACCCAGACCTGCCGGATTAAAGTATGAAGCGTAGGCATCATCGGCGATGGCTGCCCCGACTTCGCCCATGCCGGCTGAGCGCGCACCGGGATTGATGAGCATCCAGATGGCACCCGCCTCACTTTGGGCAAAGACAGGCGTTACACTGACGATTAATAATATGAATATGATCACGTATTTTTTCATTTATTACCTCCTGAGAAAACAAAAAACCGAAAATAGATGTAATTCGGTCACGCATTACCAGAAATTTGGAAATTTTCGGAAGAAACAGAGTCGGTTTTTCTTCGATCGGGATTTATCAATTACTCGATAGGCACTCCATTTTCGGGCAAAAATTAAATGTATTTCCATCAAGAAACAAGCACATTTCCATTTTTACACCGGATTAAAATTTCTCGGCTTCATCAATAAGCATGACCGGAATATCGTTTTTAATGTCAAACTTGAGCCGGCACTCGTGACAGATCAGTTTCGAATGCTCTCGATCATATTCGATCTCTTTTTTGCATTTTGGACACACCAAAATCTCCAGCAGCTCATCAGACAGCATATTTACCTCGCTTGATCAAAGATTGCACTGATACGGGTCACTCTCATACTATTGTCTGTAGAAAATTGTTCCCAATATTACCGTTTTCAGCCCGGTTTGCTAACCGGACAGTTTATTGATCTGGTCTTTAAATTCATCCAGATCCTTGAATTTTTTATATACCGAAGCAAAGCGGATATAGGCAACTTCGTCCAGCTCTTTCAGATATTTACTCACCAGTTCGCCGATGAAGCTTGAGGCGACCTCGCCGCCGGAAAGCTCTTCAATCTCCTTTTCAATATCAATTACCACCGACTCTAGCTTGTCCATCGGCACCGGTCGTTTATTACAGGCGATTCTCAGGCTGTTCAGCAGTTTCTGGCGGTCGTACTCCTCCCGCCGACCGTCGTTTTTAATGATCGTCAGGGGATATTCCACCACATATTCATAGGTGGTAAAGCGGTGCCCGCAGTCGAGACATTCACGTCGTCGGCGAATGGCGTTATTCTTCTGGGCAGAGCGGGAGTCAACAACTTTCGTTTCGTTGGAATCACAAAAGGGACATTTCATGGCTAACCTATGCGTTTATTTCTTGATATAAAGGAAACTGGCGGCACAGCTCGCGAACCTCCTCCCGGACGGCGTGTTTGACAGCCTCACTCTCATGATTGCTAATCACCTTATCAATTAATTTGGCGATGAGGCGCATTTCCGTCTCTTGCATCCCGCGGGTGGTAATTGCCGCAGTTCCGATGCGAATTCCGCTGGTGATAAAGGGACTTTTCGTATCAAAGGGAACCATATTTTTATTGGTGGTGATCCCGGCTTCTTCGAGCATGTTTTCAGCCTGTTTGCCGGTGATTCCTTTATTGGTCAAATCAATCAGCATCAGATGATTATCTGTTCCGCCGGAGATTAATTGATAATCCATGCGCACCAGTTCGTCCGCCAGGGTCCTGGCATTATTGATGATCTGCTGAGCATATTTTTTAAATTCCGGTTGCAACGCTTCGCCAAAGGCAACCGCCTTGGCAGCAATGATATGCATCAGCGGTCCGCCTTGAATTCCCGGCATGACATTGGAATCGAGCAGTTCCGACATCATTTTGGTGCGCCCGCTTTTTGCCGCCACAATCCCGAAGGGATTTTCAAAATCCTTGCCCATCAGGATCAAGCCCCCGCGCGGTCCCCGCAGGGTTTTGTGGGTCGTGGAAGTGACCACATGACAGCAGGGCAAAGGATCGGGATGTAATCCCGCCGCAATCAGTCCGGCGGGATGCGCCACATCGGCTACCAAAAATGCACCGACACTGTCGGCAATTTCTCGAAAACGCTGAAAATCAAGAAAGCGGGGATAGGCACTGCCGCCGGCAATGATCATTTTGGGTTTAGCCTCTTTGGCAATTGCCGCCATCCGGTCAAAATCAATCCGACCGGTTTTGTGGTCTACTCCATAGGATACAATCCGAAACAGCTT
>Ga0129302_1002022_pt1 | contig 14738 bp, 16 predicted proteins | sample BlaSprsedimmetaG_FD_94476 | JGI IMG/M metagenome (GOLD analysis project Ga0129302, IMG submission 94476) | Hot spring sediment bacterial and archeal communities from California, USA to study Microbial Dark Matter (Phase II) - Blank Spring... | ecosystem: Environmental > Aquatic > Thermal springs... | reverse complement strand
GCAGTCGCCGATCGTGAAGTTCTTCCCGGACGAGGTGATCGACGAGATCCTGCGCCGCACCGGTGCCGAGGACGGCGACATCATCTTCTTCGGCGCCGACAGGGCCCGCGTGGTCAACGAGGCGCTGGGTGCGCTGCGCGTCCGGGTCGGCCACGACCTGGGCCTGGTCGAGCACGGCTGGCGGCCGCTGTGGGTGATCGACTTCCCCATGTTCGAGTACGACGAGAAGGACGGTCGCTGGGTGGCCCTGCATCACCCCTTCACCGCCCCGAGTGTGGACGATCCGGCCGCCCTGCACGACAACCCGGGCCAGGTGCTCTCCCGCGCCTACGACATGGTGCTCAACGGCACCGAGGTCGGCGGCGGCTCGGTGCGTATCCACCGCCCGGAGATGCAGCGCGAGGTGTTCAAGCTGCTGGGCATCTCCGACGAGGACGCTGAGCTCAAGTTCGGCTTCCTCATCAACGCCCTCAAGTTCGGCTGCCCGCCGCATGGCGGCATCGCCTTCGGCCTGGACCGTCTGGTGATGCTCATGACCGGCAGCTCGTCCATTCGCGACGTGATGGCCTTCCCCAAGACTCAGACCGCTGCCTGTCCGCTCACTGACGCCCCGGCCGGCGTGAGCGAGCAGCAGCTGCGAGAACTCAACCTGCGTATTCGCCGCCAGGGCTGAGCCCCGGCCACGCCGAAGCCATGACGAGGGCCGCCATGAGCGGCCCTCGTCGCATCCGATGGCCAGGACCTGATAAGCTGGGGGCAAATCCCGTGTTCCCGCGCCCGTGACCGAGCCTGCCACCCACAAGCGCCCCGAATCTGTCCTCGTGGTCGTCTACAACGACCGCGGCGAGGTCCTGTTGCTGCGCCGCGTGCAGCCGGCGGGGTTCTGGCAGTCGGTGACGGGAAGTCTGGAATGGGGCGAGGCGGCCGGGGCCGCTGCGCGCCGCGAGCTGTTCGAGGAGACGGGGTTGGACCTCCGGGTCGAGCCCTGCGGGCGAACCAACCGCTTTGCCATCCGCCCCGAATGGCGGGCACGCTACGCGCCGGAGGCGGACGAAAACACCGAGACCGTGTTTCGCGTCGCGGTGAGCGGGTATCCAGCGATCCGGCTCAATCCTGCCGAGCACGACGCCTGTGAATGGCTGCCTCGCCAGGCCGCCGCCGCACGCGTGTTCTCCTGGACCAACCGGGAGGCCATACTCGCCTTCGTCCCGCCCGGCAGCGACGAGGGCGCATCGCAAACACCATGAAGGCCAGCGCATGAAGGAAGTCGTCGTCTTCATCCACGGGATCTGGGTCAACGGGCTGGAGCAGGCCCTGCTGCGCCACCGGGTGCGCGCCTGCGGCTACGACTGCCGCCAGTTCAGCTACCACAGCCTGCTGCGCACGCCGCAGCAGAACGCCGCACGCCTGCAGGCCTTCCTCGAGCGGCTCGAGGCCGACGTGGTGCACCTGGTGGCCCATAGCCTGGGCGGCATCGTGCTCATGCACCTGTTCGACCGCTATCCCGACCAGCGTCCCGGGCGGGTGCTGCTGCTGGGTACGCCGCTGAACGGCTCCTCCCTGGCGCGCAAGATCCACCGCTTCGCCCCCGCGCGCCCCCTGCTGGGCCGCGCGGTGCAGCGGGGGCTTTTGGGCGACATGCCGCGCTGGAAGGGTGCGCGACCGCTGGGCATGATCGCCGGCAACCGCGGCATCGGATTCGGCCTGCTGGTGTTCAACCGTCTGGAGCGCCCCCACGACGGCACGGTCTGCGTGCGCGAGACGCTCTCCCCGGCGGTCGGGCACCATCTGGAGGTACCGTACAGCCACACCCAGATGCTGTTCGTCCGCCCGGTGGCGGAGGCGGTGTGTACCTATCTCGATCGCGGCCGTTTCTGAAGCCGGGGGCGGCTAAGCCCCGGCACCCTATGTTAAAATCGCGCAAGTTTGTCTGATCGAGAGTGAGTTATGGCTGGACACAGTAAATGGGCCAACATCAAGCACAAGAAGGCGGCCAACGACAAGAAGCGCGGCAAGATCTGGACCAAGCTGATCCGCGAGATCACCGTGGCCGCGCGCGAGGGCAAGACCTCCGACCCCAACGCCCATCCGCGCCTGCGGCTGGCCTGGGACCGTGCGCTGGGCGCCAACATGCCCAAGGACACCATCGAGAAGGCCGCCAAGCGCGGCTCGGGTGAGCTCGACGAGGACATCATCTACGAAGAGGTCCGCTACGAGGGCTACGGCCCCTCCGGCGTGGCCGTGATGGTCGACTGCCTCACCGACAACCGCAACCGCACCGTCTCCGAGGTGCGCCACGCCTTCACCAAGGCCGGCGGCAATCTCGGCACCGACGGCTCGGTGGCCTACATGTTCAACAAGACCGGCATCATCAGCTTCGCTCCCGGTGCCGATGAGGACCGCATCATGGAGGTCGCGCTGGAGGCGGGCGCCGAGGACATCGTCAACAACGACGACGGCTCCATCGACGTGCTCACGACTCCCGAGACCTATGCCGAGGTGAAGGCCGCCATCGAGGCGGCGGGCCTCGCACCGGACAACGCCGAGGTCACCATGCGCGCCGACACGCTCTCGCCCATGGACCTGGAGACCGCCGAGAAGGTGATGCGCATGATCGACGTGCTGGAAGACCTGGACGACGTGCAGGAGGTCTACACCAACGCCGACTTCCCGGACGAGGTCTTCGACGAGGCGGCCAACGGCTAGTCCCGTCGGGGCAGCAGCCGTGCGGCGATGACATGATCCGCATACTGGGCATCGATCCGGGCTCGCGCATCACGGGCTACGGCATCATCGACAGCAACGGGCGTCGCAGCCGGCATGTCGCCAGCGGCTGTATCCGCGTCACCGGGGACACGCTGCCCGAGCGGCTGGGGATGATCTTCCACGAGGTGGGGGCGGTGCTCGGCGAACACATGACGGGCGAGGGCGCCATGGAGATGGCCATCGAGAACGTGTTCGTGTCCAAGAACGCCAGTTCCGCCCTCAAGCTGGGCCAGGCGCGTGGTGCGGCCATTTGCGCCGGCGTCAGCCACGCACTCACGGTGGCCGAGTACACGCCCACCGAGGTCAAGCTCGCCATCGTCGGCACCGGCGGGGCGGACAAGGCCCAGGTTCAGCACATGGTGCGCATGCTGCTGGGGCTCAAGGGCCCGCTGCAGGCCGACACCGCCGATGCCCTGGCCGTGGCCCTGTGCCATGCCCACACCGGCTCCACGCTGGCCCGCGTGCCGGCCCTTTCGGGGAGAAGACGATGATCGGACGCCTGCGCGGCGAGATAGTCTACAAGCGCCCGCCGCAGCTCCTGCTCGACGTCAACGGCGTCGGCTACGAGCTGGAGGCGCCCATGTCCACCTTCTACGGCCTGCCCGAGACGGGCAGCGCCACCACGCTCTTCACCCACCTGCTGGTACGCGAGGACGCGCACATCCTCTATGCCTTCGCCAGTGAGGGCGAGCGCGAGATGTTCCGAGCCCTGCTCAAGGTCAACGGCGTGGGGGCGAAGATGGCGCTGGCCATCCTCTCGGGCATGAACGCCGCCGAGTTCCGCCGCTGCGTGATGATGAACGACGCCGCCGCACTCACGCGCCTGCCCGGCATCGGCAAGAAGACCGCCGAGCGCCTGATCGTGGAGATGCGCGACCGGGTGGAGAAGTCGGTGGATGCCGGCGAAGGTCTGCCACCGGTCACCGGCGGCGCGGCGCCTGCCGCGGTCCTGCCGGCCGATGCCGTGGAGGAGGCCGTGCAGGCGCTGATTGCGCTCGGCTACAAGCCACAGGAGGCCAGCCGTATGGTCAGCCGTGTCGAGCACGGCGACCGTTGCTGCGAGGACATCATCCGTGATGCCCTGAAGGCCAGTGTGAAATGACCCCCGGTATGGAAGACAGCGACCGCCTCATCGGCGCCGGCGAGCTGCCCGAGGAACGGGCTGCCGACGAGTCCATCCGCCCGCAGACGCTCACCGACTATGTCGGCCAGCCGGCGGTGAAGGAGCAGATGGAGATCTTTATCTCCGCCGCCCGCGCGCGCGGCGAGGCACTGGATCACGTGCTCATCTTCGGCCCGCCGGGTCTGGGCAAGACCACGCTCTCGCACATCATCGCCAACGAGCTGGGCGTGGCCATGCGCCACACCTCGGGCCCGGTGCTGGAGAAGCCGGGCGACCTGGCCGCGCTGCTCACCAACCTCGAGCCCCACGACGTGCTGTTCGTCGACGAGATCCACCGCCTGAGCCCGGTAGTGGAGGAGGTGCTGTACCCGGCGATGGAAGACTTCCAGCTCGACATCATGATCGGCGAGGGGCCGGCGGCGCGCTCCATCAAGCTCGACCTGCCGCCCTTTACGCTGGTGGGCGCGACCACGCGCGCGGGCCTGCTGACGTCGCCGCTGCGCGACCGCTTCGGCATTGTGCAACGTCTGGAGTTCTATTCGGCCGCGGATCTCACCAGTATCGTCACGCGTTCGGCGAGCATCCTCGGCGCACAGATCGAGGCGGGTGGGGCAGAGGAGATCGCCAAGCGCTCACGCGGCACGCCGCGCATCGCCAACCGCCTGCTGCGCCGCGTGCGCGACTACGCGCAGGTGAAGGGCGACGGCCACATCTCCCGCGAGATGGCCGATCGGGCGCTGGACCTGCTGAACGTGGACGATTACGGTTTCGATTCCCAGGACCGTCGCCTGCTGCTGGCGGTGATCGAGAAATTCGACGGTGGTCCTGTCGGCGTCGACAGCCTGTCGGCGGCCATCGGCGAGGAGCGCGGTACCATCGAGGACGTGCTCGAACCCTATCTCATCCAGCAGGGCTTTCTCATGCGTACCACCCGCGGGCGCGTGGCCACGGCGAATGCCTACCGGCATTTCGGGTTGCAACCGAAAAATGTGACGGTGTCGGACACGACGCCCGATCTCTTTGACGCGGACAGTTAACGTGTTCTCATTCGGTGGGAAACTTTCACCTTAATCTTGGCTCCCATTAAGGACACCTCGTGCAGACATTCGACTGGCCAGTACGCGTTTACTACGAGGACACGGATTCGGGGGGCGTCGTCTACTACGCCAATTATCTGAAATTCATGGAGCGCGCGCGCACCGAATGGCTGCGCGCGCTCGGTTTCGAGCAGGATGCACTGATCCGTGATGCCGGCGTGATCTTCGCGGTGCGATCGGCCACGGTGGATTATCGGCAGCCGGCCCGCTTCAATGACGGCCTGATCGTGCGCTCGACGCTGCAGTCCGCGGGACGCGCGAGTGTGGTGTTCGATCAGCAGGTATTACGTGGAGATGGCGCAGAACTTTTGACCCGCGGCACGATCAAGATTGCGTCGCTGGACGCGACCACGTTCCGTCCCAAACCCATGCCGCAGGCATTGCTGGAGGCCCTGTCACGTGACGACTGAAATGTCGGTGTTTGGATTGATCGGCGACGCCAGTCTGGTGGTGCAGCTGGTGATGCTGGTGCTGGCGCTCGCCTCCGTCCTCTCCTGGACGGTGATCGTCATCAAGTGGCGCGTGCTGCGTGCGGCGCGCGAGTCGGCCGAGACCTTCGAAGATCGCTTCTGGTCGGGTATCGATCTCGGTCAGCTCTTCGAGCAGACGAAAAAGAAGGACGATGCCTCGGCGATCGAGCAGATCTTTGTCTCCGGCTTTCGCGAGTACGCCCGGCTGCACAAGCAGCAGCGCCTGACCCCCATGGCGATCTCGGACAACGTCCACCGCTCCATGCGCGTCGCCATGTCGCGCGAGGTCGATGCGCTGGAGACCTACCTCTCGTTTCTCGCCACCGTCGGTTCCACCAGCCCCTACGTCGGGCTGTTCGGCACCGTGTGGGGCATCATGAACTCCTTCATGGCGCTGTCCGGCGCCACCCAGGCCACGCTCTCCGCGGTCGCGCCGGGTATCGCGGAGGCGCTGATCGCCACCGCCATCGGTCTGGTGGCGGCGATCCCGGCCGTGGTCGCCTACAACCGCTATGCCGACGACGTGGAACGCCTTGTGAACCGCTACGACAACTTCCTGGAGGAATTCACCACGCTGCTGCAGCGCCAGGCGCACGCGCACCAGCCGGACAGCCCGGCGGCAACGGTCTGAGTCATCGCCATGGCCCGTCCCAACCGCCGCCGCCCGATGTCCCAGATCAACGTCGTGCCCTACATCGACGTGATGCTGGTACTGCTGGTGATCTTCATGGTCACCGCTCCGCTGCTGCAGACCGGCGTGGACGTCGACCTGCCGCAGGCGGCGGCCAGGGCGATGGCCGCTGACTCCGAGCTGCCCGAGGCGTTGGTGGTCGTGGTGGATCGCAACGGGCAGTTTTTCGTTGAGGGCGGCAGGCGCCTGGCGCCGGACGAGCTTGCCGAGACGGTGCAGGCGCGGCTGGCGCAGAACCCGCAGACGCCCGCCTACGTGCGCGGCGATCGCCACGTGGAATACCAGCGCGTGGTCGAGGCCATGGTGATCATGCAGCAGGCGGGGCTCGACAAGGTCGGGTTGATCACCGACCCGCCGCCCGACGATGCGCGGTAGGGGCGCGATGTGGCAGGATATTCGCAATCAACCCTCGGCGCTGGCCATCGCTATCTCGCTGCATGTGATGGGGGTTGCGCTGCTGCTGGTCGCCTTCGATTTCAAGACGCCGACGGTGGGTCGACCCACGCCGGCCCAGCCGCAGATCGTCGAGGCGGTGGCCATCAGCGGCGCCGAATACGACGCCGCCCTGGAGCGCATCGAGACGGCGAAGCGGCGTGAGGCCGCGGCCGTCGAGGAACGGCGGCGCCAGGAGGCCGAGGCGCAGCAACGCCGCGCGGCCGAGGCCAAACGGGCCGCCGAGGAGCAGGCGCGTCAGGAACAGGCCCGGCGAGAGGCCCAGGCGAAGCGCGAAGCCGAGGCCAAACGGGCGGCGGAAGCCCAGCGCGCGGCGGAAGAAAAGGCCCGTCAGGAGAAGGCGCGGGCAGAGGCCGAGGCCAAGCGCCAGGCCGAGCTGAAACGCCAGCAGGAGCTGGAGGCGCAGCGTCGCGCCGAGGCCGAGCGCAAGGCCGAGCAGGAACGCATGGCGGCGGCGCTGGCGGCCGAGGAGGCCGCCCTGCAGGAGGCGGCGCGTCGGCGCCAGGAGGCCGAGGCCCAGGCCCGGCTTAATGCCCAGCTCGCCTCGCTGCGCGACGAGTACCTGGCGGCGATCGTGGCCCGTATCCAGGGCAACTGGGAACGGCCGATCGGCGCGCAGAACAACCAGCGGGCGCGCCTGCTGGTGCGCCAGGCGCGCGGTGGCTTCATCACGGACGTGAAGATGCTGCGTTGCGAGGGCAACGATGCCTTCTGCCGCTCGGTGCTGGATGCCGTGTGGCGTTCCGATCCCCTGCCGGCACCGCCGCGCGAGGAACTGTTCGACGCCGAACTTGAAATCGAATTCGATCCGGACCAACGATGAAAAAACTGGCCTTTGTTCTACTGATCGGACTGCTCGCGATGGCCGGCAGCGCCCAGGCGAAACTCGAGATTCGCATCACCCAGGGTGTGGAGAGCGCCCTGCCCATCGCCATCGTGCCCTTCGGATTCCAGGGCAAGACGCAGGCGGCGCCCGAGAACATCTCGGCGATCGTCGAGGCGGATCTGGCGCGTTCGGGGCAGTTCAAGCCACTGGCGGCGACTGTCTTCGCGCAGCGGCCCACGCACGGGCAGGAGATCGATTTCGCTCGCTGGCGCAAGCAGGGGATCGACCACGTGGTGGTCGGTCGGGTGACCGAAACGGCAGACGGGCGCTACACCGTGCAGTTCCAGCTCTTCAACGTGCTGCAGGGGCGGCAGCTCACAGGCTACAGCATCCCTGCGCGCCAGCAGGACCTGCGGCGCGCGGCACACCAGATCAGCGACTATGTCTACGAGACGCTGATCGGTGAGCGCGGCGCCTTCAATACACGGGTGGCCTACGTCACCACCCAGGATAGCGGTGGCAAGCGGGAGTTCCTGCTGCAGGTGGCCGATGCCGACGGGTTCAACCCGCGCGTGATCCGGCGCTCGTCGCGCCCGCTGATGTCACCGGCCTGGTCGCCGGACGGCCGGCGCATCGCCTACGTGTCCTTCGAAGGTAACCGCTCGGCGATCTACGTTCAGGACGTGGCCACGGGCGAGCGCGAGAAGGTATCGGACCGGCCGGGCATCAACGGTGCGCCCGCCTGGTCGCCGGACGGACGCCAGCTCGCGCTGGCGCTGTCGGAGACCGGTGATCCGGAGATCCACGTGCTGGACCTGGCGAGCCGGCGCCTGACGCGCCTGACCTTCGACCGCGGCATCGACACCGAGCCGTCGTGGACGCCCGATGGCCAGCACATCGTGTTCACCTCGGACCGCAGCGGCGGGCCGCAGCTCTACCAGGTGTCCGTGCGCGGCGGACGCGCCACGCGCCTGAGCTTCGACGGCAGCTACAATGCCGCCCCCGAGGTCTCGCCCGCCGGCGACAAGGTGGTGATGGTGCGCGGACAGGGCAACCAGTTCCGTATCGCGGTGCAGGACCTCAAGACCCGCTACTCGCGGATCCTGACCCGCGGCCGGCTGGACGAATCACCAAGCTTCGCCCCCAATGGCCGCATGATCATCTACGCGACCCGCGAGGGTAACCGGGGGGTGCTGGCCGCCGTGAGCGAGGACGGCAACGTGCACCAGTTGCTGGTGCTCGAGGAAGGCGAGGTGCGCGAACCCGCGTGGTCGCCGTTTTACCAATGAGCCTCGTGAATCACACGGGGCATGCCTGCGTTGAACGATCGATGGAGGATCGACACATGAAAACCTATGGTCTCGTTGTCCTGCTGCTGGCCACTCTGTTGCTGGCCGGTTGTCCGAACCCCAACGCGGTACGGGAAGGCGAGGGGGCTGACGGGGCGGCTGCTGCCGACGGGCGTGGTGCAGAGTCCGAAGGCATGGGGCTTGGCGATGACGGCATGCTTTCCGCCAGTCCGCTGGACGATCCGGCCAGCCCGCTCTCCAAGCGCACGATCTATTTCGAGTTCGACAGCAGCCAGGTCGCCGAGGAGTATCTCGATATGATCGCGGCCCATGGCAAGTACCTGGCCGACAATCCGCAGCGGCGCATGCGCGTGGAAGGCCATGCCGACGAACGCGGTAGCCGTGAGTACAACGTCGGCCTGGGTGAACGCCGCGCCAAGGCGGTGGAACGCCTGTTGCGCTTCCAGGGCGTGGGCAGTGACCAGGTCGAGGTGGTGAGCTTCGGGGAAGAGCTGCCGGTGGCCTTCGGTCACGACGAGGCCTCCTGGCGTTTGAATCGTCGCGTGGAGCTCGTGTATGAATAAAGGCGTGCGCAGCACGCTCTGCCTTGGCCTCGCGCTGGCGCTTGCCAGCGCGCCGGCCTGGGCCGACCGTCGTACCGACGAGCGCCTGCAATCGCTGGAAACCCGCATGGAGCGCGTCGACCGGCTGATGGCGAATAACGCGTTGCTCGACCTGGTCACGCGTCTGGATGCCATGCAGGATGAGCTGCGGCAGCTGCGTGGCCAGAACGAGGAGCTGCGCCACGAGGTCGAGACGCTCAAGTCGCGCCAGCGCGAGCTCTATCTCGACCTCGATCGCCGCATCCAGGACGCGCAGGCCCCGGTGTCGGCCCCCGCCCCGGCCATGGGGCAGCGGGAGCCGGCGGTGCCCGTGGCTGCATCCGCGTCCACCCAGGGGGCCGGTGATCCGGCCGTCGCCCAGGCGGGTGAGCGTGACGCCTACCGCGATGCCTTCAATCTGCTCAAGGATGGCCAGTACCCGCAGGCCATCAAGGCCTTCCAGGGCTTTCTCGCGCGCTACCCGCAGAGCGGCTACGCGGGCAACGCCCAGTACTGGCTCGGCGAGGCGAACTACGTCTCGAAGGACTACCCGGCGGCTGTCACCGAGTTTCGCAAGGTGATGGAGACCTATCCGGACAGCAACAAGGTGCCGGACGCGCGCCTCAAGCTCGGCTTCACCTACTACGAGCTGGGTGAATGGGCCAAGGCGCGTGCGGCGCTGGAGGAGGTGAAGAGCAAGCACGCAGGCAGCAGCGTGGCGCGCCTGGCCGAGGAACGTCTGGCGCGCATGCAGCGCGAGGGTCGCTAGCTTGGCGAAGCCGCTCAAGCGGGTGGATGACGCCCCGCCGGCCGACGAGGCCGTGCGCGTGCGCATCACCGAGATCTTTCTCTCCCTGCAGGGCGAGTCGCGCTCGGCGGGCTGGCCCACCGTGTTCGTGCGTCTGACGGGCTGTCCGTTGCGCTGCCAGTACTGCGATACCGCGTACGCCTTCACCGGCGGCGAGTGGATGGACATCGAGGCCGTGGTCGATGCCGTGACCGGGCTCGGCGTGCAACACGTATGCGTGACCGGTGGCGAGCCGCTCGCGCAGAAAAGCTGCCTGGCGCTGCTCACGCGGCTGTGCGACGCGGGCTACGAGGTCTCGCTGGAGACCAGCGGTGCGCGGGACGTCGCGCCGGTCGATCCCCGGGTGATACGGGTGATGGATCTCAAGACCCCCGGCTCCGGCGAGGTCGAGCGCAACCTCTACGCCAACATCGCCCACCTGGGCGAGCGCGACCAGGTGAAGTTCGTCATCTGCTCGCGGGAGGACTACGACTGGGCGAAACGCAAGGTGGTGGAATTCGAGCTCGCGCGTCGCTGCGAGGTCCTGTTCTCGCCATCCTTCGGTCAGCTCGCCCCGCGCGACCTGGCCGACTGGATCGTCGCCGATCGCCTGCCGGTGCGTTTCCAGGTCCAGCTGCACAAGCTCCTCTGGGGCGACGAGCCGGGGCGCTGACCCGATATGGCGGATGTCGCGGACAAGGCGGTGGTGCTGCTCTCCGGTGGCCTGGATTCGGCCACCGTGCTTGCCATGGCGCGGGCCGCGGGGCTCGACTGTTACGCCCTGAGCTTTCGCTACGGCCAGCGCCATTCAGCCGAGCTGGCCGCCGCCGAGCGCGTGGCGGGGGCGCTGGGCGCCGTCGAGCACAAGACCGTCGATCTGGACCTGTCCAGTATCGGCGGCTCGGCGCTCACCGACACCCGCATCGACGTGCCGACCGAGCCCGCCGAGGGCATTCCGGTCACCTATGTCCCGGCCCGCAACACGGTATTCCTGGCCGTGGCCCTGGGCTGGGCCGAGGTCCTGGGGGCCCGCGAGATCCACATCGGCGTGAATGCGGTCGACTATTCCGGCTACCCGGACTGCCGGCCCGAGTTCATCCGCGCCTTCGAGCAGCTGGCCAACCTGGCCACCCGGGCGGGCGTGGAGGGCGAGCACTTTCACGTCAGGAGCCCGCTCATCGACCTCTCCAAGGCCGAGATCATTCGCCGCGGCACCGCCCTTGGCGTGGACTACGGCCTTACCGTCTCCTGCTACGCTGCGGATGCCGAGGGCCGTGCATGCGGCCGCTGCGACTCCTGCCGGCTGCGGGCGCAGGGCTTCGCCGACGCCGGTCTCCCCGATCCCACGCATTACCGCTCCTGATCCTGCCTGATTATCCGCCGGAATGACCCTCCCGGCGTTGAGGATGACGTGAGCCAGCGCACGTTTTATAATCGCCCGTTACTCGCCAACGGATATCCGTTAGTCGCGCGCGTGGAATAACCCGCCGGTCACAGGCATCCACCGACGACGGAAAACATCCCTCGCACCAGGTCCCATCGGGACGTGCGGGTGGGAGCTAACCAGTCTTTGTCCGGACGGCCCCGCGCACGCGGATACCGGCCGATCCGCAAAAAGCGTGCTTGGAGGAATCGATTCAATGGCGTTCGAAAGCTTTGCCGAGGCCCAGTCCTTCCTGCTGTGGGGGGCCTTTATCCTCGCCCTGATCATGGGCGCTGTGGTCAACAAGACCAATTTCTGCACCATGGGTGCCGTGTCCGACATGGTAAACATGGGCGATTTCGGCCGTTTCCGTGCCTGGGTCCTGGCCATCGCCGTGGCCATGCTCGGCGTGGTCGTGTTCGAGTTCTTCGGTGCGGTGGATGCGGATGGCGCCTTCCCGCCCTACCGCGGCAGCAACTTCATCTGGGCCGAAAACCTCATCGGCGGTATCCTTTTTGGCATCGGCATGACGCTGGCCAGCGGTTGCGGCCAGAAGACGCTGATCCGTATCGGTGGCGGCAACATCAAGTCCATCGTGGTGCTACTGATCATCGCCGTGATCGCCTACTTCATGACCAACCCCTTCCCGGGCAGTGACAAAACCCTGTACTCGGTGCTGTTCTACCCGTGGATGAATCCTCTGTCGGTGAATCTGGCCAACGGCCAGGATCTGGGCAGCCTGGTGGCCGGTCCCGGGGCAGACATCACCGCGCGCCTGATCATCGGCGGCATCCTGGCCCTGGGCCTGCTGTACTTCGTGTTCAAGTCCAGGGATTTCCGCGGCAGCTTCGACAACATCCTGGGCGGTCTGGTGGTCGGCCTGGCCGTGTTCGGCGCGTGGTGGGTCTCGAGCAACGCCATCGTCAACCTGGGCGGTGATGAGACCTATACCCTGCAGGCCTTTGCCTCCGACTGGGCCTTCCTGGCCGATTCGCCCGAGGGCAAGCCGGCGAGCACCGCCGCGCTGGCCGCGCAGTCCTACACCTTCATCAACCCGATGGGTCAGAGTCTCGGCTACACCGCCTCGGGCTTCAGTTCCGCCTACCTCACCTTCGGTGTGATGGCGCTGCTGGGCGTGATCGTCGGTTCCTTCCTCTGGGCGATCGTGAGCAAGGGCTTCCGTATCGAGTGGTTCGCCAACCTGCGCGACTTCGTCAACCACGTGATCGGCGCCGTGCTGATGGGCTTTGGCGGCGTGCTGGCCATGGGCTGCACCATCGGCCAGGGCATCACCGGCATCTCCACGCTGGCGCTCGGCTCGTTCATAGCCTTCGGCGGTATCGTGCTGGGCAGTGCGCTCACCATGAAGGTCCAGTACTACAAGCTGGTCTACGAGGATGAGGCGACCTTCGTCAAGGCCCTCATCACCTCGCTGGTCGACTTCAAGCTGCTGCCCAAGGGCCTGCGCAAGCTCGAAGCGATCTGATCGCGACCATACAGGCCAAAAAAGCCCCGCCTTGGCGGGGCTTTTTTGTGCCTGTGGATTAAGCGGCGGGCATTACTATCGCGCGTGATTTCGCAGGTCACAGAGCAGGGCGGGCGCTGCCATGTCCACGAGGCCCGCACAACCACGTACAGGCCAGTCGCGAACCTTGCCTTGCGTGGCCAAGAGCGCCGGCCAGACAGGCCGCGCGGTGTGCTCTGCGGCCAATCCCGGCTGTCTCGCTGTTGCCTGGCGCGCGGCTGTGAGGGGTTGTGATTCCGGGCGGGGTGTGTAAACTATGCGCTCTTCGCGTGGGTCGTTAGCTCAGTTGGTAGAGCACCGCACTTTTAATGCGATGGTCGAAGGTTCGAATCCTTCACGACCCACCATTTCCTCATCCTTTCGCATTTCTTCATGTCGGCGCGCCGACCAGCGCATCTTCTGTCGTACTCAGCGCGGTGAGTCGCACGCGCGTGATGCGGTTTTCCAGATCCCATTCCACTGGCCCCGGCATCTCTACGCGCAGGAAATTGGGCGTGTAGCCTGTGTAGACGGCGTGTCCCGGCATGTCCGTGCGTCGCGGGCGCTCCCAGAGCACCTCTGCCTCGTTGCCGATCATGGCGGCCAGCATTTGGCGGCGCAGTGTCGCGCCCAGTTCGTGCAGTTCCCGGCTGCGGGCCTTCTGCGTGGCCTTGTCGACGCGATCGGGCAAGGTGGCGGCCTTGGTACCCTCGCGCGGTGAGTAGGCGAAGATGTGCAGATGGCCGAAGCCGATGCGCTCCACGAAGCCCAGCGTCTCGGCCCATTCGGTCGCGGTCTCGCCCGGGAAACCGACGATGATGTCGGTGGTCACGTTGAAGCCGGGTATCCGGGTGCGCGCCTCGGTGACCAGCCGTTCGAACTCCGCTGTCTTGCAGCGCCGCGCCATGCGCCGCAGCACCGTGTCTGCCCCGCTTTGCAGCGGCAGATGCATATGCGGCATGAGGCGCGGATCGTCGAACAGTGTGAAGAAGTCCTCTGGCAGGTCCCAGGGTTCCACCGAGGCCAGGCGCAGGCGGGGGAGGTCGGTCTCGGCGAGGATGGTACGGATCAGTGCATGGAGATCCGTATCGAGATCGCTGCCGTAGCCGCCGACGTGCACGCCGGTGAGTGCCGCCTCCTGCACGCCCTGGGCCACCAGGGCGTTGATCTCTTCCACGATGTCGGCGATCGGACGGCTGCGCTCCTCGCCGCGGGCGCGGGTGACGATGCAGAAGGTGCAGCGATAGCGGCAGCCGTCCTGCACCTTGATGAAGGCGCGATGGCGGCCGCGGGTGAACAGCGAGGTCTCGCCCGGTTCCGTGGCAATCGCCGGCATCAACGGCAGATCCAGCTCTCGCGCCGTGATTTCCACCAGGCGGTCCTTGTCGTGGTTTTCCACAACGAGGTCCACCCCCAGTGCTTCGGCGGCGCTGTCGGGCTCCAGCGAGGCGTAGCAGCCGCTGACCACCAGGCGCGCTGCCGGATTGGCCTGATGCGCGCGCTTGATGAGCTGGCGCGACTTGCGCACCGCCTCCTGGGTCACCGCGCAGGTGTTGAGCACCACGACGTCGGCCGCGTCGGGGCCAGCGACGATGCCGTGGCCCCCGGCCTTGAACTGCCGGGCCCAGGTCTCGAGCTCCGCCTCGTTGAGGCGGCAGCCCAGGGCATGGAGGTGGATGCGCATACGTTGTGCTTGGGGGCTTGTGT
>Ga0129302_1002013_pt1 | contig 14758 bp, 17 predicted proteins | sample BlaSprsedimmetaG_FD_94476 | JGI IMG/M metagenome (GOLD analysis project Ga0129302, IMG submission 94476) | Hot spring sediment bacterial and archeal communities from California, USA to study Microbial Dark Matter (Phase II) - Blank Spring... | ecosystem: Environmental > Aquatic > Thermal springs... | reverse complement strand
GCGGACGGCTTCGCAGGAGACGGTCCGGTTTTGGGGACGGACTCCGCGGGTGTGTCGAGCAGGGAAAGGTCGATTTCCTTCTCTTCCAATGAAAACGGATCCCAGTCTTCAACAATCCCCTTTTCCGTGGCTGCGCCGGATTCCCGGTCATCCTCCACGCGCCATCCGAATCTCGAGAGAGAACATGAACCGAACAGAAACAGGATTGATAACATGAAAGGGACTGATTTTCGCATGATCCGGTTCACTCCTTCCTTTGGAACACGTTGAAATTTACAAAATATTCTTTGACCGGACAAGCTGTTTTTCCCTGCGGGTGCGGGTTTTCAACCACCCTCGATATCATGACAAATCCATTTTCTCGATTTTACATTCTTCGAATTTCAATTCAATTTCGACTCAGAAAAATGCGGGGTCAGGATAACCACGGCCTCCGGCCGTCTTTCTGGAACCATGCAGCCATGTGAGTCGAATAAATGTGTTACTCTGCCGGCAGACGGATTAGTGAGGTTCCTCTGATGAAAAACAGGTTGACAAATTCCAGATTTCTTGTATATTTGACGGGAATCTCTTTTTTATGGATCCGAATGATGCCCCTACCCACTGCCTGAGAAACATAGCTGGACGAAAGGGGATCGCGTAAAGACTATATCATTCATAAACCTGGCGGAGGGATCGATGACTCGTAGCAGTTTGTTTTTCATCTGGTTTGTGCTGGCCGCGTTCTTCACGACCTCACTGTTCGCGAGCAACGGCACACAGATCGGTACCGTCGGTGCACGGACAACCGCCATGGGCAGCGCCACCCGCGGACTGGCCGACGACTGGAGCGCCTTCTTCTTTAACCCGGCCGGATTGACCCGGCTTTCCGGTACCACCTTCGGGGTCTCTTACGGCCTGATCTCGCCGGCAGGCAGTTATCAACCGGCTCCCTATCCGAATTATCATTTCTCTGGCATGCAGACCACGAAACGCAACCTGAAGGAACAGACCTTCCAGGTACCTGCCGTGGGTTTCTTTTTTCAACCCAGGGATCGGATCACCCTCGGCATCGGCCTGATGGCCCCGTTCGGCCTGGGCGCCCGATTCGATTTACTCCGATTGCCGTCCGGTTACGGGAATTCCGCAGCCGGCCTGTCCGACGAACATGAAACCTACAGCGACCATGAAGTTGCCTTCTTTCAACCGACCTTCGCCTACGAACTGACGGACCGAATCTCGTTCGGGTTCGGCGTCGGCTATACCGAACGCGGCTCCCTGGAAATCAATCAGTTCGGTCTGCCCCTTCTGAGCGCAATGGACCCCCGTATCAGCCCCCTTCTTTCCGTATTTCAGGGCGCCGGGGTCCTCAACCCGGATCACAGACGGCTCGTCGCGGAAACCAACCTCGAGGGGAAAGGCCACGCCTGGACGTTCAGTGCAGGCGCACTTTTCAGAGTCAGCGATGCCCTCCAGATCGGGGTCTCCGGCCGTTTCTATACACCCCTGAAACTCGAAGGCATCATGGAGACCACCGCCTATCTGCCGGGCTTGACCACCGAGACCGAGAGCGCCTATCAGGCCGCCCTGCGCGCCTTCATCGCGGCCTCCGATCCTTCTCTGCCTCCCGAACAGATAGACGCCATGACGGCGCAGAATATGGGGGCGCTCACACAGGCGATGTCGGGCGGCGTTTCGGGGTCCCGTTATTATGCGGAGGCCGATCTGCCCCTGCCCGCGACGATCGGGGCGGGAATCGCCTTCAAACCCTTCCCGCGCCTGACCCTCACCGCGGATGTTTCATGGACCAACTGGGCCGCATGGGACACCATCGAAGTGGATTTGCAATATCAGGAAACGAAATCTAAAGGGGAAATGGTCCAGGACTGGGAGAACACGATCGAGATCGCCCTGGGCGCGGAATACCGGGCCGTTGATGCCGGAAAATTCAAACTCGACCTGAGGGCGGGAGGCTACCGGGTGCCTTCTCCCGCACCGGTCTCCACCATCAATCCCACGATCCTGGATCCGAATACGCGGATCGCTATCACAGGCGGGCTCGGACTGACCTATGGCCGTGTCATGCTGTCCGTGGCCTATGAGAGGGTCACTTTCGGCGAGAAATCAATCGGCGCCGGGGAATATGTCTTCGATGCGTCCGGCGTGAATCAGAACTGGCCGGGCGTGTACGACATGAGCGCCAGTGTCATCACGGTCGGTTTGTCGGTCAGCCGATAGGTTCGGGACTATTTAAATTCAATAAAAAGCCGGATCGGACGATCCGGCTTTTTTCATTTCCTTTTGTCTCTGTCCGGGATGCGGATAACCGGGAATATTGAACTGCGCCGTCGCGGAACCCCGAATATCGATCGATCCATCCCTCCTACCTTGAAGGAACCGAGGCATGCACGTGAAGGACCTTCCACGCCCCGTCTCTGAGTCCGTACACGGTGGTTTGGGCAAACGGCACGCGAAACGTGTTTCCTTCCCCGGTCGTTCCGGTCGCGACGCCTTCGCACAAGAAAAGCGCGAGATCCCGGGAAAGAATATGGATCACCGTACGGTCGAATCGGTATTCCAGTCTCCGGAGATTCTGTACGCCCTGTCTGTACGTGCGATACGCCTCGTCTTTGGTGAGAATCAATCGGCCGTTGCGGATCATCACCCCCTCGGCGTCATCCCGGATGAATGAAAACATCTTCTCGACCTCCAACGATTCGGCCGCGCGGACGATTTCATCGTTGATGGTTTGGAGGGTCTTTTCGATGGCGACCCGTTCGGAATCGGGGAGACACGACGGCCCCGCAAACGCGGACAGAAAAACGACCCCTGAAAAAAGAACGGTCAACACAACATTTCGGACTGACACGTTTACCTCCTCGAAAGAGCGGATAATGTGGCGGTGAAGGATAACCCCTCACCGCGTATTATAGAAGAAATCAAGCCTTTTCCCCCAACTTCTGATCCAAAATAATCCCCACCCCGGTCGTCAGGATGGGAATCATCAGATACCGCAGCCCCACGCCGATCAGGTATTCGCGCAGGCCGCTTTTAAACAGTCCCACGAGCACAACCAGATCCAGCGCCAGATTGAGAAACAGCCAAACCAATCCGATCCGAATTCCTTCACGCTTGTACCGAGAAGGGACTGATTCGAAATAGAGCCGGATGAATATCATCCCGACGAACGTCATCACCACGATCATGACGCTTTTGAATAGCAACTGATGGGTGGAATGGATCGGCCACATCGCACAGCCGGCGGCGAACCCGATCACCCAGATCAGGGATCCGTACAGCCACATTTTGACCGTATTCTTCATGTCACGCCTCCGCCCAGGCCGGCATCGCATTCATGTACGAATCCGCCCGTTTTCGAAAATCCACCGTGCCGTCATTGGGGCTGAACTGCTCGAGCCAGGCCGCGATCCCCGCGCGGACCGCCTCGCGGGATTTCAGATTTCCCTTCTCGTCGGTGCAGTAGGTGCAGTATCCGGCGCCGGGGGCATCAGGCACCGGCGCGCCGCAGGACTGACAAAACGTGTTCATGACAAACCTCCCTTTTTTGTGGAAAATTGCCTTCCCTTCTGGAAGCCGTCACAAACTAATTCAGCCCCGTGACACCGTGTTGTCAGGTTTGTAGAGCGCCTGAATTTTTTCTGCCTTTCTCCGCAAGAACTCACGGATATGAGGCGGTTCGAGCACCTCCACGTGCTCCCCGTAACCGAGGAGGAACGAATAGATCCACTGATCTTCCGGGAAACACACTTCCACGTAAAGCGATCCGTCCGGTGCGGTGCGGATCTGATCGGGTTCGAAATAGTCCTCGACCCGCACACGGACGGCCGGAGAGAACCGCAGTTTGAGATGGGCCATGGTCACGCCGGAGGGATCCGGGTCGAAGGCGTCTTCCCAGGCCTTGTCTTTCTTCTCGAAGGATGCATCCAGCATTTCGGGATGATCCATCCGGGACAGGCGGAACAGCCGGTAATCCTCCCTCAACCGGCAGAACGCGAAGAGATACCAGGCGTATCCCTTGAAAATCAGGGTCATGGGTTCGGCGCACCGGACCGTCTTCTCCCCTTTGTTGTTGGAATACGTGAACCGGAGCAGCCGCCCTTCCACGACCGCCTGATGTACGGTCTTCAGGCGGTCTTTCTGCCGCTTCGTGTATCCCAGCGGCAGGATGTCGATCACCACCTGCCTGGAATAATGCGCCATCCAATCCGCCTGATGTCTCGGCAACAGACTCGCGATCTTCTCGACGGCCAGGTCGAGTTCCTGATTCTCCAGGGTGGAATTCACGCCGCGCAGCACGGAGACCATCGCCAGGATATCCTCGAACGTAAGAAACTGCCGGTCGATACGGAACGTGTCCATGATGCCGTAGCCGCCCCGGTTCCCGGAATGGGACACGACGGGAATCCCGGCCTGGTTGACGGCTTCGAGGTCGCGGTAAATCGTGCGGACGGAGACCCCGAACCGCTCCGCCAGTTCGCGGGCGGCGACCCGGTCGCGGTTGAGCATCATCATCGTGATGCCGAGCATGCGGTCGATACGCATCTCTCCAATCCTATCCTGAGCGGAACATCCTCTTCTCAACCCTTCCCCCTTGTCATCCCGCTATCATCAGGCCGGGATCTTCGCAACTTGATCAAAGATCCCCGAACAACCTTGGGTATGACAATGTTGAAGTCGGGAAATGGAACATCTGAATATGAAACGATCCTCCGAAAAATGCAATAAAAAAATGGAACCGCTCCACACTCCCCAAGACACACAAGAAAAAACTTGCCATCCTGAAACAATTATGTTACATTTAGAGTAGCTTGGGTTACATTACATGTCTTGTCATACCCCACTTAAAGGAGGAGACTGTGGAAAACAAGGCTGAAATTTTGAATCGAAACCGAAGAAAAATGCTTTTCGGAATCGTCATGGGGTTCGGATTCTGGCACGGGTCTCAAACACTAAAATCATTTTTCCCGGAACAATTCACTACGCCCGGCATATCCCTTTTCCATCTGGTCGTCATCATCCTGGGTTTAACCGGATGGATCTACTTTGTCTTCTATTGCTGTCGGATGGTTAAAATGATCGCGGTACTGAAGAAGAATATACGGCTAAACCAAACGTTAAATGACGAATTTTATCAGCAAATCCGCATGCGCTCATTTTACTACGCATTCATGGGTGTCCTCATCACCCAGGCCCTGCTCTTGCTGTTTAGTTTCTTCTTTTCCGTTTCCGCCCGGAGTGTCATCAATCTGAATATCCTTGTCTGTGTCATTACACCCATCGTCTCTTTCATCCTGCTGGATCAGGACAAATAACATGAAACTCAAAAATACGCTCAAGGTACAGCGTGCTAAAAAAAATGTAACCCAACAGCAACTCGCAGACATTGTCTGCGTGACAAGAAAAACGATCAATACCATTGAAAATGGCCGATTTGTTCCCTCCACTGCATTGGCGCTCAAACTGGCCCATGCACTGGATGTGACTGTGGAAGAATTATTTATTTTGGAAGAAGCGTATTGAAACCTCACCGGCCGGGATACGTATCCTGTTGCGATATCGATCCGAACTCAAAGGAAAAAAATGACAGAAGACACACGCTACATCCTCCGTTTGGACCGGAATTTCGCCGGCTTTTACACCAAAGCCGCCCGCATCTCGCTGCGTTCGCCCGGACTCCTCTGGCAATTTATCCGCTCGGCGCGCTGGTACAGGAAGGCGTCCCGCATCCGCACCCGGCTGGCGGAGGAAGGCGTCCGGGTTCCGCCGATCATCATTTTCAGCATCACAAACCGCTGCAACCTGAACTGCACGGGGTGTTACGCCCGGGACCTGGACAGGAAGGCGGGAGACGATCTGAGCGCACAGGAGCTGGATCGCATCATCGGCGAGGCACAGGACCTCGGCGTCCCGTTCTTTCTTCTCGCAGGCGGCGAACCGCTCGTGCGCCCGGAAATCCTCGACATCACCCGGAGGTACCGGAACATCACCTTCTTTCTCTTCACGAACGGCATGCTCATCGACGACGCGATGACGCGGATATTCAGGAAACAGAAAAACATCGTCCCGGTCGTCAGCCTCGAAGGACACGAATCCGAGACCGACGGGCGGCGCGGATCCGGGATGTTCAGCCGTCTGAAGGAGGCCGTCGGCCGACTCCGGAAGCACCGGATCTTCTTCGCCCTCTCCATGACCGCGACCCGGCGGAACATCTCCGTGATCTCGGCGGACGCCTTCGTCCTCGAGATGATGGAACAGGGCTGCAAGATGTTCCTCTATGTGGAATACACGCCCATCCGGGAGGAGACCCGGGACTGGATCCCGACCGACACCCAGCGGGAGGATCTGGACAGGCGCGTGAAAGGATTCCGGGAAAGGTATCCGGCCATGTTCGTCTCCCTGCCCGGAGACGAAGACCAGTTCGGGGGTTGCATCTCGTCCGGCCGCGGATTCGTCCATATCAGCGCGGACGGCCGCCTCGAGCCCTGTCCCTTCGCGCCTTTTTCGGACGTCAGCCTGAAGGAAATGCCCCTGAAAGACGCCCTGAAATCACGGCTCCTGGCCGTGATCCGGGAAAACGTGGATCAACTGGAAGAGGGGCCGGGCGGGTGTTCGCTCTGGCAGAAAAGGGAGTGGGTCGAGTCCCTGCTCGGAGCACAATCCGAAAGCGGCCCCGGTTTGCTTGAGAAGGAGCGTTCATCATGATTCATCAGGTTCGTGAACTGGCGGAGAAGTTTTCGCACGATGAACTGGAGCGGTGTATAGACCGCCAGATCGGGGAAGGCACGAATCCCTGCTGTCTGTGCAGCACGGCGGAAGAAACGGTCAACATCCTCTCCAAAGCCTCGTGGGTCAGAAAACAGATCGAGACCGGAACTTCTCCGTCCCTCACCGACGCCCTCAGGAAACTGGCGGCGAGCATGCGTCGGATCACGCAGACCGGAAAATGATCCCCGCCATGGGGGGTGGACGGGGTGTCTTCCCCGAAACCTGAACGGAACCCGGACGGCTCCGGCCGCCTCGGGCGGAGCAAAAACGAGGCGGCGAATCCCGGATGAATCATTCCTGATCATCGAAGAGGAGGTCAGACATGAAAAAAGAAATCCTGATTTGCGGACTGTTGCTCATCACGGCCCCGGGCCTTGCGGAAGAACAAACCCTTCTAGGCCAGTCCTCCCGCACCGGCTGGTATTTCGCGAGCACCTACAAATTCTCCACCATGAATCAGGAGTTCGTGCGGCTCAGCGGCTGGCGCGCGGTCATGATCTTCGACAAAACCTGGTCTCTCGGACTGGCCGGGACCGATACCGACAGTAAGGACATCCCCGCGCCGGTCACCCACAAGGACCAGGCCGTCTATATGGACCTGAATTACCACGGCTTCGAACTCGGATACATCTGGAATTCGGACCGGGTCGCGCATTGTACCGCCGACCTGCTGGTGGCGCTCGGTTCTGTGGGGTACAAGGCCCAAGGTTCCGGAAAAAAATGGAACCGTGATCTCGTCGCCGTGATCGAACCTACCGTCCAGTTGGAGTTGAACGTGGTCCGATGGATGCGCATCGGGCTCGGCGCCGGATATCGGTTCGTGACGGCCATCGACCTGGAAGGCCTGTCGTCGGGCGATGTCAGCGGTCCGACGGGTGTCCTCACATTTAAGTTTGGAAGATTCCAGTGATCCTGAGAAAAAAACCTTTTCCCTGTCCCCGGGATTGTTTATACTATAACCATGAAATTCCGGATCATGACAGCCCTGTTCTTGTTCTGGATCGGGGTCATGGGCGCATTCGCGAGGCCCTCGGATCCGGGACACACCTTCCGTGTCGCGGAACCCCGATTCACCCTCTCCCGCACGCCGTTCGATTGCCGCATCGTCGCACTGAAGGACGGTGTGAAACGGATTCTGCGTTCTCCCGCACCCTCCCGGTCGTCGGCCTGTCTGCGGACGGTCCGGGAACGCTTCCCCCCGACTCGCTCCGGTTCGACCGGGGAATCGCACGCCTCGAATCGGTAAGCTGGGCGGCCGGGAGTGCCGGGAAAATCCGGCTCGCAGATGGGGAGATCATCCGCGAGCTCTACATCCATACCCTGCCAAACTGGTTCAGCATCCTGCCGCCGCTGATCGCGATCCTGACCGCGATTCTCTTCCGCCAGGTCATGGTCTCGCTGTTTCTCGGCGTCTGGCTCGGCGCGACGCTGATCCATCGCTACAACCTGTTTACGGGTATTCTGAGGACGCTGGATCATTATTTCGTTTTGGGTAAGGTCATTCACATGAATGGATCAGGACGGGCTGTCCAAAGAGAGAGCATGGGATGAGACGATCACCCCAAACCATCAAAAAAACCCCCTCCCGGGGGCTGGATTCTGATTTTTTATTCCGGATTCCTTCGGGTCTATAATGTCATGCTGACCGTGAAATGATTCGTGTCCCCGAGCGCGCCGTGTGAACCGAACGCATAATCGATAAGGATCCGTCTGAGTCTGAGCCCGAAACCGAAGGAGAGTCCGGCCATGCGCTCCGCCTCCGTTCCCATTTTCTGACCGGCGCCCCTGGAGTGATATCCGAAGCGTAACAGGACAAAATCCGAAACCGTAAATTCACCGCCTGTTGCGAAATACATGCCCCCGATCAGGTCACTCTCCTGCCTGGCATAACGAATCACATCGCCGCTGATCACCAACGGCAGATGGGCCAGGTGTTTGGAGAAACCCGCACGGAAGGCGAGCGGAAGCGTTTCCTTCACATCGATGAAAGGACGGAGCGTCCTGCCGAGATTCTGGACAGACAATCCGATGTTCAGCATATGAACGGGGATATGATACACCGCGCCTGCGTCCAGGGCCAAAGCATCCGCGGAATACGCATCGATCGCCGACCGGATATATTTCACCGTGGTACCCCAGCGTATCCGGCATTTCAACGAATCGGCATAGGAAACCCCGATCGCCAGATCTCCGGGGGTGAACGTGCCGAGGTCTTCGCCCTGAACACCGGTTCGCGGAAGCGTTCCGTAATTCAGATAGGCCGCGGTCACCGCCAGAATGCCGTGCCCCGCGAGACGCAGCTGATATCCGAGAAACCCGGACTGGATATCCGCCAGATAATCGATATAAGAGAAGACCAGTCTGTGGTTTTCCGAACCGGACAGCGTGGCGGGATTAAAGGCCAGGCTCTGCACGTCCCCGTCCGCCGCGGAATAAGCACCGCCCAAGGCCGCGGCCCGGCCGCCGTAGGTGATGCGCAGGAAATCAAAACCATCTGCGGCGAATGAGGAGAGCAAACCGGTCAGCACCAGACTCGGCAGGAACCGGATAACCCGGTGTTTCATGACGCCCCCATACAAAAAAAGGGATGAATCCCCGTTTTAAAAATGGAGCCACCCGTCGGACTCGAACCGACGACCTGCTCATTACGAGTGAGCTGCTCTACCAGCTGAGCTAGGGTGGCCAGTCTCAAAAGCGTAAAAACATATTAATTTTTTACCTGAAAGTCAAGATAAAATCGAACAGGCACCTCGTCGGTACAATAGCAGACCCCCGGATACGAAACCGGGGGTCTGTCTGTGGGGGTGTATGGTTTGTCAATGAACGGGAATTTCTCTCGGCCTGGCCTCGTCGGCCTTGGGAACGGTCACCGTCAGGATCCCGTTCTCGTATTTCGCCGTGATTTCTCCGGCCTTCACCGAATGAGGGAGACGGAAGGCGCGTTCGAACCTGCCGTAAGACCGTTCCGACCGGTGATAATGCCTGCCGTTCTCGCGAACCGCCTCTTTCTTTTCCCCTTTGAGCGTAAGGACGTTGTTTTCGAGTGAAAGTGAAATGTCTTTCTTCTCGATTCCCGGAATCTCGGCCTGCACTTCATAGGCCGCATCGGTCTCACTCACTTCGACCAGCGGGGTCCATACCGAAATGCGGGCCTCCTGATCCGCCGGAAGGCCTCCGAAAAGCCGGTCCACCGTTTCAGAGAGATCGGCGATTCCGCGGTAGGGGGTGTATTTGACGAGTGTCATCGGATGTCTCCTTTCTTTTAATTGTTTTTGAATCCTTATGTTCTGGGTATAAGCAACCGTCGTGCCAATCCCTGGTATAAATATCTAATTGCTTGATATTAAAAATATTATGCATTCTATTACTTTCTAAGGAGGACAGGTCATCCTGTCAGCGATGCCGCCGGATTGACAGCCGCGCCGGAATTATTGCGCCAATATGACTGTTGTCCTGCCGGATCCGTCGTCACTTCGCGGAATGTCCATACCGCCCGGATCTTTCGCATTGCGAAAACGGAGAAAAATATCTATATTTTCAAATCATTGATAAGGTCAAGGGAGGAAAATCCGCATGAACACCCGTCATTTCCGCGCCCTGCCGGCCTTCTGTTTTTTTTGGCTGGCCTGTTCATCACCCGTGATCACGGAGAAAGCCCCGATGAAAGAGGTTCGTTCGGAACTGGACAAGCTGGTGCCGGTCATCCTGACCCACGACATATCGCATCTGCCCCCCGGTGAAACCGAAACCCTGAGGCTGCTGGTCAATGCCTCCCGGTATGCGGACGAGATCTTTGTCCGGCAGGTCTGCGAAGAAAACCCGGCCCTGCTGGAACGTCTCGAAAAACTCAAAGGACCCGAACGCGTTTATCTGGATTTTTTCAAGGTCATGTACGGACCGTGGAACCGGCTCGTGGAAGACACGCCCATGATCGGCAGCCGGCCCAAACCCCCGGGCGCCGGTTACTATCCGCCCGACATGACCCGTGAGGAATTCCTGGGCTGGATTCAGGACCATCCGGCGGACGCTGCGGACTTTGAAAGCAACTTCACCGTGATCCGGCGCACGGATCAGGGATTGACGGCCGTCCCGTATTCGGCGTATTATCATGACCTGCTCGAACCGATGGCGGCGCTCCTCCGCGAAGCGGCGGACCGGACTCCGGATCCTTCGCTCAGGACATATTTGAACAGCCGGGCGGAAGCCTTCTTCTCCGACGATTATTATCAGAGCGACATGGACTGGATGGACCTCTCCGGCGACATCGAAGTCGTCATCGGCCCCTATGAAGTCTATGAGGACAACCTGTTCGGATACAAGGCGGCCTTCGAGTCGTTCGTCTGCGTGGTCGATCATGGGGAAAGCGAGAAGCAAAGAAAAATCGCGAATTATCTCGATGCGCTGGAAAGGGCACTGCCCATCGCGGACGAACACAAGAATTTCGACCGTGGCGCCGAATCGCCCACCAAGGTGGTCCACCTGCTCTTTTCCGCCGGCGACACCCGGGCCGGCGTCCAGACCACCGCCTTCAACCTGCCCAATGACGAACGGGTGAGAGAGGCGAAGGGCTCTAAGAAGGTGATGTTGAAGAATGTGATGCACGCCAAATACGACAACTGCTGGATTCCCATCGTCAACCGAATTCTGAGCGAAAAAGACCTGGCCAGGGTCTCTTTCGACGCTTATTTCAACCATGTGCTGATGCACGAGTTCAGCCACGGACTGGGACCGGGAACCATCCGTGTAAATGGCATTGAGACCACGGTCAACAGAGAGTTGAAAGAACTGTATGCCACCATCGAAGAGGCCAAGGCCGATGTGCTGGGTGTCTTTACGGCCCAACTTTTGATCGATTGGGGCGTGTTCCCGAAAGCACTCGAAGAAACGCTGTATGCCTCAAACCTCGGCGGCATGTTCCGCTCGATCCGCTTCGGAGTCGATGCGGCGCACGGCGGAGGGGTGGCCATCCAGTTGAATTATTATCTGGATGAAGGGGCCTGCCGGGTGGACGAGACCGGCCGTTTTACTGTGGACGACGCGCGGATGAAAACAGCCGTACGCAAACTCGCCGCCCGTCTGCTCGAGATTCAGGCCGCAGGGGATTATCCGGCCGCACGGGCCCTGATCGAGCAATACAGGGTAATCCGTCCCGAGGTGAGGGAAGCCCTCGACCGGCTGGAAGACGTGCCCATCGACATCCGGCCGGTGTATCCGTTCGGGGACGAATGAAAGTGGGAACCAGAAACTCCGGATAAGGAATGAATCCAGAAATCAAAGCCTGTCCCCTCTGCGCCGGACCCGTCCGGCGCTATCACGCCATCGGACTCGAACCGATGGATTGGGTGATCCTGATCTATTTTGCGTTGACCGGATTGCTCCTCATCCCATTCCATAACGACGTCCCGCGCTGGCCCCTCTATCCGGCGGGCCATTTTCTCATTGTCGTCCTGCTCCTGGAATTGATCCGGTGGAACCAACGGAAGGATCTCGCCGTCCTCCGTGCCGTGCGCACCTTCTATCCCCTCCTTTTCGTCTCCCTGGGATGGAAGGAACTGGACAACCTCATCACGATGATCTTTCCCTACTGGGCCAATGAATGGGTCATCAAATTGGATCTCCTGATTTTCGGACAGCACCCGACTGTATGGGTGCAGTCCCTGTTCAGACCCTGGCTCACGGAACTGATGAATTTCTTCTACGCCAGCTTCTGGCTGTTCATCCCGCTGGGGGCATTCTCGCTCTATTTCAAAGGAAAACGGAAAGAAACGTTCGACTTCTTGTTTTTCACGGTGCTGGCCTATGCCGTGTCGTTTTTCATGTTCCTGCTATTCCCCTCCGAAGGGGCCTGGGTGATCCTCAAAGACAAGCACACGGTCGACCCGGACGGGGGATTTTTCCTCTCCCTGAACCAGTGGGTTCAGTCGAAAGGAACGATACGCGGGGGCGCCATACCGAGCTCGCACGTGACGGCCGCATTCACCATGACCTGGGCCTGCTTTTACCAACGGCGCCGGCTCGGATGGCTCTTCCTTTTTCTCTCGGTCGGCACAGCCCTTGCAACCGTTTATTGCCGCTACCACCATGCCGTGGACCCGATCGCCGGTATCCTCTGCGGGACGGTTCTCTTTTTCATCGGCAAGGGCATACTCGGCCGGCGGAACAGGCGCCGTCCGGGGACCGAAACAGAAAATTAAAGATTTCCATTTTTTGCCTGATTACTCATGAAGCGTTATCTTTTTGCGGATCAAAGACAACAAGCTTTTCTCGGAAATTCCGGCGACCACCTGCTAGAAGTGCTCGACCATGTGGCGGCAGGAACCAACACCCGGGATCTCGTAGCCGCGCTCTATCTGGTTCCGGGAAAAAACAGGACCCGCGGCACGGCCTTCGTACAGGCCTGGATCTCGGCGGACCGGTTCATCGCCACACGCGGATTCTGGACTTTCGGCTCGGCTTACGGTATACCGGGGGATTTACCGGACCGGTTCAAACTCATCCGGCTGCGCATCGACGCGGATCCGTGTCTTTATCCCCGTCATGAACGGGATATCTACGACTGGGAATTCTGCTATCCCGACCTGGAGGACCATCTGGCCACCCTCTTCGCCCACGAACTCCATCATTACCGCCGGCACCACCTCGGTCTCCATCCCCGGGAAGGGGAACAGGCCGCCAACCGCTGGGCCCTGGACCGGATCCGGACGTTGGGGTACCGGGCCGATGGAAAAAAGATGAAGCCGGTCCTGAATAAAAAACCCCTCCAAAGGCGGATCCGGGATCGGTTCGCTTTCGTGGACCCTTTCGCCCCGTTTCGTACGCTGCGGAGCGGAAACCTCGTCCTTATCCGTCGAGATCCCACGGGGCGCTATGCCGGTGAACCGGCAACCGTGGTACGGCCCATCCGGAGTCAGTCGAAACGGATTGTCATACAAACCGGGGACGGGAGACAGTGGCGGTGGCCCATGCGCTGGCTTGACATTCCCGGCCGGACAAACCTCTGATCACGAAGCCGCGGTTTGACCGGAATATTTTTTTAAATGTGCGATAAAAGTGGAACATGAATTGCTATACCCAAAAAACAGGATGAAATCGTTACACTTTGAGAATTCCGTTGCCTGATCGGGGATTTCTGGTCAACAAAACGATTGCATTATGCAAGACTCGGTTCATTCGGGTACGGGAAAACCGTTCGTGCAAAACACGGATCAGATCATGTTCAAAGTCACCAGATGGGAATCCGTATTATACGGGTTGCTGTTTATTTCAGGCCTCCTGTTTATGATTGTTCTCGGCCTCTTTCCGACGGGGCGAACCCGGATGTTCCTTTCCGCCGCCCCAGTGACGCTCTTCGCGGTCGTGGCGTTTACCCGCTCATTGTCCGTTCCGATCATTGCTTTTTCTGAAAATGGTTTTTATATTCGTTCAGGCCTGTTTCTTTCGCCGAAATTTCACCGGTTCGATGCGATCCGTGAGGTCCGGGCGATCAAATCCGATCATGAAATTTTATGCATCACCACACAGGGAGAGACCGTCCATATTTCGCTCCGCCGTCTCAGCCCGAAAGACCGGATCCGCTGTATCTTCCTGCTCGAATCGGACGTCAACCGGAAACACATCGGCTGACCTTCTCCTCTGAAAAAATTTTCGGGGCTTTCCAATGCCTATTCAGCGTATTTTATCATGGAATGTGAACGGACTGCGCGCCGTACGGAACAAGGGATTTCTCGAATGGTTCGCCAGGGAATCGCCGGACATCCTTTGCCTGCAGGAAACCAAATCGCATCCCGAACAACTGGATGAAGGACTCAGGATTGTGCCAGGGTATCATTCCTTTTTCGCATCGGCCCAGCGTAAAGGATACAGCGGCGTGGCCGTGTATACACGGCAAATGCCGCGCGAGGTACATACCGGACTGGGCGTCCCGGAGTTCGACGCCGAAGGCCGTACGCTCATCCTGGATTACGCGGATTTCGTCCTCTTCAACATCTATTAT
>Ga0129302_1002012_pt1 | contig 14766 bp, 7 predicted proteins | sample BlaSprsedimmetaG_FD_94476 | JGI IMG/M metagenome (GOLD analysis project Ga0129302, IMG submission 94476) | Hot spring sediment bacterial and archeal communities from California, USA to study Microbial Dark Matter (Phase II) - Blank Spring... | ecosystem: Environmental > Aquatic > Thermal springs... | reverse complement strand
TCTTTTCATTGATATTAACTTTCTTTATTACCTTTCTATCAACTTTTGTAAATTTATCCATATTGATTTCTCACTAAAATTATCATATAGAATTTTATCCATTGTTGAGCCCAAAAAAGAAGCACAAAATTTTTGGTTTGCTCGTACTTCATTTAATGCTCCGAACTTGAATGACCCACGCTCAATTGTGGATGAATCTGCCTACTGGCTGATAAAAACAATGGATCCGAACAAGCGTTACCCGAGACCGACAAAGTAATTGTTCCAAATTCCCTGCCATTGGGATTTTCCCCGACACTGCCACCTGCAGCGCTGGCAATGAGTTGATGACCATAACAAATACCCAACAGCGGAACCATAACCCGCCGAATCCATTCTTCAGTGCGCAGACTCCATTCATTCTGATCAGTCACCATTGCATGGGATCCACTGAGAATAGTTCCACTAAAATCAAGCGGGTTGGGTAGCGACGCAGCATTCAGTGGAGAAACGATCTCCACGCTGCTGTGCTTTACTCTGGCAGCGGTTTGTATCCAATCTTCAAAATCACCATATCGGGCGATCAATTCCGGATGGGACGATCCCAATTTCACAATTAGCAATTTTTTAATCAAAAAACCCTTTCAACTTGCTCAGTACAACAAACAAAATACCTTTATTCCATGTACTGGCTCATTTTTCGTCAGACTCAATCTATTGTGTAACAACCAGGGCTCGGCGCAGTTTGTTTTTAAGCAGCTTGATCTCTTTTCTCACTTTTTTTAATTTTTTGGAATCTCCCTTCTCCTCCAACAATCGATCACGCTCTCGTTTCAGTTTGCGGATTTCAACTTTAATCTTGGCTTTATCAACTCCGACAGCCCGGCGGTGCTGGTACATGTCAATATTCAACGCCTTACAGATGGCTTCCAGCAGATGGTCTTTGTTGAGCTGGGTGTAACCCTGTACCGCTTCGTGTTCAATGCCCGAGGCAATCTCCCGAAGTTGGGCAACGGTTTTTTGCTTGAGGTCTTTGTAGGAATAATCCATAGGTCAACTCCTTCAATTAATTCAATGAATTGGCAGTTTGAACTTTAAAAAACAATGTTGAATAGTTGAGACTCTATAATTTTTTTTAATCGACGACAGTTACCTCAAATTATAGTTGGCTACCTGCTTTGTTTAATATGCCAATATTTTTATAATATTTCAAGCTTTTTTTTACAATCAGCGATAAAACTTCAATTCACTACCAGACTTTTTAACTTCATCCGAGACCTCCTAAAATTGATAGCAAAAATATGTCACCACTACGTGGTTTTACCTGAATTGGACAACGATATTCTATAAACATATCACCGCTACGCGGTTTTCTCGATCATCTATGAACTTAAATCCCGAAGCTGTGATATATTTATAGCAAATTGGCGCCCAAAAAACCTGGTAACTTCGTAGTGACATATTTTTCTCTTTTTTAAAAAGGTATCCAGTAACAAGAGCTTCGATTATAGATGAGTCGCAAACAAGAGAAAGGGCACAATCAGGCTATAGTGGATCAGGTGGTCATGAGCACAAAAAGGGCAGCGCTTTAAATAAAGGTCATATCGCTCAACCAACAGCGATAAATAATGCTTGACATTTTCCGAAGAAATGACTATTATTAATCTGTGGTTGTATGTTGGGTCTTCGGAAAATGGTCGGTCTGCCGTTACCGAAGACTTTTTTATTTTAGTACCTGACAAGTTAAATTGTGTATTTTTTTGGTAAGATATTTTTTAATACACATTGCATGTTATATCTTTTCAACACCTTACAAAGGCTGTTTTTTCGGGCAAACTTTTTGGTGATAGCATTACGGAATTAGTTTCATTTTTAATTTTAAATTTTTAATTTTTAATTCCAGCTTGTCTGGCTTAGGTGTTAATGTAAAAAGGACGTTTTCTGGAGATAGTTATGATTGAGCTAAATTCCATGTTGACGCTATTTCTAATATCAAACATGACAATTCTCTTTTTTGCAGTTTTGCTGACCTCAACCTATCCGCTATCAGCAAAGTTAAAATCCAAAATCAATCTGACCCGACTCCGAGTTGAATATAAAACCAATCCCATCGGAATTGATGTAATGCATCCTCGCCTGAGTTGGGAGATCCTTTCTGATGAGCGAGGCGTGAAGCAGACCGCATATCAAATCCGAGCCGCAGAAGTCGTTGAAAATTTAAAATCCGGTGAAAAATTGGTTTGGGACACCGACAAAGTTCAATCCGATCAATCGATTCATGTCGAATATCAAGGTTTCTCAGTAAAATCGGGACAACGGATTTACTGGCAAGTGCGAATCTGGGACGAACAGGATCATCCCACCGACTGGAGTGAGATCGCATTTTGGGAGATGGGATTGCTCGAGCCGTCAGATTGGAAAGCAAGCTGGATTACACCCGACACCGAGGAAGACATTACTACGTCTCAACCCTGCCCCTTGCTGCGAAAAGAATTTACGCTGACTAAAAAAATCAAATCGGCGCGGCTTTACGTTACCAGCCTGGGATTGTATGAAATACAGCTCAACGGACAGCGAGTTGGTAATGACGTTTTTAGTCCAGGTTGGACCAGTTATTTCAAGCGATTGCAATATCAAACCTATGATGTAACCTCCCTTCTCACTACCGGGGAAAATGTTATTGGTGCGATTTTAGGAGACGGCTGGTACCGGGGATTCTGGACCTGGGATATGATCCGGAACTACTATGGCGAAAAATTAGCTCTGCTGCTGCAAATTCTCGTGGACTACCAGGACGGAACATCAGACATCATCACAACCGACAGTAGCTGGAAAGCAGCAACCGGACCGATCCTCGAATCTGATATTTACCATGGCGAAATTTACGATGCCCGATTGGAAATGAACGGTTGGAGCAAAGTTGGTTTTGATGATCAACACTGGCATCCTGTCAAACAGATCAATCACAATATAAAAAATCTCGTTGCTCCCATCGGACCCGCAGTGTGCAAAATTCAGGAGATCAAACCGATTAACATCATCAAGACTTCCAACGGCGAAACGGTTTTCGATCTGGGACAAAATATGGTCGGCTGGATTCGGCTAAGGGTTCAGGGACCGGCAGGAACAACCGTAACCTTGAAGCACGCTGAGCTACTGGACAAAGATGGCAATTTGTACACCGAAAATCTACGCAAGGCAAAACAGCGGGTTCAATATATTTTAAAAGGCGGCGCAGAAGAAATTTATCAGCCGCACTTCAGCTTCCAGGGTTTTCGCTATGTGGCAGTGGATGGATTCCCTGGCGTCCCAACTTTGGATAACCTGACCGGAATTGTCATTCATTCCGACATGACTGCTGCCGGCGATTTCTCATGCAGCAATGCCATGATCAACCAATTGCAACACAACATTCAATGGGGTCAAAAAGGGAATTTTCTCGATGTGCCTACCGATTGTCCGCAACGGGACGAGCGAATGGGCTGGACCGGCGACGCACAGGTGTTTGCTCCGACGGCTTGCTTCAATTTTGATGCTGCATCGTTCTACACTAAATGGTTGAAAGATGTGGCAGTCGATCAATTTCCCGATGGCGCAATTCCACATGTGGTACCTGATGTACTCCGAACCGGAGGCTCTGCCGCCTGGGAAGACGTTCTGGACACAAAATCCAATACACCACCTTTTCCCAAGCTCAGAGCCGGCGCATCTGCGGCATGGGCTGACGCTGCTGTGATCGTTCCCTGGACGCTCTATCTCTGTTATGGCGATAAGCGAATCTTAGCAGAGCAATACCAGTGCATGAAAGGCTGGGTCGATTATATGAAAAACCAGGCGGGTGACTCGTATTTATGGAACAAAGGCGCTCACTTCGGCGATTGGCTGGCATTTGCTTCCAACCGATCAGATTATCCTGGTGCCACAACCGATAAGGATCTGATTGCAACCGCTTACTTTGCCCATTCGACTAACATCCTTCAAAAAACGGCGATGGTTTTGAAAAAAAAACAAGACGCCCGGATTTACGCCGATTTATTTGAAAAGATCAAGCAGGCGTTTCAAGCTGAATTTGTCACACCAAACGGCCGATTGACTTCCAATACGCAAACGGCGTATTCGTTGGCATTAGCCTTTAATTTATTAGCTGATCCTTTAAAGACAAAAGCAGCCGAACGATTAGCTGCGGATGTTGAAAACTTCAGACACATTACCACCGGCTTTGTGGGCGCCAACCTGATCAATCAGGTGCTCACCGATAATGGCTACTTGGAACTGGCTTACCTGCTATTGAATCGCAAGGAATATCCATCCTGGCTCTATCCGATTACCAAAGGCGCGACGACCATCTGGGAGCGCTGGGACGGCATCAAGCCTGATGCTACGTTTCAGGATGCGGAAATGAACTCCTTCAATCATTATGCTTATGGAGCGATCGGGAATTGGCTTTATCAGGTCGTTGCAGGAATTGAAATCGATCCCAACCAACCCGGCTACAAACATATCATCATTCGACCTCAACCAGGCGGCGGTCTGAGTTCAGCTTCTGCAACTCATCATTCAATGTATGGCAAAATCGAATCGGCGTGGAAGATTGAAAATGGGACTTTTAATCTATCGGTTACCATTCCGCCCAATACGATTGCCACAATAATTTTACCTGGCGCTCAATTAAATAAAGCAATGGAGAGTGGTCAGCCAATTAAAAATGCGAAAGGTATTGTGAATTGTTTTCAACAAAAAAATGACATTAAAATAGAGGCAGGATCAGGTAGCTATTTTTTTTGGGTTAAACAGGATGGTTGAAAATTTAGGCGGAGCTTTATTAAAAGCTATAAATTTAATAGACCACAAAATTGACCAAACTTTGACAAAGAGCTTAACGCCATTGTTTGTTAAAATGTTAGTCGCTGCGCTCTCTTTGCAATCTCTGGGTCTTCTGTGGAGAAAATTACTTTCAATACACTGTTGCGAATAATTAAATATAGTTTTTTTCAAAATAACAGTTACGGAGACAATATTGATATGCGACACAAACACTTTGCTCCTTCAATTTTGTTTAGTTTGTTTTTCTTGTTCAAATCACTCTCAATAATCTCAAATGGCTTCACCCAAACAGCTCCTTACCCCGATCAACAATTCATCATCGAGACCGGCGATTCGCTGATTCAAGGCGCCGAGTTGATAAGCAATATTACCTCATCGGATGATGGAAAATCTATTCAACTGACCGAGGGAGCTACTACCGGCTATTTGATTTTAAACCCTCAGTCCTCTTCCCACCCGTTTGATATTGGTCTGCCTTCCTGGAATGGTACGGCTCCCGGAGATAGCGGTGGTTTTCGAATTCTGATTCGAGTTCCGCATTCCTCGGACTGGTCGCCCTGGCTCGATGTGGGATACTGGAAAGCCAATTTATGGGGATCGAGAAACTTAAATTTTAGTGGCGGCAGAATTAATATTGATATCGTGGAGCTCTATGATTATGCCACACAATGGCAGTTCGCCATCGAGATTAATCGAAATTCGGCGTCAGTTACATCACCCACTTTATCCTTAGTATCATTTTTTGTCAGCGATAGTCGTACAACCCAAAACATTAATTATACATCGATTCTGAATGATTGCCCTGAGCCAATTTTTATAACAACGACTTTTTTAGCCCAGTATCGGATATCTAGTGAAATTGGCGGCAGAATTTGCTCTCCTACCACTGTTGCGATGATTCTGTTGAGCTATGGCATCGAAGTCGATCCTCTCCAATTTGCGCTGGATACATACGATCCGTATTGGAAAATCTTTGGTGTCTGGCCACGGGTGGTTCAGAACGCGTCTGAGTATGGCGTCAAAGGAACAGTGACTCGCTATCGAACCTGGAGCGAAGCCAGGGAAGTCCTGGCGAAAGGCGGCAGAATTGGGATGTCTATTGGTTCGCCGCTATACACCGGTCACCTGGTGATGTTGGCTGGATTCACGGAAAACGGTGATCCGATTGTTCACGATCCAGCCCGTACTTATGATGGATATGCCCATGTTTTCAATAAATATGATCTGTCGCGTTCCTGGTTCGCCAAAGGCGGCGTGGCTTACACGATCTTTCCTAACGATACTTCCGCAGTCAGCCCGGTCATTATTGCCGAACGACAGCAATCGCCAACCAATTTGAGTTTTGAATTATATCCAAATTACCCCAATCCGTTCAATTCCACCACAACCTTTCAATATAAATTAAATCGAGACGGCTTTGTGGAATTTTATATTTTCAACCTATTAGGTGAGTTAGTCAACACGCTGGTTTCTAAAAATCAATTTGCTGGAATGCATCAGTTCCAATGGGATGGCAGAGATTTTTCCGGTACCTCGTTAGCAAGCGGAGGATATTTTTATCAAATTCGATTTGATCATAATGAAGTGGGATTGGGAAAATTGTTGATAGTGAAATGACCCGTGGCAAACTATCAAGTTCGTCAGAGTTTTGGTTGTTGGGTTTTTGAATTTGGGATTTTAAAAGAACTCACCGGATCAGCAACAGCTTTTTGGAATTTTTGTTATCCCCGGCTTTCAGGCGATAAATATATACCCCTGAAGCCACCGGTTGATTTTGGTCATCGACGCCGTTCCAACTTATTTCGTGAACTCCCGCAGTGATGGTCTCGTTTGCCAATGTTTTAATTTTTTGTCCGTTAAGGTTGAAAATGCAGATTTCCACCTGACTGGTCTTGGGCAGAGCGAAACGAATTTTTGTCGTCGGATTGAATGGATTGGGATAATTTTGTTCGAGAATAAATTGTCTGGGAAGTCCATCGCTCTGTTTGGGAGATGGAATCCGAGATTCGCCCTGAAGCCAGCTTATAATTCGTGTAACAAAACGCTGTGCGCTGTCAGAATAGGGCCCGGCGATTCCCTCATAGCCAAAGGGTAGATAAACCATACGGCTTCCGTTGGATTCATCAAAATAGCGAATACCAGCGGTAGACATGCCCGGAATATATTTGAGAAAGGTCGCGCCACCGTTGATTGGCTGCACAACATCCGGCGAAGTTTGATTGCCAGCGCCACCGGCTTTTGGGTCGATGTTCAAAAAAAGTCCATTGCCGATCGGGTCCGACGCGACGCCCATAATCATCGTAGGTAGAACCGTGTCTGCTAAAAAATGGGCACGAAGATAGTTAGCGTAAAACAAAGAGTCTTGTTCACCGCCCTGACCTGCCAAATTAACGCCAATGTTTTGCCCGGTAATCATTAGCTTACCGCCATTGTCCAAAAATGCAGCTAATTGTTGCTGTTCTTCAGTTGTGAGACTGGTCTCGCGGTCGTCCCCGGTGAACCAGAGCACAATCTGATAGCTGGATAACACATCTTCGTAGTTGGGAACTCCGGCAGATTTAACCTCCCATGAATCAATATAAACTTTGGCTAAAGATAGCGGCTGATGGAAAAATTTTTCATAATCGGCGCCATTATCATCATCCACCAACAAAATGGTCGGCGTTCCGATTTTTACCGTAAAACTATCGACACCGCTCCACGTATTGTATTCTGTATCATCGGCTTCAAACTCGAGTATGAAAGTGCTCAGGTGGCTTGATGCTGACGGAGACACTGAAATCGAGATAGGAACAAATTCCAGGTCTTTGGCGAGGTGTTCGTACACCATGCCCAGCAATATTGCTTCCACATTTCCAGCCAAAATTGTGATATCCGGATCTTTAGAAAACAGTCGGGCCCTAATGCTCGTTGCCGGCAGACCCTTGTTGATGATGGTTAGAATCAGGTCCACGGTCTCGCCGGGATCTGCCAGACCGTTATTGTTTCCGGTGCTATCGACAATTCGGTGGGAATAATATTCCAGCAGTGGTGTGGTGAATTTTGAGGTTTTTTTGAGGATCCAATCTTGCCGATCGATAGAGACATCGATAATTGGCTCCGATGGTGAGAACTGGAAAACATGGGAGGAATCCTCTACCATTACCACAAAACTTGAGTCTTTTGAAACTGAGCTCCAGCTAACCTCTACTGGCTTTTTAAATAGCGGACCATTGGTTTGGATCTGATCGATGTAGAGATTTATTACGTTCCCGCCGGCAATTAATGCTTGACACCAGCCATAAGCATAATGGGGATAGCCTGGTTGATACACCCATTGTTGGAAAAACCAGCCGAGCGAATCTCCGGTAACGTCTTCGAAGGCATGTTGAAAATCTTCGGTGGTGGCTGAGCCATATTGATAGCGGTTACGATATTCTGCCAAACCCACCCAGAAATTGTCTTCTCCCACAACTCGGCGTAACATGTGAATTACCCACGCACCCTTGTAGTACACCACCGAAGGATAGACTTTATCCGGATGGCTTATGTCCTCGCGATATAGAATTCCGCTATGTTGAAGTGCATTGTTCTGAATGTTCATGTAATCATGGTATTTTTGTTCGCCCTCAAGGTGCCCATAATATAAAGCTTCGGAAAAAGTTGCAAGCCCCTCGCTGAGCCAGGAATGATGAAATGTTTTCGGTGTAACACAATCACCCCACCATTGATGCGCCAATTCGTGCAGAAATACGTCATCGTAGCTGTGATCTCCACGAATCAAATAGGGCTGAAGCGATGATAATGTTTGATATTCCATACCACCCCAGTAGCCCACATATTCTGCGACGCCATACTTTTCATAGAAAAATGGGTATTTCCCATAATAGGCAGACAGAATCGCGATCATATCATTGACGTTATCAAAATCGATCATTGCTGCTGCATAGTGTTCCGGATAAAAAAACCCCATAATATGTAGCGAATCTTCAAATTCATCGATGAAATAATCTTCGAAAATTTGATAATCAGAAGCGGTAAAGGAAACCAGATAGGTGGCAATGGGGTTTTTTACGCGCCAATGGTAGGTTCTGGTATTGTCTCCATTGTCAATAATTTCGGCCAGCGCGCCATTGGAAGCGGCAACCAGATTATCCGGTACAGTAATTCTGATGTCCATTTTTTCCGGTTTGTCATCGGGACGATCTTTGCAGGGCCACCAGCAGCGTGCAAAATAGGGACAACTCTCGGATGATATAGTCACAGCGGAACGCGACCGGTCAAAGGTTAAGGGATCGAAATTGATTTCTGCGGCTGGTCGCCCGTGGTATGAGATATTCACTGTGATTGTATCCCCACGATTATACTGGCGATCGAGCGCGATTAAAATTTGATTGTTGTTGTGAGCGTATCCGGAGCTGTTTCCGGAGATTTCATCCACGGTCATGTTGTCGTAAAAATCAAGAATTAATTGTGATAACGCATCGATTAGACTGATTGCTTGAATTGTGACAACACCAGAGATTTGTTCAATCGAAGGATCGACTGTAATATTAAGATCATAATAAATAACATCAAATGAATCCGGGGAAGAGAATGAAGCCTTTGTATTAAATAGAATCAATCCCATCCCAAGAATAATGAGAGAGATCTTCACAGTGCAAGCTAATTTATTCATGGGAACACCTCCCAAATTTGATTGGGGATCAAATTTTATAAGCAGTGGTGAGAATGTATATCCGATGAGATGATTTTCGCGGAATAAAAGTAACGCCCCTGTTTTAAACTGGCCCATCCCTGCTATATAATTTGTATCAGAATTTCAAAATTGTCGCAGAAAAAAAGTACCGCAGCTTTCGCAGATGACAGAAATTTTTATCTGTGAAATCATCTGTGAAATCGGCGAAATCTGTGATTGCTTTTCTTTAATTAATTCGCGAAGCTATGTTCTTTTTTTGAAATGTAAATTTTCAAGAAAAATAAAAACAAGGTTGTAGTTAAAAATAACGACATCAAATTCTTAAACAATCACAGCTCTCGGACATAAATATTGTTATCTTTTGTAATGACGCGATACTGAACCGGAGATCGCAAATCCAACACGATCCGTGAATATCTATCATCATGATGGAAAGCTGCGCGAGCGCGTATAAAGACATCGTTGCTGATGTCGAATGTTTTTTGAGTTGTTAACAGAAAGATACCCGGAAAATCAAGAATGATCCGGTCTGGATTTGAAATGAACGAGTCCTGATAATTATTCACCCTGCCATTACAAACAATTTTAACAGTTTTTTCATCAAGCTTTTCAATGGATTTGATGGCGGATCCTTCGGGAATTGGCGGTTCGCTTTCAGTAGTATAAATTATAAAATCAACGCGTCGGTTCATGGCGCGCCCTTCACGGGTCTCGTTGGATGCAACGGGACGTTGTTTGCCATAGCCCACCGGATAATAGAAACGGTCAAATTCTACGTTTTCCTTTTCGTGCAAATAGACCATGACGCTGTCGATTCTGCGGTGAGATAAGCGGATGTTATACTCCTCGGTTCCGATGAAGCAGGTATGACCGGAAATCTGTACCTTAGTTCCGGGATAAGTGTTCAGAATTTCTCCGACCTGTTTCATGGTTTCAAATTCATCAGGGCGAATATTAGCGCGGTCAAAATCAAAATTAATGCGCATGGTCAACAAGATACTATCCTCGGCGGCTGACTCAGGGTGAACCTCAATTTTTCCTTCGCTGGCTTCTGCAATGGACCTCACCCGCGCCAGTCGTTCTTCCATCAATTGTTGTAGTTCCTTGGTTTTTCGTTCGGCTTCCTCAGCAGCCAGACGTGCTTTTTCAGCGGCTTCCAATTCTTTTTTTAACTGATCGGTAAGCTCGGAGAATTTTGCTCTTTCGACACTGAAGTCGCCCGGCAGTTCTTTTTCTAACTCACGGAAAGTAAAGATCAGTGAAAACCGGTGGACGGAGCTTTCCAATGCGTCCAATGGGCAAAAGGCATAATCAAACCGGGCTTTCGAATCTCCCATCCAACGCATTGGGATGAGTAAGCCGATGCCTGCTCCCCAGCGATTTGCTTCAAAATCATGAAATTTATAGCCGCCCCGAATAGCAAGCACATCACTGATGATAATTTCAGCCCCATAATAACCGCGAACTTTCTGGTCTTGCAACCAGGCGATATCAGCGACCATGTTCATGTCAAAGATTTTCCCAAGCGGCGAACTATAGCCCACTCCGCCGCGATAAGTTTCAGGAAGCCGGCTGCTGCGTTCCAAAAACTTGAGGTCAGTGATGGTAAGATTCTGAACGGTGGCTCCATAGGAAAACCTGCCAGTCTTGATCAAAAAACCCAAATCCAGCCCCAGCGCGGTTGCACTCTGATCAGCCAGATTTTGACGAACAACCTTTGGACCGCCGCCAAAAGAAATATCGAGTCCGAAAATATTTTTTCTAAAGCCCAATGCGAGAGTCATCGCTATATCGTTACTGTTGACAATGGCGCCGGTTGGGGTAAATGTCTCATCAAATTCGGTAATTTCACCCTCGTTGAAATAGGCAAATTGGACGCCCACTGATCCGAATCCGAACTGGTTCGGCATGCCAAAATTAATGACACCCTGCCGGGTATCATTTATCCAATTGTGATAGTTGAAACCAAGAGTGGTTTTTTCAATCAATCCGAGACCACCGATATTGTAAGCTAAAAGGTTAATATCGTCAGCCAGTCCGGTAAAGGAGCCGCCCATAGCTACCTGCCGCGCCGATGAATTGATCTGCAAAAATGAAGCGCCGTACTTTCCCAGTCCGCTGGTTGGTTGACTGATAGCTTGAATGGTAAAACTGAAAAAAATTACCAAGGTCAAAACGCCGAACAATGAACACTTCGGCGAGCGTTTCCCGGTTACGGTCGATAATCTATGGTTATTCATGCTTGCGCCCATTTTATTTATGTTTTCGCACAGAAAAATTATCGAATGAGGACGAATTTTTTTATTTTTGAAACAGCGGTGTTTGTCTCTGAAATTCGTCCGATTACTTTAATGAAATAGGTGCCGCTGCTGACTTGATTCCCGTTACTGTTGGCGAAGTCCCACCAGTTGTCAACAAATGAGTATTGATTAATCGGTATGGGATAATTGTAATAAAAATCCAATCGATCGCCCTGGATATCTCTGATTTTTTCTCCGGCTAAAGTAAAAATCTCAATTTTATTGACATAAAGCGAGCCGATGGTTGAAGAAGCCCGAATTCTTAATAGATTATGTCTGTTGGCATAGTATGGATTTGGCGCCAGATCAAAATCAAGCGGTCCTCCGGTAAAATTCCAGCTTGTATCCGGAGCAGGCGCTCCCGAGTAAACATGAAGTAGAGGCAATTGTTGTATGCTGTCGTCATATTTGACACTTATGATACTGGTCGAAGTGGTTTGAATTGTCCCGTCGCCAATGGTGCTGCTTCTGAATTCGACCGGAAGGCCATGTGTTGAAAGAAAATCTCCGGTATTAAAAATGCCATTCGAGTCTGGTAATTCTACCATTATCAACAGCTCTTCATCATAAGGCTGATTATTATAGACAATTACTGAAATTGAATCTTGAGTCAAAGTTAAGCTGCGATCCCTTTCTTCGATTATTCGGACGAAAACAGTATCTTTAGCCGCGACCGTATCAATCTGAACTCCGGCAGCATTTTCAAATTGGATTTTTCCAAAAGTGTTTTGAACCACAAGCACACTGTCGCTTGAAACATCGTTGGGATTTGTGGGATCTACATAGGTAACGACAATGGTGTCGCGGTCAAACACCTCGAGAAAGCTATTGCCAGTATTCGGGAAGCCAGTTTCAAAAATGATACCAATTGTTCCCGATTGTGAGACAAATCCGTTAGCCGCGCTCTGAAACCTGAGATTGACAGCAACGGTGTCCAGGCTTTTCAGTGCGTGAATTTTCAATTGAATGTTATTTTGAACCTGTTCCAAATTTAGGTCGTCAAGCAGCAGCCAGATTCGATCGATGTAAGGCTGCCCGGGCTGATAACTTGTGGAAAATCGGTAACGAGTGACTGGTTCTAAATCCTGCCCTACAAATTGGATGCTGGAAGGTGTTGAAAATGTTCTGTCCCAATCGATGTTTATGTTGTTTAGTTTTGGTGAAACAGAAGAGTTGTTGGTTTTGAAAGTTACCTCTAATTTTATCGCCTGTTTGGTTTTTAATTCTTCGATATTGGATAATGCCACTTCATTTGTGGTATCTAATTGGCTTGCTGAAAAGCCGCGGATCGATTGAAGCGTGGCGTCATCAAGAAGGGAAACTTTCATTTCGACATCACTGCGCAAAGCGGTATTTTCCGGCAAAACCGTGTTATATTTCAATGATTTCCAGCGGGTGATGATGTAATTAATGGAATCGCTGATGGTCTGAGTGACGATTCTGCCGGTAGTACGAGTGTTATAATAGTTATATTTTAAAATCACGTTTGTCAATTTTGGCGTGTACAATGGGTTGTTGGTTTCTAAGGTGGCTTTAAATTGATAAAACCGATGGCCATCGTGATCTGGATTGATCGGAGTGCCCGGGTGCAAATAGAAAGCCTGGCTCTCTGTTGGTCCTCGCCAGGGAGCTGATTCCAGATCTCCGAGCGTATTTTCCGAGCGTAATTGAATTTTAACTGACGTGATGGCGGCTATTGTGTCCGCAATCCAAAATAGTGAGTCGAAGCTCACTCTTCTGCCGATGTCTTTTACTGCTGAGGTGAAAGTGTTTGTGATATATCCCATACGTTTTGGCAGATTACCGCTGACTACCAGATGTCTATTGTCGGGTAGCCGGTCGGCGTCTTTAAGCCCCTCAATTCTTTTTCCAAAATCCCAGACGATTTGTCCCGTGCTGTTAACTTCTATCAGTCGGTTGTTGCCTGCGTCACAGATTAGTATGTTTCCGTTTGGTAAAAAATCAGCGTCGGAAGGGAAATTTAAACCGTTGTTGAGCGAGTCCGGTTGTCCTTTGATTCCGAATTGCCAGGTTATCGCATTGCTCTGGATGTTGACCTTGATGACGCGGTGGTTGCTCTGGTCTGTTATCAAAACCTCATCAGTACTTGCATTGTATTCAATATCAACCGGGCTGTTCAGTTCGCCCAGTCCCCAATTCCATAAAATTGTTTTATCCGCTTCTCTTACCAGAATAATGCGATTGTTACCCCGGTCGCAGATAAAAACTTTGCCAGAATCAGGAATCGGCACAGCATCGGTGGGATTGGATAATTGGTTGAATCCGTTTCCTTCAACATCACTTCCATATTGCCACTGTATCGCTTTATTTTGTTGAACAACTTTGATGACGCGATGCCTTCCGCGGTCAGTGATCAGGATTTTGCGGACGCTTTCTCCGGTTTCATTTTCAAGGTAACTCACCGCATCCACCGGATTTCCCAGATACTGCGGGGTTCCCGGATTGCCGAAAAATTCCCAGATCAATGAAGGTGTTGTCGGATCAACTTCCATGACGCGTCTTCCGGCGCCATCAGTGACCAGATAAAGCGGTGAACCCAAAAACTGACGGTAGTCGATATCTTCAGCCGCAACCAAAGGAATGCTGGAGGGCCAACTCCAGTCCAACCCGGATAAAATAAATTGGAAACTATCGGGTTCGGAAGAACTTCCAAACAACGGTTGCAAGCTGATCACAGAATCGATTTTTACATTATTAAACGATTCAATGCGAGTGAATGTCGGAGTACCGTCTGACCATTGGTTACTTTGGCTGGTTTGAGAAAGTAAGGGGTAAAAATTCAAAAGGACAATGATCACAATGGAAAGATAAAAATATTTTTTCATGACAGGTCTTCTTTTGAAGTTGTTAATCTAATTAAAGAATTAGAGTAAATGCTATAAAATAATATAAAAAGATTTTTTAAAAAAGCAAGTATTATTATTGTTTTTGTAGTAACACGTCAGTTACAGCTGGAATACTGAT
>Ga0129302_1002010_pt1 | contig 14771 bp, 10 predicted proteins | sample BlaSprsedimmetaG_FD_94476 | JGI IMG/M metagenome (GOLD analysis project Ga0129302, IMG submission 94476) | Hot spring sediment bacterial and archeal communities from California, USA to study Microbial Dark Matter (Phase II) - Blank Spring... | ecosystem: Environmental > Aquatic > Thermal springs... | reverse complement strand
CTTCGGTTCCATCCGCCCTCACCCCCCAGGAGGTGGAGGTCGTCCTCCGCGCCCGAGGGATGCCCCCCGAGCTCCGCGCCCTCGTGCGCCGCTACTTCGAACTCATTGGAGGGAACCCGTGATCACGAAGGAAGACCTGGTTCAGGCCCAGGAAGCGTTCAAGGCCCTGCGGGAGAGGTTGGCGGCGGTCATCGTCGGCCAGGAACGAGTCGTCGAGGTCGCGCTGTGGGCGATCCTTGCCCGCGGCCACGTCCTCCTCGAGGGGGTGCCCGGGCTGGGGAAGACGCTCCTCGTGCGCTCGCTCGCCCGGGCGCTCGGGCTCTCGTTCTCCCGCATCCAGTTCACCCCCGACCTCATGCCCGCCGATATCCTGGGCACGAACGTGTTCTCCGGGGACGGGTTCCGGTTCCTGCCGGGGCCGGTGTTCGCCCACGTCGTGCTCGCCGACGAGGTGAACCGCGCCACGCCGAAGACCCAATCCGCCCTGCTGGAGGCGATGCAGGAGGGGCAAGCCACGATCGGCACCGAGACCCACCCTTTGCCGGTCCCGTTCACCGTGCTCGCCACCCAGAACCCGATCGAGATGGAGGGGACCTATCCCCTCCCCGAGGCCCAGGTGGACCGGTTCCTGTTCAAGGCCGAGGTGGGGTTCCCCGATGAGGAGGAGCTCGTGGAGATCGTGCGTCGGAACACGGAGGGAGAGGGGATCCACCTTCCCGAGCCCGTCCTCTCCGAGGACGCGGTGCGGCGGGCCCAGGCCGTGGTGGCGGAGTACCCCGTGCCGCGGCCGCTCATCGAGTACGCGGCGGCGCTGGTCCTCGCCACGCACCCCAGGAGCCCCACCGCGCCGGAGGCGGTGAAGCGTTACGTCCAGTACGGGGCGAGCCCCCGGGGGAGTCTCGCCCTCGTGCTGGGCGCCAAGGCGCGGGCGTTCCTCGCCGGCCGCTACCACGTGGCAGTGGAGGACATCCAGGTCGCGCTCCGCCCGGCCCTCGTCCACCGGATCATCCCCAACTTCCGCGCCGATGCCGACGGCGTATCCGTCGCCGAGCTCGTGGCGGAGGCGGGGAGGGCGGTCCGGGCACCATGACCGACCCGCTCCTCTCGCCCGGGGAGCTGAGGGCCCTCGCGCGGGCCCGCCTCACCCTGCGCCGTCCGGCCGGCGTGCTGCCCGGCGGGCACCTCGCCCGCCGCCGAGGGACATCGCTGGAGTTCGCCGACCACCGGCCCTACCAGCCGGGGGACGACTTCCGGCTCATCGACTGGGCGGTGTACGCCCGCCACCGGCGGTTGGTGACGAAGACGTTCGCCCATGAGGTCGAGGCGCCGCTGTACGTCCTCCTCGATGCGAGCCGCTCCATGGCGGAAGGGCGCAAAGACCTGTTCAGCAGACGGCTCGCAGCGGCCCTCCTCTTCGTCGCGTACCGGGGGCAGGACCGGTTTGCCCTGTGTCCGTTCCGGGATCGTCCCGCTTCTGCCCCCAACCCGCGGCGGGGGCGGGTCGCCCTCGCGGCCGCGTTCCAGTCGCTCCTCAACCTGTCCCCCGACGGGGAGACCGACCTCTCGGGATCCCTCGCTGCCTGGGCTGAGGCGAGGCCCGAGCCGGGCCTGTGCGTCGTGATCTCGGACTTCCTCTCCCCGGATGGGTACCGGAACGGGCTCCGCTCCCTCTGCCACGGTCGGCACGCCGTGGCCGCAGTGCAGGTCCTGTCCCGCGCGGATCTCGATCCGCCTCGACTGGGGGAGGTCCGGCTCCTCGATCTCGAGACCCACCGCGGGAAGTCCCTCATCCTCGGGGTCGGCGCGGCCCGCGCCTACCGCGAGGTCTTGCGAGAGTGGAACGAGGGATTGGCCGATGCGTGCCGCGAGATGGCGACCCCCTACTTCCTGTTCCGGAGCGAGGCCTCGCCGGTCGAGGCCGCGCTGGAGCTCCTCGCGGGGTGGGGCCGGTGAGCTTCCTCGTCCCATGGGGGTGGGCGTGGGTTGCGGGAGCGGTGGTGGTCGCGCTCCTGTACTTCTTTCGCCGTCGGGACAGGGAACACCCCGTGTCGGCGCTCTTCCTGTGGGAGAGGATCCCTCCCGACCGGGCGAGCCGCCTGGAGCGGATGGTGGCGCGGTTCGACCTCCTGCTCCTCCTCCAGCTCCTGGCGGTGGTCCTGTTCGCGTTCGCGCTTTCTCATCCCCTCCTGCGGGTGCCGCGGCGGGCCGGAGCGACGGCGATCATCCTCGATGCGTCGGCGTCGATGGCGGGTCGGAGCGACGAGGCCCTGACGCACGCGCGGCGGCTCGCCGCCGAGTCCTCCGGGCCGTGGGCGGTCGTGGCGTGGGCCGATCCGCCCTGGGTCCTCGTCCCTCGTACCGAGAACCGGAACGAGGTCTTGGCCCTCCTCGGCGGGTACGGCCCGACCCTCGGGGGGCGTTCCCCCCTCGGGCAGGCCCTCGCCCTCCTCCCGGGTGGGTTTACCCGCACCGTGATCATCACCGACGATCCCCCGGCCGACCCCGGCGTGGAGGTCGTCGCCCTTCCCCCGCGGGACAACCTCGCGATCGTCGCGTTCTCCGTTCGGCCCGCCCTCGATGGGACGGGGTACGAGGCGCTGGTCCGTGTGCGGAACGACACCCCCCGCTACCAAGACGTCCAGGTGGCCGTCCATGCGGGAGCGGGGAGCGTCCTTTCCTCCCGGCTCCTCCCGCCGGAAGGCGAGGACCTGTTCATCTTCCAGCTCGGCCTCGTCCCGCCGGGGCTGCGGGCGGAGCTCCTCCCCGCGGACGGCTTCCCGTGGGACAACGTGCGCTACTACGCCCTCGACGGGGCGAGCACGGTGCGCGTGGGCTGGGTGGGGGAGGAGGACCGCTACCTGTGGGCGGCCCTCCAGGCGGCCCTTCCCGCGGAGCGCGTTGCCGAAGGGCCATGGGACCTCCTCGTCGCGGTGCGAACGGCGCTCGCCGCCCCCCTGGCGGGGCCCGTGCTCCTCGTGGGGGCGAGCTCGCCTGAGGCGGAACTGGGTGCACCCGTGCCAGCGGGTCCGATCCGGGGCGCGGACTCGCTCCTCCTCCGCCACGTCGTGCCGGAGGGGTTGCGCGCCGACGCGGTGCATCCCGCCCGGCTTCCCATGGATGCGGTGGTCGACCTGTGGGCGGGGAGCGAGCCCGCCCTCGCCCGCTGGGAGGGGGACGACGGGCGGCGGGCCCTCCTCGCCCTCGACCTCACCCGATCCAACCTCCCCGTGGTCGTGGACTTCCCGATCCTCCTCCGCAACCTCCTCATGTGGCTCCTTCCCTATCGGTCCCGGCCAACGCTCATCGTGGGCGAGGCCCTGCCCCTCGCCCCGGGGACGGAGGTCGTGACCCCCACGGGAAGGGTGAGCGAGGTCTGGGTCCCCGATCGGCCTGGGCTGTACGAGCTCGTCGGCGAGGGGCGGCGCGAGGTCCTCGCGGTGAACGTGCCCTACGACGAGTCCCTCCCCGCGGGGGCCGCAGCGCGCGCCGGCCCGACCGGGGCCCGGGCCGTTGCCGACCTCGTCGCCTGGCCGTGGCTCGCCCTGGGGGCGTTCATCCTGCTCGTCGCGGAGTGGGGCCTTGCCCTGCGGAGGGGAGGGTGATGCGGTTCCTCGTCCCGTGGGCCCTCGCCGGACTCGTCCCCGCCCTGGTCGTGGGCGCCCTCTCCTTCCGTCGGCGTGCCCTCGTCGGCCGGGCGCTGACGCTGGCCCTCCTCTCCCTCGCCCTGGCCGGCCCCGAGGTCGCCCTCCGCCGGGCCGGGGAGGCGGTGATCTTCCTCGTCGACCGCTCGGCGAGCGTGGGCGAGGAGGCGGCGTCCGCCCTCTCCGAGCTCGCCGCCTCCGTCCTCGCCCGCGGGGGGGAGGTCGGGGTGATCGAGTTCGCCGACGGGGCGGAGGTCCGGCGCTGGCCCTCCGTGGGCGAGATCCCGAGCGGAGGCGCACTTCGCCCCACGGGCACCGACATCGGAGCGGCGGTGGACCTCGCCCTCGCCCTCGCCCCGGACGGGCCGACCCAGGTCGTCCTCCTCTCCGATGGCCGGGCCACCACCGGGGACGCCCTCGCCGCCGCGAGCCGGGCCCGGTCCCGCGGGATCCCCGTCCACGTCTACCCCGTGGGACGGAGCGACCTCCTGCGGGTGGTCGAGTTCCGCGGCCCGGCGGAGGCGCCGTTGGGCACGATCGCCCTCGACGTGGCCATCGAGGCGAGCGAGCCCACCACGGCTGTGGTCCGCCTCCACCGCGGGGGGGAGGAGATCCGCGCCTCGGTGATCGATCTCCCCCGCGGCCGGACCCGCCTTTCGTTCGCCGACCGGCCCCCGGACGTGGGGTTCCACGTCTACCGGGTCGAGGTGGAGGCAGATGGGGACGGGATCGTGGGGAACAACGCCCTCAGCTGGGGGGTGGCGGTGGGCGAGGCGGCCCGCGTCCTCGTCGTCGGGCCCGCGCCGAGCGCGGTGGACGGTCTCCTTTTCGCCGCTGAAGTCCCATTCCGCCGTCGGACCTCCCTCGCTCCCGAGGACCTGGCCGGCGTCGGCCTCGTGGTCCTCGACGATCATCCGCTGGGCCTGTTGGGTCCGCGGACCCTCGCTGCACTCCGATCCTACGTCGCGGGCGGCGGAGGGCTCCTCGTGGTTCAGGGCCGCCAGGCCGTGGCCGGCCACCTGGGGCGCGTGGAGGAGCTCCTCCCCGTGACCTACACCGTCCCCGAGCGGATCCAGGAGGCGACAGCGGCGGTCGTGTTCGTGCTCGACCGGTCCTCCTCCATGTCCGGCACGGCCGAGGGCGTGGTGAAGATCGACCTCCTCAAGGAGGCGGCGGCCGCGGCGGTGGAGGTGATGCCGTCGGAGGATGTCGTGGGCGCGATCGCGTTCGACCGCTATCCGCACTGGCTCGTCCAGCCCGGCCCTGTGTCTGAGATACGGGACGCCCTCTTCGCGGCCCTGCGCGGGCTCACCGCGAGCGGGGGCACGAACGTGTTCCCCGCCCTCGCCGACGCGGTGGAGGCCCTTCTCCCCCTCGACGTGCGCGTGCGGCATGCGGTCGTGATCTCCGACGGGAAGACGATCGTTGACGAGGAGATCCTCGCCCAGCTGCGGTCCGCGGTGCCCGAGGCCGGGATCGGGGTCACCACGATCGCCATCGGCGCTGATGCCGACCTGTCGATCTTGGACGAGCTCAGTGCGCTTGGAGGGGGGCGGTCGTACCTCTTGGCCTCGATGAGCGACCTCCGGCCGGTGCTCGTCCAGGAGACGGAGCGCGTGGCGCGGCCCCGGTTCATGGAAGTGCCGACCCCGGTGCTTCCCGGCCCCGGCGCGGCGGCGTTCCCCCTCTCCGCGGCCCTCCCACCGCTTGCCGGGTACACGCTCACGTTCCCCAAGCCCACCGCCGATGTAGCGTTCCTCTCCCCGGCGGGGGACCCCCTTGTCGCGCGGTGGCAGCTCGGCCTGGGGCAGGTCGCGGTGCTCAACACCGACCTCGCCGGGATCTGGAGTGTGAACTGGCTCTCCTCCCCGCAGCTTGGGGAGTTCTGGGGGACCCTCCTCGGGCTCCTGTGGGGGGAGCGGCAGGCCGTGCGCGTGGACTGGGAAGTGTCCGGCGCCACCCTCCGCCTCGGGGTGGAGGCGAGCGAGGGCGGGCGGTGGGCCAACGGCCTTGCCCTCGCCGGCGAGCTCGTCGGCGAGGGGCGGCGCGAGGTCCTCGCCTTCGCCCAGACCGCACCGGGGCGGTACGAGGCCTCCCTCCCCGTGCCCGGGTCCGGGGCCTACGTCCTCACCGTGGCCGAGCCCTCCGGCCGCTACGGAGGCACGTTCCCCGTGGCCCTCCCCTACCCCGCCGAGCTCGCCGCGTTCGGTCCCGACCACGACGGCCTGCGCGAGATCGCCCGCCTCGCCGGCGGGGAGGTGGTCGGGGACGAGATCCTCCCTCCACCATCTGGGGCCGGACGGGACTGGACCCCCATCGGGCGGGCCCTCCTCTGGGCCGGGGCGTCGTGCCTCTTCCTCGACCTCGGGCTCCGCAAGCTCCTCGTGTAGGCCACGCGCCCGGCCTTCCTTCCGGTTGTCGCGTTCGGTCCAGGTCGCTACCATCCCAAGGGCCATGGCACGGCGTGGGAAGGCCGCGGGAGCGGGCGAGGCCGGGGCGGTGGGACCGGCGCCAACCTGGGTTTCGAGCCCCGGCTCTGGGCGGCCGCCAACGCCCTGCGGGGCTCCATGGACGCGGCGAGATACAAGGACGTCGTGCTGGGGCTGATCTTCCTCAAGTACATCTCCGACGCGTTCGAGGCCCACCACGCCAAGCTCGAGGCCGAGCGCGCCGAAGGGGCCGACCCCGAGGACCCCGACGAGTACCGGGCGGAGAACATCTTCTGGGTGCCACCTGAAGCCCGCTGGTCAGAACTCCAGAAAAACGCCCGCCAGCCCGCCATCGGGGAGCTCGTGGACCGGGCGATGGATGCGATCGAGCGCGCCAATCCCTCCCTCAAGGCCGTGCTCCCCAAGGACTACACCGCGGGGGCCCTCGACAAGCAGCGCCTGGGTGAGCTCATCGACCTTATCACCAACATCCACCTGGGCGGCGCCGAGAACGATGCCCGCGACATCCTGGGCCGGGTCTACGAGTACTTCCTCGGCCAGTTCGCCACCGCCGAGGGCAAGAAGAGCGGTGAGTTCTACACCCCCCGCTGCATCGTGAAGCTCCTCGTGGAGATGCTGCGCCCCTACAAGGGCCGGGTCTACGACCCCTGCTGCGGCTCCTCCGGCATGTTCGTCCAGTCCGAGGAGTTCATCCGGGCCCACGGCGGGCGCATCGACGACATCAGCATCTACGGCCAGGAGCTGAACTACACCACCTGGCGGCTGGCCAAGATGAACCTCGCCATCCGGGGGATCGATGGCCGGATCGAGCAGGGCGACTCGTTCGCAAACGACCGCTTTCCCGACCTCAGGGCCGACTACATCCTGGCCAACCCGCCTTTCAAGATGAAACGCTGGGGCGGTGAGCACCTGCAAGAGGACAAGCGCTGGAAGTACGGCGTCCCGCCCACGGGCAACGCCAACTTCGCTTGGGTGCAGCACATGATCCACCACCTGGCGCCCACGGGCCTTGCGGGCTTCGTGCTCGCCAACGGCTCCATGTCCTCCAACCAGTCAGGCGAGGGCGATATCCGCAAGAACATCATCGAGGCCGACCTGGTGGACTGCATGGTGGCGTTGCCCGAGCGACTGTTCTATTCAACGATGATCCCGGCCTGCCTGTGGTTCCTCGCGCGGGATAAGACGGGCCGGCCTCCCGCCGGGCAGAAGAAGCCCCTGCGCGACCGCCGCGGTCAGGTGCTCTTCATCGATGCCCGCAAGATGGGCCGCATGGTGAACCGCACCCACCGGGAGCTCACAGATGAGGACATTCGGAAGATCGCCAGCACCTACCACGCCTGGCGTGGCGAGAAGGACGCCGTCAAGCAAGAAGGACTGCGGCGACGAACTTATGTACAGTGACGAACCCTTCGCAGTGGAGATGCTGCCGTGAACCACAGTGGAATCGTCAACTTCCTTTGGGGCGTCGCGGACCTGATCCGCGACACTTTCAAGCGCGGCAAGTACCAGGACGTGATCCTCCCGCTCACCGTCCTGCGCCGTCTCGACTGCGTCCTGGCGCCGACCAAGGAGAAAGTGCTCCAGACCCACGCGCGTCTCAAAGGTAAACTCGAGAACCTCGATCCCCAGCTTCGCGCAGCATCGGGCTTCGCCTTTTACAACACCTCCCGCTACGACTTCGAAAAGCTCTTAGCCGATGCGCCGCATCTGGCGGCTAATCTTCGCAACTACATCGCCGGCTTCAGCCCCAACATGCGCGAGGTCCTGGAGCGCTTTGACTTCGACAACACGATCTCAAAGCTCGACGAGGCTGGGCTCCTCTACAAAGTCCTCGAGCGCTTCAAGAACGTGGATCTGCACCCCGACCAGGTGGACAACCCCACGATGGGGACGATCTTCGAAGAGCTAATCCGGCGATTCAACGAGGCGCTGAACGAGAACCCCGGAGAGCACTTCACCCCGCGCGATGTGGTGCATTTGATGGTCGACCTCATGCTGGCCGGGGATGAAGACCGGATCCGCCGCAAGGGCATTGTCTGCACCGTGTACGACCCCTGTTGCGGCTCCGGCGGCATGCTCATGATCACCAAGGAGCACATCACCATCGGCTGGCGGCGTAATGGCGAGGTGGTCCGCGGCCCAATCAATCCTGAGGCAGAGATCTATCTGTTCGGCCAGGAAGTGAATCCCGAGACATGGGCGGTGGCAAAGTCCGACCTGTTCATGAAGGACCCCACCGGCCGCGACGCCGACAACATCGCGTTCGGCAGCGTTCTTTCCAATGACAAACATGCCGGCCGCAGCTTCGACTACCTGATCGCCAATCCCCCGTACGGCAAGGACTGGAAACGCGACGAGGAAGCCGTCCGGGCAGAACACGAGCGCGGCGCGAGTGGCCGCTTCGGTTCGGGGCTGCCGCGCATCAGCGATGGGCAGCTCCTCTTTCTGCTGCACATGCTCTCGCACATGAAGGAGCCCAAGGAAGACGGCTCGCGGGCCGCCATCATCATGAACGGCTCCCCCCTCTTCACTGGTGATGCAGGGGCCGGCGAAAGCGAGATCCGCCGCTACGTGCTCAAGCATGACCTGCTCGAGGCCATCATCGCCCTACCCGAGCAGCTCTTCTACAACACCGGCATCGCGACCTACGTGTGGGTGTTGACCAACCGCAAGGCGCCCGAGCGCCGGGGCAAGGTGCAGCTCATCGATGCATCGTCGTTCTGGGTTCCCATGCGCAAGAGCCTGGGCGACAAGCGGCGCGAGATCCCACCCGAGAAAGCGTGGGACATCGTGAAAATCCTCAAGGACTTCAAAGATGGAGACACTCGGATCGTCGAGAAGGACGGCAAGCGCGAAGAGGTGGTGGTCAGCAAGGTCTTCCCTACGACACACTTCGGCTATCGCAAGATCACGGTACAGCGCCCCCTGCGGCTGAACTTCCAAGCTTCGCCGGAGCGCATCGCCAGGCTCGAGGAGGAGCGAGCGTTCCAGGCGCTGGCCGATTCGAAGAAGAAGGGGACTACGGGCGACAAGGAGCGTGCGGAGGGACGCGCCCTGCAGGAGCGGATCCGGAGCCTGCTGCACGCTTTACCGGAGACGCTGTTCAAGGATCGAGCTGAGTTCGATAAGGTCCTGGAGGCGGCGGCACGCCAGGCGGAGGTGAGGCTCCCGGCGTCGGTAAAGAAGGCGATCCTCTCGGCGCTCTCGGAACGGGACGAAACGGCGGAGGTCTGCCGGGACAAGAACGGCAATCCAGAGCCCGATCCTGAGCTCCGCGACACCGAGAACGTGCCGCTCCCTCCGGGCGACGACCCGGCGGATGCTCAAGGAATCCCGCAGAGCGTGCGCGAGTTCTTCGCGCGCGAGGTCAAACCGCACGTCCCCGACGCCTGGATCGCGACCGACAAGCGCGACGCCAAGGATGGCAAGGTGGGCATCGTCGGGTACGAGATCAACTTCAACCGCTACTTCTACCGCTACACCCCGCCGCGGCCGCTGGAGGAGATCGAGGCTGACATCCGGGCGCTGGAGCAAGAGATCGTTCGCATGCTGGCGCAGGTGACCGGCGGTGAGGAAAGGAGTGCGGTGGAGGGATAGCCGATGGCACCCGCACTGGTGGCGCGGCGGCATTCAACTAAAAGTCGGCACTTGCGCGTACAAGCCGACGTTAGCTACAATCTAGCCATGGCAGCCGACCGAGCAGAAGCAGCCCGCCTGCGGGAAGAAGGCCTTGGTGCTGTCTTCCGCTACCGGGACGTCGCAAGGCTGGGGCTTTCCCCTTATGCCCTGCAGCGCCTGGTGACGGCGGGAGAAGTGGAGAAGCTCCGCCCAGGTCTCTACCGCCTGGCCGATGCGGAGCCGAGCGAGATGGAGACGATCGCCCTGGTCGCCGCGGCCGTACCTGCCGGGATCGTCTGTCTTCTCTCCGCCCTGCAAATCCACGGGATTGGCACCCAGACGCCACACGAGGTTTGGCTGGGCCTCGACCGCAAAGCCCGCAAGCCCTCCCGCCTCCCCGCCCGGGTCCGTATCGTACGCTTCTCCGGCCCCATGCTGACCTACGGGATCAAGACGCACCACATCCTCGGTGTTCCCGTGCGTGTCACCTCGCCAGCACGCACGGTGGTCGACTGCTTCCGCTACCGGAACAAGATCGGCCTGGATGTGGCCACCGAGGCACTGCGCGAGGCCCTCCGCTCGCGCCTGGCGACGGTGGACGAGATCCTCCGCACCGCCGAGGTATGCCGGGCGCGTACGGTGGTCCGGCCGTACCTGGAGGCGGTGGCGATATGAGGGATCGAAATCTGACGGGCGTCCCGGAGAACGCTGGCAGCTTCACTCCAACGTCGGCGATCGAACCGCCAGCAACGACCGACCTCGGCCGTTTCAGGCCCTACCCGGCCTACAAGGACTCCGGCGTCGAGTGGCTGGGACCGATCCCGGCCCATTGGGAGGTGATGGCATCGAAGCGCCTTGGAGATTTTCAGGCTGGGGCTGGGTTTCCCAACGAGGAACAAGGGCTGGGAGATGAAGAACTCCCCTTCTACAAGGTCTCGGACATGAACCTCGAGGGTAATGAAACCTTTATGGTCAACCACAACAACTCGATATCTCGAGAGTCAGCAGCGAGGTTGGCGGTGTTTATATTCCCGCCAGAGACCATCGTGTTTGCCAAGGTCGGTGCTGCCCTACTACTGAATAAGCGTCGCATTCTCACGCGCGAATCATGCATCGACAACAACATCATGGGCTTCATGCGGAAGGGGTGTGATCTGAAGTGGGCCTACTATTGGATGTGCGGCTTAGACCTTGGAGACCTCGCCAATCCCGGCGCTGTGCCGTCTGTAAATGAAGGGCAACTCAGATCGATCCCCGTGCCCGTACCACCCGAAAGCGAACAGCGCGCCATTGCCGCCTTCCTCGACCGGGAGGCCGCGAAGATCGATGCGCTGGTGGAGAAGAAGGAGCGGCTGATCGCGCTGCTGCAGGAGAAGCGCACCGCGCTGATCTCGCACGCTGTCACCAAGGGCCTCGACCCCACCGTGCCCATGAAGGACTCCGGCGTCGAGTGGCTGGGGCCGATCCCCGCGCATTGGAAGGTGAAGCCTTTGAAGCGTGCGCTCCGCTCCGGGAACGCCGACGGATCTCTCATCAAGGGGCGCTTGTACCAAGAGGCTCAGGACGGACTCTTTCCTGGATTCAGTGCATCTGGTCAGGACGTCTGGGTCGAGGAGGCTCAGCATCATGAGCCGGGGATCGTACTGAGCGCGGTAGGAGCGCGGTGCGGGAAGACCTTCAAGGCGGACGGCGACTGGACCGCAGTGGCGAACACACACGTGTTTTTCTCGCATGCCGGATTCGATCGAGACTTTCTGTGGTACCTCACCAATGACGAGGCGTTCTGGGACCGGGGAGGTACGGCCCAGCCCTTCGTGCGTGTTGCCTCTACTCTTCAGCGCCCGTGGTGCTTTCCGCCCCTCCCCGAGCAGCGCGCCATTGTCGCCTTCCTCGACCGGGAGACGGCGAAGATCGATGCGCTCATTGCCAAGGTACGGGAGGTGATCGAGCGCTTGAAGGAATACCGCACCGCCCTGATCTCGGCGGCGGTGACGGGCAAGATCGACGTGAGAGAATTGGGCAGCGAATATCTTCAGGAGGCGTGCCTATGAGACAGGTCGTATTGTACCCCGGCGAAGACGGCTACTGGGTGGCGGAGTGTCCGAGCCTGCCCGGTTGCGTGAGCCAGGGAAAAACCAAGGAAGAAGCCATCGCGAACATCAAGGAGGCGATCGCAGCCTACATCGCGGCGCTGGAGGAAGATCACCTAGCGGTGCCGCCGGAGCGGTTTGAGACGATCGTGGTGGCGGTGTGACCAAGCTGCCTCGCATCGCCGGGAGAGACTGCGTTCAGGCGCTGGAGCGCGCGGGCTTCTACCGCAAGCGTCAGACCGGCAGCCATGTCGTGATGCGACGTGACGAGCCATTTACCCAGGTGGTGGTGCCGGACCATGACGAGCTGGATCGCGGCACGCTGCGCGCCATCATCCGACAGGCAGGCCTGAGCGTCGAGGAGTTCCTCCGCTTCCTGCGGTGAGGGAGACTATGCCGGAGATCTCCGAAAGAAGCTTCGAGAAGGCCATCGAGCGGGCGCTGCTGGCAGACGGGCCCGACGCCTATCCCCGTGGCGAGAGCATGGTCGCGGAGCCGGCGCAGCCTCCGTACGGAGACTACGCGCCCGGCGGCTACCACAGGCGTCGTCCGGAGGATTACGACCACTCGCTGTGTCTCATCCCCCGCGACGTGGTGGACTTCATCCTCGCCACCCAACCCAAGGAATGGCAGAAGCTCAAAGCGCACTACGGGGGCGACGTCGAGGCACGCTTCCTGAGGCGCCTCGCCAGCGAGATCGAATCGCGCGGGGTCTTGGATGTACTGCGACAGGGAATTAAAGACTCCGGGTGCAAGTTCCAGCTCGCCTACTTTCGCCCGGCCAGCGGCTTGAACGAGGAGATCCAGCGGCTGTATCGGGCGAACATCTTTTCCGTGATCCGTCAGCTCCGCTACAGCGACCGGCACGAGAAGAGCCTGGATCTGGTCCTGTTCCTGAACGGCATCCCGATCTTCACCGCGGAACTCAAGAACCCGCTCACGGGACAGACGGTGGAAGACGCCATCCACCAGTACAAGACCGACCGCGACCCGCGCGAACCGCCCTTCCGCTACGGCCGGTGCCTCGCGCACTTCGCCGTGGACCCGGAGCTCGTGTACGTCACCACGCACCTGGAAGGGGCCAAGACCCGGTTTTTGCCATTCAACAAGGGACGCTTCGGCGGGGCCGGCAATCCGCCGGTGCCGCCAACCCAGTCGGGCTATGCCACCGCGTATCTGTGGGAAGAGGCCTGGACGCGGGATAGCGTGCTCGACCTCATCCGGCAGTTCATTCACGAAGTCGAGGAACAAGACGAGGACGGGCGCAAGAACGGCCGGCGTCATCTCATTTTCCCGCGTTACCAGCAGCTAGAGAGCGTGCGCAAGCTGGTGGCCGATGCCCGGATGCGAGGCCCCGGTCAGCGGTATCTGATTCAGCATTCGGCCGGCAGCGGTAAGAGCTACACCATCGCCTGGCTCGCCCACCGACTGGCGACCCTCCATGATGCCCACGATCGCCGCGTGTTCGATTCCATCGTGGTGGTGACCGACCGCAAGGTCCTCGATCGACAGCTCCAGCGCGCCATGAAGCAGTTCGAGCAGGTCCTTGGCGTGGTCGAGAACATCGACACCACGTCGCGCCAGCTCAAGGAGGCGCTGGAATCGGGCAAGACAATCATCGTTACCACCCTGCAAAAGTTCCCGGTCATCGTGGACGAGATCCGCGCCCTGCCGGGCCAGCGGTTTGCCGTGATCGTGGACGAGGCGCATTCCTCCCAGTCGGGAGAGCAGACGAAGAGCCTCAAGGCCGTGCTATCTGCGACCACCCTGGAGGAGGCGGAGCAAGAGGAGGCGGGCGCTAAGACCGCCGATGAGGAGATCAAGGACCGGGTGTTGACGGAGATGGAGGCGCGCGGAAGGCTTCCAAACGTCTCCTTCTTCGCCTTCACGGCGACGCCCAAACCAAGAACGCTGGAGCTTTTCGGCACGAAGCGTCAGGACGGGAAGTTCGAGCCCTTCCACCTCTACAGCATGCGCCAGGCGATCGAAGAGGGGTTCATCCTGGACGTGCTGGCCAACTACACCACGTACAAGACCTATTGGCGCCTGCTCAAGACAATCGAAGACGACCCCCGGTACGACAAGCGCAAGGCGCAGTACCTGCTCAAGTGCTTCGTGGATCTTCACCCCCACGCCATCAACGAGAAGGTGAAGATCTGCGTCGAGCACTTCGCGGCCCACGTGCAGCACGAGATCGGCGGCAAGGCGAAGGCGATGATCGTGACCCGCTCTCGCCTCCACGCCGTGCGGTACAAGCTGGCAATCGACAAATATCTCGCCGAACGCGGTTACCCGTTCAAAGCCCTGGTGGCGTTTTCCGGAACGGTCCAGGATGGCGGCCGTTCCTACACCGAGCCCGGGATGAACGGATTCCCCGAGGCGCAGACGGCTCGGATGTTCGAGCGGCCCGAGTACCGGTTTCTGATCGTGGCCAGCAAGTTCCAGACCGGCTTCGATCAGCCGCTGCTGCACACCATGTACGTGGACAAGAAGCTCGGCGGCGTGAACGCCGTGCAAACCCTATCGAGGCTCAACCGCACGCACCCCCAAAAGAAGGGCACGATGGTGCTCGACTTCGCCAACGAGGCCGACGAGATCAAGGCTGCTTTCGAGCCATACTACGAGACGACGCTGCTGTCGGAAGGCACGGATCCGAACCTCCTCTACGAGCTGCAGCAGCGTCTTGCGCACTTCCCCATGTACACGCCGGCGGAGGTGGAATCCTTTGCCCGGGTCTACTTCGACCCGAAGACCACCCAAGATCAGGTCTATGCCGTTCTTGCCCCAGTCGTAGCAAGGTTCCGAGAGCTGACGGATGAGGAGCGGCACGACTTCCGCGGACAGCTCGAGGATTACGTTCGGCTGTATGCGTTCCTCGCTCAGGTGTTGACCTTCACCGATCCCGATCTGGAAAAGCTTTACCAATTCGCGCGCTACCTTCGGCGGTTGCTGCCGGCGGACCGTGATGCGCT
>Ga0129302_1002004_pt1 | contig 14814 bp, 10 predicted proteins | sample BlaSprsedimmetaG_FD_94476 | JGI IMG/M metagenome (GOLD analysis project Ga0129302, IMG submission 94476) | Hot spring sediment bacterial and archeal communities from California, USA to study Microbial Dark Matter (Phase II) - Blank Spring... | ecosystem: Environmental > Aquatic > Thermal springs... | reverse complement strand
GTATATGTTCTGTCTCAACACAGTCAGCGGAAGAAGAGCCCAGCCTTCGAGACCATGCATAATCATGATGTCCGCAAATCTGACTACTAGCATAGAGGCAACTTGCGCTTCTTTCCAAGCATTTACTGTCGGAGATTTCGCGGGTTCAGTCCAGGCTACAATAGGTGTTCCAATCAGAGGATAGCCTGCCAGTTCGTCGCCCATGTTGCATGCTGCTCGACGGAGTATAGTGAAATTGTTTATGGTGTCTCCTAAACCTGCACTGGGGAAGGTGCCGGGATCCAATACAAGGTCTTCGACGCCGTATTCCTTCATGGTCTTAACTAAGGATCTGAGAAGATCGAGGTCGTTTGGAGCAGAAACAACCAACGGGCATTTATACATCAACGCCAGCTCCGCCATTTCCTTCCAGTTATCCTTTGTGGCAGCGTAGATGAGAGGTCGAGCTTCAGGAATAGCCATCAAACCGCTTTCCATGACTGCTGAATCAGAGGAGCACAAAATTATTGGCAGCTTGGTTTTTTCTGCAACTTTCTTAACTGCGGCTTTGAATTTGTCGGGGTCGCTGGAAGTGGAGCGGACGGCCACCATTTGGAGTTTCAGATCGTTACCGATATACGTGTATGAGAATTCTTGAGTTTTCTTTATGCGGTCAGACAATTCCTCGTCAGACATTTCGTCTGTGACATCTATGGCGATTGGTGTTGGATTGAAATAGGTGAACTCGTGGCGGTACATGACCAGTTTTCCGCCAATCTTAACTGCACTGTCATCAACACCAACAGTTACCTCCTTGACGGCTGGCTTAAGCATCTCCTTGAGCTGCTTGTAATTCTTTTCGTATTTCTTCGTCAAAAGTGGAGGACACTGATCGATAGAAACTTCCCTGTTCACCACTTTCGTGGCGAAAGCCATACAGTTTTCTTCTCCACATTCCTTACAGTTTGTTTTGGGAAGCAGTGTATAAACGTCAATTGGGCTGAGTTCCTTCATTCCTCGTTTAATTTCTCTTTCCGTCATCTCTAATCCTTCCTTAAAATTTTGCTGACATCCAGTTAGCCACCTTTTCTGGATCTCCTCTGCCTCTCTTTGCCGACAATTCTTTGACCACGTTTCTAAGAGTTTGAACGGCTGCTGGATGCATCATCATGAACACATCGACGCCAGCCAGTAGCAGTGTCAGCGCTGTGACGGTTTCCCAGAGGGGTCCTCGAAGTTCTCTGGCGCCCCATTGAGGATCCATCTTCTGCCAAGCTTCCCTTGCAGCCCAAGCATTGGTTGTTCCAGATGACATGGGTTGCTGAAGCTCTGGGTCGCCCATCAAACCTGCTAGCCTAGCCCGCTCCATGATGGTGTAAGCATAATCAAGTCCATATCCCAGAGCAGCTGTTGTGGTGTCCATGATTATCTGTTCTTTTGGCAGGAACTCGAAGAGGCGCCGGTTCAGCTCCCTTGCTTGGTTCAGGTCCATAGGCGAGAAGGCTAAAGCAACGTGACCATGCTCCTTGATTAGATTAGCAGACTTTTCAATGTCCATGTCTAAGGTAACCGTGCTGATAAGCAGCCGTTCTCCGGCAGCGGCAGCAGTAACCTTTTCAAAGACTGCCAAGTCCTTTTCGGCGTCGCCGCATCCTCCTATGATAAGGGGAACGTCAACGGCCTGGAGGACATCTTCCACCGTTTTGGCGGCTTCCGCAGGGGTTGAGGGTTTCTCGTTCAGAGGATCGATGCTGACGAGGTGTAGAGTGATCATGTCTGCTCCGTACTTTTCAACACAAAACTTTGCCCATGCTGCAGGATCTTCGAGGACATCCGTGAAATTTGTTTTCACGGCTTTCGGCAGGGGCACCTTGGAGTCGAAAACGTCGAAAGAAATGACGGGGGGATTGGGGGTGGGATTTTCGAAGGTGTAGAAGGCTGGAGACTTCTCTCCGCCAACAACGATCGATTTTCCTCTGCTTCCGCCTTCGCTCTTTGTGGCTCCAAGCTGGACTTCAACGATTTGCGACGGATACGTCTGCACTGGAAGAGTGAATGGGGCATCCAAAAGCGATGTAGGCTTAGCTTTTGTTGGCGGAACCATTCTTGAGGCAGCAGGCATAACTCCTGGCTGAAACAAGAACTGCAGTTCCTCGATTATCATCTCTACATCTTCGAGTTCAATTTCATCGTTGCCAGCAAGTAAATCCAAGAGCTCAGGGGGGAGTTTGAGGTCTGAGTCTTTTTCCGCCCTTTTGGGCATTTATTTTCGCCTCTTTTGTTTTTCCCGTTTAATTATTACTTTCTCTGCGTGAATCTTGGCGTTTTTGAATATTATTTTGAATCCGCCTGCGGAAACAGTCGCTGCAGAAACTGGAAACGCTGCTGCTTCTGGAGCTTCTTCGCCTTCAGCGGCAGGTTCTTCTTCAACTGGAGCCTCTTTCCATCTTTGGACAACAGGATGATTCTTTTTCTCTAGGAAAGCCTTTAGCTCATCAACAGTTTTCGCGTCGTTTTCTGTCGCTATTTTGTCAACAGCTTCTTCTGGAATGAAGTCTTTGACCCGATCCTTGATTCCTTGTGGCAGCCAAACAACTCGGTCCCAGCCTCCATCTGCTTGCAGGAACTTGGGTGACCGAATGTACTCAATGGATATGCCATGGAAACCGTCTACTTGTCTGCCTCCGGCAGTTGAGTCCGCCAATGTTGAGAAGGATAATCCGTTTACGGCCACTCCTTTGAATCCTCGATCTACTATGCCGTAACCCTCTACCTCTGGAATGTAGAAAGCTATAGCTTCAAAACAGCCGCAAGAGGTGTGTGGGTAACCGAATCCGGTATACATCCATACCCGGTCAACAGCGCCTAGGGTCTTATTCTTTATAGTTTCGTTGACGCCAGAGAATTCTCCTTTCTCTTTGTCAAGTACTTCTCCTTTATCAATGGCAAAAACTGGTCCTTTTGGGTCAACCTGTGCAGAGGCTCTGCCGTCGAACCAGCTAATGGATCCACAGTTGGAGTATCGTTGCGGAGTGATTACGCACATGTGTGTTGGAGCAAAGGATTGGCATAAAGTACAACCGTAGAAGGTGTCGACTTCTGCGTCTTTCATTCCTCGCGCTTTTGCGTCTCTGGCATCATAAATTTCCAGTGCTTGATCGTGCATTTCTTTGACTTTAGCTGGGTCAGTTATGAAGGTGATCTGAATTTTCTCTATGAAGGGCAACTCGCTCTTGTAGAGCCTTGTTAAGACCTTGCCTACATAGATGAAGGAGTTCAGCCCTTTCTGGAACGACTTCTTGCTTACGCGTATCCATATGTCGTAGCGTTGGTTCAGGTGCATGATTCCTTCGATGAAGTTGCAGTATTCGTGGATGCGGCGCTCTACTACACCCTCAAGGTCCTCTTCAACTTTTTCGCCAGCGATCTCTATGTAGATGCCAAAGAGAACACTGCTTCCTTCTTCTAGGTCTTTGAGGTCTGGTCCGATTACGGTTATCTTCTCGTCTTCTACTTCGTCTAGTTTCTTGGCGCGCACTAGCTCAAACTTTGTTTCCTGATTTGGTCCGCCCAGTTCCACCTGCATGTTGTTTCTTCGGATTCTTTCTCCTTCATATATTACTCCGACATCCACGGGGATGTCTTCAAACATTGACATTTTTTTATTTTCCTCCTTTAAATTTTGAAGTCATGACTGTGAGGTTTTCTGCCCACGTTTTCAGAGGCGCATTTGGAAATGACCAGCTGGCATGTGGGTGAAATAGATTATCTAAAGTCATGGTTCTAAGATCAGGGGCAAAATGTTTTAGTCCACATAAAATCAGAGACTCCATGTAATACGGCAGTGCCACAAACATTGCCAAGTCAGGGTGCCCTTTACCGTCTATTCCTTGCCAATCGGGGTCAACAAGACGATTGCCGATGTCCATAGCAGACATAAAGTCGGCTGGTTCATAACCTCTTTTTAGGAATTCAGCAACCATATGAGCTGTTGCAACCACTTGAACTTTTGAGGCTCGGGCGAAGTCTATCAAGTATTCGATTAATAGTTTGTCTTCCAAACAACGTTCTGTGGCGTTGCTGCCCACAATAAGAATGGGACGGGCAGCCCTCTTTATTAATGCAACTGCTACGTCGGGTTTGTTTATGGGGTGTGCTTTCTTTGTGGCGGCTATTTCTGCACATTGCCAAGGTTCACACGACATTTCTCATCACTCCTTCCTTTTCCTTATCATTCTTGGAAGCATTGTGGGGTCCGGAATAACAGATTCTTTCCAGCCCTTAGCTTTTAATATTTCTTTGATTTCATCCTTCATGGTCATTGGTATATCAGCCATTGTACGCACGAATTGATGAATGTCTTTTGGCATTGTTCCATAGTGGCGCTTGTGTAAGTCAATATAGTGTGAGAGCTTTATTGATCTGCCTTTCCAAGTGTCGTTAGGTCTTATGCATAGTTTTGCTATAGCGACCATGGCTTCCTGCGGGGTTTCAACCGTTTGGAACAAATGCTCAGGTGCTGGCCCAACATTAACTGTATCTCCTGTGCGGGCATCATAGACTTCCCAGTTTTCTGGCTTATCCGACCTGCCCATAAGCATTCGCCTGTATTTGGCACCGTGCGGACCAACAAGAACAGGAACGCCGAGACTCCAGAAACCTGACGCAATAGACGCGGCTTTCTGTGAGTATGCTCCCCAAGCTAATCCGACTGCGCCAACTCTGTTGTGTATGTAGTCTGCGATTTCCTCGTAGTTGCCTCTCAAGTTTCTTTTAGCAAATATGTTAGCAACTTTTATTGCTGCACCTGCAATGTGGGGGTTAGAAACGCAAGATCCAACATTAAGCACGCCGCCAGCCTCAAAGGAGCCAGGAAATTCTTCATAAAGTGTTTTTCCTTCTTCGTTCCTGTATGAACCCGCGGACATGGCTGAACACCCACTAGTCATTACGATGAATCGGCGTTGAGCAAACTCGCGGCATATGTCGTAAACGTCTTTGCCACCATGCGGATAGTTAGCGCAACCTACAGCTGCTAAGATGCCGGGGATTTCGCCGAGCACAATCGGACCGCCAACAGCCCTGATTTCGACGTCTTGAACTGCCCCTCTACCAGCACGACAGAAGTTTGTTTCCTCAAGCATGTACTTCTGGCCAGCTTTTAGTATGAAGCTGTGGATTTGGAGTTTGATTGGACAAGCTTCTTCGCATCGTCCACATCCAATGCACTCCTCATATAAGTCGGTGAGAGGGGCGAGGTTACCTTCAGCGGCTGCTTTCAGAGCGGCGGGAATGTTGAGGTCTTGTGGACAACTTCTCTGACATAGATTGCATTGGCGACAGGTTTTAGCCAACTTAACAATTTCTTCAGCAGAGGGCAAGATTGTTGTTTTCTTGCGGATGGGCGCTATTTTCTGCGCGACTTTAACTGCAACTTCGCCAACTTTTTCAGGGTCTAAAATCAGAACGCCAGGAACTTTTCCGCTTACCAAGTCTTTGACTATCTCGTCGACTGGGTCGTTTGTGCGGTCCTTATAGCCTATACAGTTCTTTTCTGAGGCAGCTATAACTGGCGCATGGACGCGTTCAGCTTCTAGTGAACAATCTGTTCTGACACATTGCTCGTCCAAAACCAATACGTCAACAAGGCCACTTCGTATGACGCGCAGCTCCCATGAGATTGGACCAACAATTTTTGCTCGATCAAAGTACCTTGAATTGTCGATGGCAGTACAACATAGTCCTACAACTTCCAGTCTATTGTCAAGTTTGTTTTCTTTCATGTAATCGATGATTCCAACCGAAGGAACAACATTGTGACCGATGCAACAAATGACGGGTTTTGATTTGTCGATTGTTCCCAGCCCCATTTCGATGAGAGGAGCTTCAGGATCGGCCTTGGGAAAATCAAAAACTGAAATTTGAGCCAAATCGGCGACCTCCATACCAACTTGGTCGACTCTGCCGGCGTGAAATGCTTTCGATTCAAAGTCCAAATTGTTAGCTTCTTGGCCTGTGTGAGCTGCGGAGAGCAAATGAGTAACCTGTGTTTCACAATAAGTCAAAACCTCGTCTAAATCTCCAAGTGTTTCTGGTTTTATTCCAGTGACAAGTCTGGTTACTGGAGCCTCAACATCAACATTTAAGCCGCCTACATCAACGGGATGATTTCGACCATACTTTTCGATCAAGTGATCGACGACATGTCGTGCGTGTCCTGTATGTGTTGCAGCACCGATGCTGCATGCGATAAGGACTATGCGAGAAGATTGGTCGGCTATGTTTAATCCACATGCTCCGCGCTTTCCCGCTGTCAAGTCGCATTTGCCGTAGGTGCAGAGACAGCAGAGGTCACAGTCGGGCATGTAGAAGGGTTTGTATTTGTTGAGAAGTTTCATGTCCCAATTTCTTAATGTGGATATGTGGGGCATTGGTGTGGGGCCCATAGGTTCTTCCCAAGTGTCGTCAACGATTTTGCCGATGGAAATGTCCAGGTCTTTTACAACAGCAATGTCTGTCGTCAATTCCTTTGCTTTTATGCGTAAACCTTTTTTGCTCAAGGGTTTAATCACCTTAAACGGGTTAAGAACAAAGGAAATTACGAAGACTCTTATTTAACTTTTCGGAAATTAAGAATATAGCTTTTTTTAACCTAAAAACTAAGCCCAAAAACTTTGCAAATATGAGTGTCGCGGGCTTTTGTGTCCCACGTAACTAACTCTCACCCTCACAGTCGGAGCTAGGCGCTCTTCTCAGATGAGCTCTCTCAAACGTGGGTTGGATTTTGCCCGCGCCCACCGTGTCCCATGCCTGGGTAAACCCTCCGTCAACGGTAGATGAAAGTCACCATCCTCTGTCGGGTCCGTCTGCATGAGCCCATATAGGTTCCGGCGGGATTATGCTCCAGCCCAACTATCATCGCAACATAATAAACGCACAGCAAAGCACATTAAGTTTTTCTATCCCCAAAAAGGAGACTTCACTTGGCAGCATCTATAATTTTTTGGAGGTCGATTTCGAAGGCGCCTGTCGGATTTTCCAGCTCAAAGTTGTTGAGGACTTCAGGGTGAATCTCTCCGACAACACCAAGTTCAGTGCCCTTGAACGAAACCGTGGCTGCTCTTCCCTGCAGGAAGCTCGGATGCTCAGCCTCCTTTACGGTCCACTTCTTTAAGCCAAGGTTAATCAACAAAGCTTCCAGAACGGACTTGATTTCGGTGAAGTTGGCTGTTGGATGCGATGAAGCCCCTGCAACATGTATTCTCTGTTCTGTGCGGCTCTCAGACTCTTCGTTGAATGTTATTACGTCAGAGACCTCAAAGATTTGTTGCGGAAAAACTTGATGTCTGTTGTCAGCCAAGTTCCTCATCAGGCTTGGCAACAGGTCGTTCCTTATTATGGAGTATTCTGTGGAAACGGGGTTCGCCAAAGTTACCAAGTTTTCAGCTTTCCTTCTCATCTTCTGGTAATGGTCAACTTCGTTGGCGAGAATGAAGTTTAGGACTTCCACGAAACCTAGCCCCACCATTATCTGCCGAACAGTGTTTGCCACTTTATTGACTCTGTGCTGCTTGCCTGTTGTCACCGTAGCCGGAATTGTGGGAGTCAGATTATAATAGCCGTAGCCGATGGCAACCTCTTCAACCAAGTCGATTTCATGCAGTATGTCGATTCTGTAGGCGGGAATCGTAACCTCTAAAACTCCTTTCTCAACCCTTTTTGCGTCAAGCCTAGACTTCTGTAGCGTCTCCACCGCCTTTGATTCGGACAACTTTAGACCCAACATCTCGTTGGCATAATCTACCCTCAGCTTCAGCGTCTGGGGATTCAGGTCGGGAGTAACCAAAACGCGGTCAGAATATTCAACAGGAACACTCTCTATGGTGCCTCCCATGTCCGCTAGGGCAGTGACCAGAACATTCAAGCTTCTTTGGATGGCGTTCATTTCGGTGCCGGTTACGTCGATGAAAAGGTTCCGTGTATCCTCGACAACGCGGGTCAGTTCGCCGTTGATTATGGGCGGAAAAGAGAGAACATCGCCATTTCGGTCCACGATTAAGGGGTACCTTGAAGCCCAGTCCACTTCACTCTTGTATGCCATCCCTTTTTCATGCTTTTCCAAGACTTCCTGCGGAGTCATCGCTTCAGTCTTGTCCAGCGGAACAAACCTGATTTCGTCTGGGGCACATGTAACATACGAGAAGGGAGGTTTAACGGCGTCCAGATTGTGCACGCCAATGGAAGCCTTTTTTCTGTCCCTGCCCACCATCCAGTGGAGAGCCTCCTGCATCTCCATAAGCTCCCTGATTGCTTCATAGTCAACGTTTAAGTCTCGAACAACGGCGGACACAACGTATGGTCTGACCTCAGTCACACTCTTATCCACAGTCAACACGATGTTTCCCTGTTTCACCTCAAAGTTGGGCATACCAGTTTCCCAACCCATGAGCCCCCGAAAGGCTCTAGCTACCCCACCGTAGCTGCAGAAGTCCACCCGATTCGGGTTATACTCAATCTTCACGTAGTCTGAGCCAACCTCTTCGGTGTCGGTTCCCAGCCACGGAAGCCACTTAGCCATCTCTTCCACGCTGAGGTCTCGCCCAACAAAAGCTGAGAAACGGTCTCTATCCAAGGTTATCGTTGGCACACCGGAGTCCTCCTTATCCAACCCAAATCATTCTTGTATAATAGCCGGATGTCCTCGATGCCCAGCTTAAGCAGAATCAGCCGCTCTAAGCCGCCGCCCCAAGCCAAAACAGGATGCTTCACCCCGAAAGGAGCCAAAACCTCTGGACGGAAAATGCCCATTCCGCAGAGTTCAACCCAAGTTTTCAGCTCTGGAACGTAAACTGTGGACTGCATGGAAGGCTCTGTATAGGGGAAGTAGCTGGGCCAGAACTGCACCTTTTCCAGCCCAAGTTTATGGTAAAACTCTGTCAGCGTTCCCATGAGGTCCCGCAGCGTCACCTTCTTGTCCATGATTATTCCTTCGATCTGATGGAACTCTGCGAGGTGCTTGTAGTCAAGCTTCTCGTTGCGGTATACTCTGTCCACGGAGAAGACCTTAACTGGCGGATCCTTATGCTCAGACAGGTAACGGATGGTTTCAGCTGTTGTATGGGTTCTAAGCACCAACCTTTTTGCCTCTTCTGGGCTCCAAGTGTACTCCCAGCCCCTTGAACCTGTTTTCCCTCCGTTCTCGTGGGTGGCAGCAACCGCATCCACAACCTCTTTTTTGGGCAGCTTCCCCTTTTCTGGATGAGCCAGATAGAATGTGTCCACCACGTCTCTGGCCGGATGGTCCTGAGGCTGGAACAGGGCGTCGAAGTTCCAGAATGCCGTCTGAACGATAGAACCTCTAATTTCGGTGAAACCCATCTCCAAGAAGATTTCTCTTATCCGTTGGATTATCTGTTGGGCAGGATGAATCTTTCCGAGAAGAGCCTCGGGACCCGGAGCCTTCACATTGAACTTTCTAAGTTTTGTTTTTCTCCAGTTTCCTGTTCTGATAAGCTCTGGGGTCAGCTGGCTGACTTCTTCCTGAACTTCGATGCCCTTCTTAACCAGACTCCAACCTTTATCCGTTAGTTCCAGTTCTCTCAGGGTCTTCTCTTCGGTTTCCACAAGTTGTCGTCCTTTCAGAACAGAAACAGTCTCCTGCATTTTCTGGGTTAACTCCTCAACTGTTAAAGACCCCTTTTCAGCTAATAGATGCAGAAGCTTCTCGTCTTCTCCAAGCTGCGGCTCCTTCGATGATTTGAGAACTCCCCGCTCTATGGTTGCCCAGCCCTTTCGGTTAAGCCAACCCAACGCCACGGACATAAACCGTTTGTCTAAACCTGCCTCTTCGACAGCGGAGTTGACTTTTGCTTCGCCGCCCAGCTTGAGTAGGGCTTTGAGGAGCCGCCTCTCTGGGAGCCCTATTTCCGCGTAGCCTCTCCCTTCCTCGCTCAACTGGACCAAAGTTTGTTTTGTTTCATGTGTTGTGGTCAGCTTTTTTTCTGTCAGTGTGAGGGCAGCCCGCATAACTGCTGCATGGGCTAAACCGCTAGTTTCTATTATCTGATCGACTGGGGCTTTTCCTTTCAGCTTCTGTAGGGCAAGCAATGTTTTCTGTTCATTTTCCCGAAGTTCAGGCACCTGCATTTTTCTCCGCTACACCTCAAGTTTGTGACATGGAAGTGTGAACTTGGTTTAGCTTTATGATAAGAAGGCTTTAAAGCTTTCAACGTTTAGAGGAGATAAAAACGAGTCAGACACCGATTTTCTGACCCATTCTCTAATTGACTCCCAATATTTCCCGTGCCTTGTCAACAAGTTTCTCCCGTTTTCTCTGGTGTTCCTCAACAAACTTCGTTACTATCTCTTTTGTCCGAGCCTTGTGCTCTCCACACATGAGGTTCCCGCATTTGCAGCACTTGTAGGTTTCCACCACTTCCTTGTCGTCTTCCACGAAATGGCACATCTCAATCTCGTATATGGGACAAATCTCTGGGACTCCCCCCAGCTTCTTCTGCTCTTCCACAGTGGCTCTTCCGCCGGTGAAGGCGCTCATAATTTTTTTGCCTATACTTTTGGGGCTCTCGTTCAAGGTGAAGTAGCTCATGGGGTTCCGTTTAGACATCTTGGGAGAGCCATCCAGCCCCTTCAGAATCTTGTGGTAAGTAGATGATGGGGGAACGAACTTGAATTTGCGGCGAAACTTGTTGGCTAAATCTCTGGTCAAACGCAAGTGCGCATCTTGGTCTACGCCCACGGGAACCACGGTTGGTTTGGGTCCACCAAAATCTTTGAGTTGGGGCATAAGTATGTCCCCCGCCTGTATAAGGGCTGAAAGATAGAGACCGATGTGCCGTTCACCGTAGATTGCTTTCATGGTGGCTAAAGTCACGCCAGCCCCGAAATGAATCGCCAAGTCTCGGACCCTCTGCTCCTTATACTGCCTGTAGATGCAACCTTTTTTGGGGTCGAATCCCAGCGCCAGTAAATCAGCAACATTGCCAACAGCGATTTTTTCGGTTTTTTCGAAGGGCAACCTGTTGTCTTCGTAAGCCTCTATATCTGCGATGGCATAGAAGGCTTGGGCTCCCTGCTGCTGAAAATAGATTATCTCCTTGGCGGTCATGAGGGTTCCTAGGTGGAATTCTCCTGTGGGTTTGATGCCGCTCATCACCGCAAAGTCTCCGCCCTGCCTCATCGCCTCTAATACGCGGTCGAAGTCTCTGTGACCGAAAATGACTCCACGTCGCATGTACATGCTGGGGTCAGGTATGTTCGGCAGAAGGGAGTCGAACTTTTGTATGCCAAACTCTTCGTAAAGGTGATTATAGTCCTCAACCACCGTTGTTCCCCAAGGGTCAAGCACAGACTTCCGCTCATCAACGTTAGCCAACTTAGATTCCACCTTCGCTAAACCGTAGAGTTTAGATGTTTAAAGGTTTTCTGAAGGAAAGCATTCACTCCACGCCTGAACTCGGTATCCTTAACTCTTTTAACTCTCCACACGTTTTAATGAGACTTGTGTATAAACATGGCAGCCCCTGAAGAAGATTTACAGAAACAGCAGCACGCCTGCAAAATTGCAAGAGAAGTCCGAGAGGAGATGCGGAGAACAGTTAAAGAAGGAATACCCATCGTCGACGTTTGCGAGAAAGCAGAGGCTTTAATCAGAGAAAAGGGAGGCAAGCCAGCTTTTCCCTGCAACGTCTCTGTCAACGAGGTCGCCGCACATTACACGTCACCACCAGACGACAAGCAGACCATACCCGAAAGGGCAGTTGTTAAGGTGGACCTCGGCGTTCACATTGATGGCTTCATAGCGGACACGGCAACGACAGTCTGTTTCCATCCAGAATATGTTAACATGGTTAACACTGCGGAGGAGGCGTTAGAAAAGGCTGTGGAGATACTTCGACCAGGACTCTCAGTAGCTCGTTTCGGCTCAGCAATCCAAAAGGTCATCAAGACGCGGGGATTCAAACCTATCTCAAACCTCACTGGACACCTGATTAAACGATATACAATACATGCGGGAAAGTCGCTGCCCAACGCCTTTAACCTGTCCACATCCAGAATAAGGGAGGGAGAAGTCTACGGGGTTGAACCCTTCGTGACAGTTGCGAATGCCGCGGGCAGAGTTGAGGACCTACGAGAAGCATATATCTTCCGTTACTCGAAACACAAGTCCCTGAAAGACCCGTACGCTAAACAGATTTTGAAGTACATAAAACAGAATTTTCTGACCCTTCCTTTCACTGAGAGGTGGCTGAGTAAATTTGCGTCCTCCAGCCGCTACAAAAGCGCCTTCTCTGAGCTTCTTGCGTCCAAATCCGTGATGAGCTACCCCGTTTTTGTTGAAGCCAGCAGAAACATTGTGGCACAAGCAGAATACACAATTATGATTGTCAAAGACGGATGCGTTGTATTAACCTGAACGGTTAACTTTCCTTTTTCTTAGCCTCACGGTAGATTGCGGTTATTTTCATCGTTTCATTGCATTTCTGGCAAGACCCTGTTTCCTTGAATATGTAGTCGTCTCTCTGAAAGTCTCGAACGTTTTTGAAATCGCATTTCGGACACTCCAGCGTAGTTATCACTCGTGGCAACTCAAGGGTTACACGCATGGGTTTTCCCCTGCTCTGCAACAGCATGTATATCGATAGAGCCAATCCAAAGAAACCTACAAGCAAGAAAGAGTACGAATTGAGGGCATCAGCTTGCTCAATAAGGGACTCCACGGCTATGAAGAGAGCAGCCAATGACAGAACAAAGAAAATCAGGATTATCACGAGAAGAAAGGGAGAATATTTTTGAGCATTATCAACATTTTCAGCCATCTTTTTTCACCTACTGTCCAATTCCTATTGTATTCCCGATTCCAGCTATTATGATGTTATCTCCCTTTTTGGTTCTCTCCATAATCAAGCGCTTTATTCTCTCTATCACAGGGTCAGTTGCGTCGAAAATTTCTTTTCGCATTGGAGAAACTGCGTCTCCGATGTCCTGTTTGACGATGATTGCGTTTACAGGAATCTTGTTTTTAAGTATTGCATCTTCTATCTTGAACTGTTCGACTCCTGGTCCGCCGATGGCAGCACCCACTCCTTCAGCTACTTCCCCGGGTTTTTCTCCCTCGAGTTTAAGCGCCGCGTCTATCATGATTATTGTAGAGATTTTTCCTTTTTTCTCTTCTATGAGTTTTTTTATGCCTTCTCCAGGCTTTCCCACGTTTCCTCCTGGACCTTTAGCCTTAAGAACGTAGGCTGTTCGACCGTCTATGGGAACCTCGGCAGCAACCACGTCTCTAGCTATTTCTCTTGTTTTATGTCCCTGCATTAGTTTGGCGGCGACTAGAGCTCCAGCGCCGTCGCCGATGGGTTGACCAAGTGAGAAGGCTCTTAACGCTTGGGCGTAGGCTTCTGCTTGTTTCATGATGAGGGGTAGCACCATCTGAATTTGCATTATGACGTATAGGCTTAGAGTTTTTTTTCCCAGCAGATAGAAGTGTCGAATAACCTTGTAGATCATGTTTAGTGCCATTGCAGCCTCCAAGGTGTTCTCCAGATTGTTGATTTGCGCTTCATCTGCTTCTGGCGCCATGAGCTTCACTTCGTCTTTGAAGCGGACATCTCTAACATCGAGGAGGTGCTCCAACTTCCAGACTATGCCAGAAGGATCCATGTTCTGCGGCTCTATGGCGATGTACTCCAGAAATTGGTCTATTCTCTCAGTGGGGTCTCCTGCAGGTTTCCCTATCTCCTTTATTGTATCCAATGCTTTCTTTCGACCATCGTCTCTTATTAACTTGAGACGGGTTAGATGAGTTTCAACTTCTCTAAGCATTACCATCATTTGGAATCGCTGACCGTAAAACATGAAAATTACAAAAAAAGCGAGAAAACCTATTTGTACAATCCATCCTATGACATCGTTTCCACCGAATAGCAACGCTACAATAGTAGGAGAAAGCATTACATTCACTCTTTCTCAGAAAACTACGAGGTTGGTAATAAATTTTGAGTATTTCCAAGAAATGTTTTCTAAAAAGATTAGGGCGATAAGGACAGAATGTTTTGTAAGGAGCAAAATATCAGCTCCCATGAATGAGGCGGAAATGCAAATGCATTAAAGTATTCTTTGTTTGCCTAGAAGAAGACTCTTTTGATGTTTAAGTGGATTGCCAGCTTTCCCGGCTTCACATGGCCGAAGACCACACTAGCACCGGAAACGGAGCGTGGTTTAACTTCTGAGTTCGGAATGGGATCAGGTGGGTCCCACGCCCTATGGCCGGCAACCCAACCACTTTGATTAACCTTTGGTTTTTTAATGTTTCGCTTATTGCTCAGGAAACGTATATATTGTGAACTTGTAAAATGTTGTTGGATGTGGGGCCGTAGTCTAGCCACGCTCTGTCTTTCGATGGGGCGCTAGAAAGGGATGACGACAGTCGTACCGGCAAACGGTGCAAGCCGTTAAGGGCTCCAGAAATAGCAATGGGTTTGCTGACCAGTCTCTGGGATGACGAGATTCTGGAGCGAGGAGAAACCCGTAGGGACGGGGATGAACTGTTCCGGGTAAAGGTCGTCGGTTCAACTCCGGCCGGCCCCACCATTCACCTTTCTTGCAGGTTCTTTTCTATTTGCGTGTTAAAAGATGAAAGTTAGCATTCGATTGTGTAGTCGAAATATTTGTCGTATGGGTTCTCTAGCGCCAGCATTTCTTTTATGGTTAGATTCTCAAAGTATCTTCTGAATGGCCTCATCGAATTGTTATGGGCAGAAATCGCAACGTTGACTTTCTCTCTTTTCATTAAGGTCAGCAAATCCTCTATGAAAG
>Ga0129302_1001994_pt1 | contig 14855 bp, 12 predicted proteins | sample BlaSprsedimmetaG_FD_94476 | JGI IMG/M metagenome (GOLD analysis project Ga0129302, IMG submission 94476) | Hot spring sediment bacterial and archeal communities from California, USA to study Microbial Dark Matter (Phase II) - Blank Spring... | ecosystem: Environmental > Aquatic > Thermal springs... | reverse complement strand
CACCCGCTTCTACCGCTACATCTTCCTGCCGTTGGTGATGCGCAGCTTCGCCCAGTAGTCTATCTGGCCCACAGGCCCTAAATTGAACCACAGACAAGGGGGGAGGTCGTTGAATCGACCTCCCCCCTCTTTTTGCAGGACAAGCGACAAAGCGCTATTTGTGGTACTTTTCCCCACCGATGATCGTCGCCGCACGATACAACTGCTCCAACAAAATGACGCGGGCCAGCTCGTGCGGAAACGTAAGTGCCGACAAAGATAATGCCTCGTTACAGGCTGCAACAACCTGCGGCGCAAGCCCCACCGGCCCTCCGATCACAAAAGCCAGACTGGTATACACCTCGATCTGCTTGCGCAGGAATTCGGCCAGTTGCGGGCTGTCCATCTGCCTGCCGGTTGGCGTCAGAGCCAACGTATAGTGCGCACCTTTGACCGCGGCGAGCAACGCCTCCCCTTCACGCTGCATTGCTACCCCATCCGGCGTACCCCGCCCCACGACATCTTTCACTTCGATCAACGTCACATCCGTGTAACGGCGCAGCCGCGCAAGATACTCCTGTTGCGCCGCACGCCAGTATACGCCGTGCAGCTTCCCCACGGCAACGATCATGATTTTTCCAGCTAGACGTACCATCATCACATCATCCCAAAATGCTGAAGAATACCGCAATGGTTTGAATTGTGTCACATTTAGCGGTAAAATCAACCACGTAAAGCGGCCTTCCCGCAAAGTATCCTGCGTGCCCCAACCGGCGGCCGCTTGCATGATTTCGTTTTTTGGAGTAGTATGGGATAGTGATAACCGTAACAGCGTGCAAGTCAAATTCGATACGATTGGCGGACATTCTGGATTCCCCTTCATCGCGGAAGTTGAAAATTTACGTGAACAGTGTAAAATCTAAACCGTTGGTGCCCATAAAGAGAAAGAGTGTGTTCTAACTAGCCAGGTAGGAAGGCAAAAGAGCATACACAACTCCAGAGAGGAAATTCTACAACCAACATAAAGTTATCCAAAGTTTCAACACAAACGTTGAAAGGAAAAGAGAGACGATCAAAGCCTCACGGAATTCGTCGCTTCACCTTCCTGCCGCTGGTGATGCACAACTTCGCCAAGTAATATAGTGTGGCCCGCGGGCCACATATAGCTTCAGCAAAGAGGAGCCAGCAGAAGCAGCCGCCCTCTTTACTCGAAGAGAATCATAGCTTTAGCCTCACAAAACAAGACGAAAGGAGGTGATGTGCAAGCAGAAAAGCACCAGGTGATGCATAGATAACCTATGCGTATATCCTGAATGTACATTTAATCGTAGCATTACCCTTTCAGAATTCTCAAATTAACTAAGGAGGAATTGACAGATGAAAGCCACTTTTTCTAGACTAATGGCTGTTGTTGTGGCGCTCTCTATGGTCTGCTCTTTCGGAGCGATGCCGGCGAGTGCTGCGAATCCGGAACCGCCGGCCCGCACCGATGTAACACGCGAGCTACCGGCGCACCTGGTCGAAGTTCCCGCCGAGATCCAAGAGCTATTTGCTGATGGTATGACGGCAGAGGAGTTTGTCCAGATGGCCGGCTACGTGCCGCAGGCGCTGGAAGGCCTGGTCGAAGGCGACGCGCTGATGATTATCGAGTTCGAGGCTGCGCCGCTGGCCGTCTACTACGCCGAGCAACAGGAACGCGGGCAGATGTTAACATCGAGCGCCAGAGCGCAGTATGTTCAAACGCTGCAAGCGACCCAGGCGCGCGTGCAAGCCCAACTTGAGACTATGGATGTGCAAGTTATCTCCAACTACACCGTCGTCTACAACGGTATCCAGGCGCGCATCCCCTACAGTCGGCTGAATGAAATCCGCGCGCTGCCCGGCGTCAAAGCCGTACACCCCGCGCCCATCCACGAACCGGCGCTAAGCTCCAGTGTGGGTCTCATCGGCGCGACCGAGGTGTGGAAAGACCTGGAATTTGACGGTGAAGGCGTCGTCATCGCCATCATCGACACGGGTATCGACTACACCCACGCCGCTTTCGGCGGCAGTGGCGATCCCGCAGAATATGCCGCGATGGATCCGGACGTTGTCGTCACCGGCACCTTCCCCACCGCCAAGGTCATCGCCGGCTACGACTTCGCTGGCACGCTTTACCACGCCGGCTGTACAGCGGCGCAAGAAGCCGCTGGGACATGCACCGCGACGCCCAACCCTGATGAGAACCCCATTGATGAGTATGGACATGGCACGCACGTGGCCTCCATCGCTGCCGGGGTCGCCATCACGGATGTGGCCTCAGGCGTGGCGCCCGCAGCCGAACTGGTAGCCCTTAAGGTCTTCGGCCGCAGCGGCAACACTTCGCTGACCATCGATGCACTGGAATGGGCGACGGACAATTACCTGGAATACGGCTGGCCGCACGTCATCAATATGTCGCTCGGCTCGAACTTTGGCACCAACGACCCAGAGGATCCCAGCGTGAAAGGTTCGCAAGCGGCCGCAGAGGCCGGCATCGTAGTCGTTGCCTCAGCCGGCAATGCGGGAGACAACTCCTACATCACCGGCTCGCCCGCATCTGCTGACAAGGCGATCTCCGTGGCCTCTTCAGAAGACGGCTTTTCGACCCTGGATGGTTTTGAAGTCACCGATCCGGAAGCCCTCGCGGGCGTGCATCCGGCTTTGCAGTCCGTTTATTATGATTGGGCCTCGGACGAGTTGCCCATCACCGGCACACTGGTCTATCCAGAACCTGGCGATGATCCAACCAAAGATCAGCGCACGGGTTGCTACCCCTTTACCATCACCAATACGCAAATCATCTCAAACAACATCGTGTTGTTGGACTGGAATACGCCCTCTTGTGCTGGCTCGGTTGGCCGTTCAGCCAATGCGGTCGCCGCGGGCGCGATTGGCGTGCTTATGGTTGATGACAGCGATGTGTTCGACCTCTACATCGCCGGCAGCGACGTTGTGCCGGCCTACAGCATCCCCAAGCCCATCGGCGACGCGCTCAAGGCTGCGTTGGACAAAGGTACTGTCGAAGTGGTTATGACGGCTGAATACGAAGCCAGCACCCCCTATGCAGAACCCGCCGCAGTAGACATCATCTCCGCGTTCAGCTCGCGCGGTCCGCGCGGGTTCGATTCCGCGCTCAAACCGGAAATCACCGCGCCCGGCGGCAGCATCTTCGCCGCCAATATGGGCAGCGGCGACGGCGGCGTGAGTATGGGCGGCACCTCGATGGCGGCCCCGCACATCGCGGGCGTGGCGGCGCTGATGCTGCAAGCTAACGCAGGATGGTCGCCGGAAACCGTCAAAGCAGCGTTGATGAACACCGCTGTGCCGCTACGCGACGGGACCACCATCCCGCGCGCCGGCGCCGGCCGGGTTAACGCTTACCGCGCCGTTGATACGGACGTGTACGCCGTCGGCGACGCCGACCTGGTCAGCGTCAACTGGGGCGTGATCATGTCACGCAATGACACAGTAACACGCGTAAGCCACGTGACGGTGTACAACGAAGGAGATGCAGAACAGGTCTTCACCGCGACCGTCAGATTCCAGGTGGGTTCGATGACCGCTGGCGCTACGCTGATGGTTGAGCCAGAAGTGGTAACAGTGCCGGCGGATGGCTCGGCTGTTGTTACCGTAACGCTGGAAGTCGATATGACCCAGATCCCGGTGTGGTATGGCCCCGATGGTTTGGAAGAGTACTTCGGCTTCGTCAGCTTCACGCCGCCTGGCGTTAGCCTCCCGCCTGGGACGCTGTTCTTGGACATTCCGGAAGATTCGTTGATGGTGCCCTTCTACTTCCAGCCGCGCCCCTACTCCCAACTGGAAGAAATCGGGCCGGGCAATGAAATCGTGGATTGGGATAGCGATATTTCCGTCATCACGATGACCCATCGCGGGCCTATCTCCTCCACCCTGGGCGCCTTGCCCGCGTTGGTCTGGAACGAGGACCCCGACGAAGATATGGCCGGGCCGGGTGACGTGCGGCTGTTTGGTTTGGACGGTTATGGTCCCTTCATCGTCGCTGCGTTCAACACCCACGCCTACTGGCACGTGCCGCAGCCCTTCTTCGCTGAGTTCGATCTTTACATCGATGCGGACCAGGACGGGATTCCCGACTACGTCAACTTCAACTTCAACTACGGTGCGTTCCTTGACACAGGGCATAACAACACGTGGGTTGTTCTCCAGGTAGACCTTGCCACCGGCGTTCTCTATCTGGGTAGCCCCTATCTCATCTACACCGACTACAACGCCTCCTACATGGAGTGGACGCTGCCCGCAGGCTGGAACGATCTCACTCCGGACAACTCCGTCTTCAACTACATGCTGCGCAGCTTCGACGAGGGCGGGGCTAGCGCTCCGATGGTCGGCAGCTTCGACTATATCAACTATCCGTTCGCCTGGATAACCAGCAACAACCCCGGTCCGAACGATCCCACGGCTGAGTTGTGGGCGTGGATCAGCAGCCTTGTCGGGTACCACACCAGCGCACCTTTGGGCATGATGATCGTGGACTACAACGGTGATCCGCGCAACAACAATGGCTCACAGGCGTACTTCGTGCCGATCGAATACGAAGGCGAACCATTGACGATCGAGAAGACTGTAGATCCAACAGTTATCAATCTGGAGCCGGATGCTGTCCTCACCTACACCATAACGCTCACAAATCCCGGGCCTTACACAGCTACGGTCACAGTAGAGGATGAACTGCCCCCGATGTTGACGTTCGTTGACTGGATCGAACAACCTGTAGACGCTACCGTTGTTGGCGACAACTTCGTAACGTGGACGGGCGACGTTGCGCCCGAAGCGAGCGTGGAATTCACCTTCACGGCCAAGTTACCGGCTGCTCAATCCCTACACTTGTTGCCAGACAAACTGGTTAACACGGCAACGTTTAGTTATGTCGGCGACGATGCTGTTGTCTCCGCCAGCGCCACCACCAACTTCTACCGCTACATCTACCTCCCGCTCGTCATGCGCGCCTTCACACCCTAACCTCACCGCGCGCTTGAAGCCGAGAAACACATTCGGCATAACCAGGGGAGGGCGTGAGAACGCCCTCCCCTTCTCGTTGCCACAAAAAAACGTAGGGCGAATTAGCAACTCGCCCTACGTTTTGCACAAATAAAAACCTCTCAGGACTTGCAGTACGCGGGTACCCCGCTTGGCTTTGCAGTGTTCACCCTTTGGTGACCTGCCTCTTTTTCCAAATCCTGAGAGGATCAACTGTTAACTCCATTATAGGGGTAATTTTGGCGCGCGTCAATAGAACATCTGAACATCTTCAATTTCTAGTTTTCAGTTGTCGATTTTTTGCTCTTCAGGAGTTTCGATGTATGATGGATGCGTGATTCGCAATTCGTGATACGTGAGGAATGGTGGATGAAACGTCTGCTCTGGTTTATCGTCGGAATAGCCATCGGGATTGGGTTGGCACTCATCATCGGATGGGAGCTGCTGCCCGTGCAACGCGCCGATTCGTCGCCGGCTATGCTGCGTCGCGACTATCAGGAGGAATACCTGCGCTTGATTGCTGTTGCGTATCAGGTAGACGGCGACCTGGCTCTGGCACAGCAACGCCTGGCAGAACTACCGCCTGATAGCCTCGTCAGCGTCACGGAGCGCTGGATCGTCCAGGGCAAATCCGACGCCATTCTGCTCCCCCTAACGCAGTTGGCCCGTGACCTGGACGTAAGCACCCCGATTATGCAGTCCTATCTCCAACGAGGTACACGATGAAACCCTGGGGCGTCCTCATCGTCGGCCTGATACTTGGTCTCGCGGCGGGTTTGCTCTATGCCTGGGTCATCTCCCCGCCAGAATACTACGACACCTACCCGCCTCTGCTGGACAAAGCCTATCGCACCGAGTGGATTCAGATGACCGTATTGGCTTACGGCGCAGAAGGCAACTGGAACCGCGCACAACTGCGGCTGCAAGGACTGCCGGAAGCTGACATACGGCCCATCGCCGCCGCTGCGCTCGACCGGGCCGTCGCCGCCGGACGCCCGCTCGAGACGCTGCAACGGATTGCAAAACTGGCGGCGTTCTACAACGTCGACACACCCGCCATCCACATTTACATCGGCGAGCACGGCGCCGCCCCTACCCCCGCGCCCACGACGCCGTCTCAGGCCATACCCCCCACGTCCACGCCAACGGCGACCGCCGTCCCGCCCACCAACACGCCGCTTCCCGTTCCCACACTCACCCCCAGCACACCGCTGTCCCCCTCGTTGAGCGAATTCCACATCGTCTCGCAAACGCTGACCTGCACCGCCCCACCGCACATCGCCGTCTCGCTGATGCTGTCGCACACAATCACAGTAAGGCGCCGCGAAGAGGTAGAATGGCTCCCCCTGCCAGGGCGCGAAGTGTGGTTGCTCTGGGAAGATGGCGCCGACCGCGCCGTGACGGGGTTTAATCCAGAGATGGGGCTTGGCTACGTGGACTTTACCGTTGTACCGGGGCAGGTCTACAAACTCTACATCGACATCCCTCGGGGCGCGCCGGTCTCGACGATACAGGTCGAACCCTGCACAGCAGACGAGGGCGAAGGTTGGATCAGCCGGTTATTGGTGCTACTAACACAAGAAGATTAGCCTACGTTTACTGAATGGGACCAAAATCGCTACGGCTAATTCCCAATTCACGGAGATAGCTCGCACAGTACCTAAAGCCAAATCTTTATGTCCCCAATCGGGAATCGTAGTGACCGTTCCGTTCAATGGATTATGCCACGTACGATGGCTTCCCTTACCGGAACGAATTTCCTCACAATCTAACGCGCGCAAGCGTTTTGCCAGCTCCCGATAGCGCATTAAACACTCACCAACATATCAATGGTTTGCGGCTGTTCAAAGGATATAGAACGTAACCTTGAAGGTAAAGCCATTCCTAAAGTATCCCAGGCTTCTTTGAGCGCCTCCAATGCATCTTGAACATTACGCCAAATCTCATCTGGCGTGCGCCCCTCCGTGACCAGACCTGGCACATCCGGGCTGGTCACGGTAAACACACCATCTGGATTAGGTTCAAGGTATAAACGAATCGTGTGTAACTGCAACATCATCTTCTCCCTATTCTAACAAAACGCTGACACCGCAATTTCAAATCCAGCAACGACTTCCGAATGGATGGAATCGCCGGGCGCATAACGCCCAACCTGCGTGTATTGATCCCCGCGCAGCACGAAGACCTCCACCAAGCAAGTGTCCGGGTCCACAATCCAGTACTCGCGCACGCCAGCGGCCTCGTAGACCAAAAACTTGTCGCGGCGGTCATCCAGCCAATTGCTCGGTGAGAGGATTTCGACAATCAAATCCGGCGCGCCAACAATGAATTTATCCTGTATGATGCTGAGACGTTCCTGGACGATGAAGAGAATATCAGGCTGCACCGGCGCAGCAAGGTCAGTGTCTGTTATAGGGTCAGGCAAGATAACGTCAATAGGCGCAGTAAAAACCCTACCAAGATGCTGCGAGCGTGTGCGTTGGTGCAATAACGTAGCCAAGTTAAGACTGATTTCTTGATGTCGTGTCCGCGGCGCCGGCGCCATACGCAGTTCTCCTTTGATAATCTCATACTGCCATTGATCGTTAGGCAAACGCGCGTAATCCGCGTAAGTCCACTCGCCCTGGCGCGGCCAGGGACGCGCCTGCGCTGCCGCACTTACCGGCGTAACATTTACCTCTACTTGTGGCGCTGTCACAACTGTCATCATTAGCCCCCTTACTTCTGGTACTATCTCCAGTCCAGTATAGCATGATCTACACAAAAAGACCATAAAAGTCTCCACACGCATTTTTGTGTGCTACCTGCAAACCTCCCCAAGCATAGTATAATGGGCTCTCGTACATAGTGCAATTAGCACACAAACCAATCCGTTAAAATCCGTTCAATCCGTTGACATGAAAAATAAACTAATCATCGTATTCTGTACCATACTGCTGTTAATGACAGCCTGCGATTCGCAAACACCAACGCCGCTGAGGGCGACGCCAACAGCAACGCTGCCGCCGACGTCCACCCACACCCCCATCCCCACATGGACACCGACCCTCACACCGACGCCCACCCCAATACCACCGGTAGTCGTCAGTGTCACTTGGCCGGAGCAGGTCTCTGCGCTTGAAGCGCCGCTCGTCATCGCGGACGTGATAGTGCCCCAGGGCACACCGGACGTCGCCATAAGCGCGAAGGTCTACGATCCGAGATCGACCATTTACACCACCTTCGATCTCGTCCGGCAAAATGGCAATCGCTATGTCTCTACCACGCCGCTCCAACTTTCACTAAACGCGGCCGTAGGCCACTGGTGGCTCGTCGTCCATGTGGAAACAGAATTGGAGGTTGTCGGGGAGCGGATGTTGCCTTTCAAATCCGTGCCCCTGGAGTTCCGTGCGCTAACGGAGACCCTGCCTGCGGGGGTGACTTTGCACGTGCCGCTGGCCTTCACCGAAGTCATCACGCAAGGCGACCAGTTTGCCGGAGGGCGCGTGTGGCAGCATGGGAACGGGGAAATCGCGCTGTGGTGGGCGCCCGGCCCAACTCAGGCATTACGGTTCAACAACGCCATCGTGATGCTGGAAGCCACCCACGATCCCGACGCACCGCCGGAAGCGGAGCTGGTCGAGGAGACGGAATGGCAGGAACGAACCGCCTTTCTCTTTCGAGAACAGTGGCCCGGCGAGCAAGGCGGACCGGCTGAGGCGTGGGTGATCCAGGGATCAAACTACTGGCTCTACGTGCTGCGCATCCGCGCCGTAGGCACGGAAACTATCCCCGCGCTGATGCAGGAAATCGGCACAACGTTCGCCTTCGCCGAAGAGTGAAAGGGAACGCAACAAAAACCGGGATTTTTTCCTAAAATCCCGGTTTTTAGCGCCTTTTCACGTGACGTTAATCGGCGTTCCGACGCGGCGGTCGCTGCGGATAAAGTCATCCTCGTAACCACCGATGGGATGTGCCCAACGATAAATCCAGCGCGCGGCCGCGTTCGAAACGTTGACACAGCCAGAACTGCGCCGCACGCCGAAATCGTTGTGCCAGTACACGCCGTGGATGGCGTTCCCCTTCAAATCCAGGAAGACACACCACGCTACCCCCGGCAGGTCATAGACGTCGCCGGGAGCAGGTATATTCTCTTCCTTCATACCCGGATACGGCGCGTTGCTCATATGACGCGAGGGCTGCTTGAGCAACACGTGATGCGCCCCGGTTGGCGTCGGAAACTTCGATCCTGAAGCGACGAGCGTTTGGAAAACCGTCTTGTCACCCTCGAAACACGTGAGCGACTGCTCGGCCAAATTGATCTCGATACGCTTGTTGCCAACGAAGGGGTGGATCGGCGCCATCTCTGCGCGTGGGAAGCGTCGCACGTCGCGCGCCAGCACCCATTGGTGATTGCCGACAACCTTGGGCGGGTAATCATCGGCGACTTTGTACCATCCCGTGCCTTCATCATCGGTGACAGCATCGATCACGCGGAACATCGACCCACCGTAAAAGGGGTACTGCCTGGCCGCCTGTGGATGTGGCGACACACGCCCCGCGGTGTGGATCTGCGCAATCTCGCCCCAGAAGCCCCACGGCCCAATGTCCGCGATAAAAGGTTGCGGCGGGTAAACGCGCACCGGCAACACCCACGCCGAGTGAACGTAGCCCAAATCGGTCTCGTACCACAGATCGTTATGGCGGCTGAACGGCGCGCGCACCTCTCCTAAAATCTGGCAGGATTGGTCGCGCGCCAGGGTATTCAGCCGTTTAGCGGATGTGGCAGGTTCCTCATAGAAAGTCAGCGCGTGGATAGCGCGGCCCATCAAGACATAAGTGTTGGTGACCGCCGCATTGGAATTCAAGCGCAGCGTAGGATAATGCGCGCGCGCGTGCCAGCCAGGCGACACCATCGCAGCGGCGGCTGCGCTGGCGATGAGTTTCAGCATTTGACGGCGGGTGAGGATACGGGACATAGGCTAGGGAATCTCCGGATAATCGGCGAGCGCGGCGTAGGCAATCCCAACCATCGTCGTGCCGGTGTGCGCGCCTAACACGGGCGACATCGTGCTGAGGGGCATCCACGTACATTGGAACGTCTTGTCCACTTCTTCGCGCAAGAAATCCGCGCCATCTGGGTTGAGCGCGTGGATGACCTGCACGCGCAGAGGTGTGCCGGACGGATGCTTCTTGAGCATCAACTTGACCAGCCCTTTGAGTGCGCCTTTGAAGGTACGCACCATGCCGAGTTGCTCGTACATGCCGGTATCCTTCGTCACGCCGATCAGCGGCTTGATATTTAGCGCCGAAGCGATCAACCCTTTCATGTGGCTGATGCGCCCACCGTGAATGAGGTACTTCATCTCATCCAGCGTGTAGATACTGTCGCTCACGGCGACAATGCGGTTGATCAAATCCACGATCTGTTCCCTCGACCACCCGGCCTTGATCGCGCGCGCGGCTGCTGATACCTGCCAGCCAAGCACGCCGGAGAGCGTCTTGGAGTCCACAACGGTGACGTTGGCTTCGGGCACCATGGTCATAGCAGCCTGCGCCGAGTTGACCGTGCCACTCAACCCTGAAGACATCTGGATTGACAGAATATCCGGGTCTTCGACCGCCAGTTGACGGTACATCTCGGCAAAATCTCCCGCCGAGGGCTGCGACGTGGTCGGGAAAGCACCCGTCTCTTGCAAAAGTCGGTAGAGTTCCTCAGATTGAATATCCAGGCCGCTTTTGTACGTTTTCCCCTCGAGCGTTATCGCGTGGCGCACAACGTTCAACTCCATATCGGGCATTTCTTCCGGCGGTAAATACAAATCCATCCCACTATCCGTGACAATCTGCATCGGTATCTCCTTTCCTGGTGAATGAATGATACTCTATAGTTTACTGGCGATTTTTCCACAAGGCAAAGCAAAGCAAACTGTCTAATATGAGAATCACACCAAAAAAACAAGGCGCAGCCGTGGCTGCGCCTTGCAGGACAGAAAACGGCATTAGCTATACGCGAATTTCGCCCTCGCGCTTGCCGAAGTTGATCTTGATGCCGGGCGACATCGTCATGCTGCGCCCCGGCTCAACATCCTTGATCGTCCCGTCATCCAACGTAATCACCCACTTCTCCAGGGTGAGGTTCCGCAAGCCCCAGATATTGGGATTGGTAGGATGCCGTGTCACTTCGGCGACAGGCACCGAGAAATCATAGGCCTTATCGGGATCAACGTGGTGCGGGTAGAGGTGCGTGTTGTAGTTCAGCATCACCACAGCATCCCCCACGCGCAGGCGCGGCGGCAGCGCCAGGTCGCTGTTGCACGACCAACACGTTCCCGGTTTGCCGCCGGAGGCTTTCAGTACGGCGAGATCGTAGAAGTTCTCAGCACTGCACTGCGCGCAATAGATGATGGTATCACGCAGATGCACGAGTGCCTTGCGCCACTCGCTCGCGCGGACACGCCCGCTGTAAGGGTCGTGTAGGCCGGTGGTGAACGCTTGCACAAACATGTCGCGGATGAACCGCGGATAGAGCGGCCAGTAGTCCTGCACACGGGTATTGTGATACCCCGGTACCGGGCGGTTGGTATCGTTGTTGGGATCGAAGATGAAGACGGGATCGACGCCAAAGAACCGTTGTTCCGCCGCCCGATCGAAGGCCGTGACGTTGAGCACGCGCTCGCCTTCCAGCGGATGGTGCACCATCATTATGTAGAACAATAACGTGGAGAGCGTGTGCAAGTCCGATTGCACGCCGGGCGACGCCTCACCACGCACGAGTTCCGGCGCGGCAAAACGTAGCACACGAGGCACTTCAGAGGTACCTTCCGGCACGATGTTGTCCGCATAAACGGAAAGCACATCGCCTGTGTCCGGATCGAAGAAAACGTTGCGCGGCGACAGGTCACGGTGACACAGGCCCTTCATGTGCAACGCCGTAAAGCTTTCCACAATCCCCAACAGCGCCGTCGTGAGCGTCTGGAAGGTCGGCTCCACCCACTGCTTGACCAGGTCCTCGATATTTCTGAAGCGTGGATCGCGCGGCGGCGTAAGGTAGCCAAAGCCGGGAACCTCCGCCGATTCGACCAGCGTCGTCGGCCAGAGGAAGCCCGCCGTGGGCGGCCCCTGCCGGACCAACGTTTCGAGCAAGGCACGCTTCTCCGGTGTGCCCTCGGCGGGAAAAATCCACGTGAGCATCGCCGGCTGACCGTCAACCTCAGCGGCGTAAGCATCGGCCTGGCCCTCGGTACTGATGAATTGCTCGGTGGTATAGCGCGCGGTCAACATACCCGTGCGTTGATCTGGCACTGTGTAGAAGGTAAAGATGCTCGGCGCGGGTTGCGGCGCGGGCTGTGCTGCCGGAGCAGGCACCGCGGCAGGTTGCACAGGCGGTGCAGCCGGCGCAGGCGCAACGGGCTGAGACGCCGGAGTTGCCGGTTGCGGCGTGAAAGCAAGCGGCGTGGGAGGCGGCGTTGGTGCTGCCGCCGGTTGTGGCGTCACCGGTTGCGGGGCCGCCGTCTGCGGGGCCGCCGTCTGCGGGGCCGCTGCTGCGGCAGCCACAATCTGACGCTCGATGACCTCCAACGCCTTGATCGCGGCGGGGTTGTCCGGCTCCATCGACAACCATTGGTTGATGGCGAGTTTGGCAGCTTGCAGCTTTCCAGCCTTCAACGCGGCGTCAGCTTTGACCCGCAGTTGATCGGCCATCACCGATAACTTTGCGCCGGCACTCATCGGCGTATCGAGCGCCTGAAGCGCATTCCAAAACGACATCGCGTCGGGATAACGTGTCGTGGGATCGAAGGCCAATGCCTTGCCCAACACCGCGGCGATTCCTGCCGGCACATCGCTGGGCCACGTTTGCGGGAACTGCGGTCCCTGCGCGTGCGCGTGCATCGCCTGCATCACACTGGCATCCTCGAACAGCTTTTGTCCCATCAACATCTCATACGTGATGCAGCCGAGCGCGTAAATATCGGCAGGGATTTCGGCGGGCGCGGTCTCCCACACCTCCGGGGCAATGTAGGCCAGTGTGCCAATCACGCCACCCTCGATACGGCTCAACCCCACGCTGTTAGCGGCCATCAGGCGCGTCAGCCCAAAATCCATCAGCAGCGGGCCGCCGGGTGGATCGATGAGGATGTTCGAGGGTTTGAGATCGCTATGTACGAGGCTCTGCCCGTGCGCGTAATCCAGCGCCTCACAGACGGATTTAAGGAACGGCAACGCCTTATTCCACAAGACCCGCTGTCCCGTATGGGAAGCGATCACCTCGGCCAGGCTACCATCCCGCGCCAACTGCGTCACCATATAGAGATCGGTTTCCGTCTCACCGATGTCGTAAATGGGAATTAGATGTGGGTGTTGGAGACGGGCGGCGGCCTGCAAACTATCGCGCAGACGGGCAACCCATGCTTCATCCTGCAACAGCAGTGGATCGAAGAACTTGACGGCCACCAGACGGCCTATGCTCGTGTCCTCGGCGCGATAAACCGTGGCAAAACGCCCCTTGCCCAATACGCCTAACACGCGATATTTGCCTAAACTTGGAAGATTACTACCTGTGTTCATACTCCCCCCTTTTCATTATTAGATTGGTTGATTTTAGATTTGATGGTTTTCCTCGTCTATCATCCCAATCATTCAATCTACAATCCCCAAATCTTCAATTCTTAGATTCTGATTTCGCCTTCTTTTTTACCAAAATTGACTTTCGTGCCGACAGCCAAACGCACGTTGCGCCCCGGTTCCACGTCAAGAATCGCACCATCATCGGTAGTGATCACCCATTTCTCGTCGCTCAGATTCCGCAATCCCCAGATCGACGGGTCGCGGGGATGCTGGTTGACCTCGGCGATGGGTTTGGAGAAGTCGTACAGCCGGCCATTGTCCACGTGGTGTGCGTGGAGCTTCGTATCCCAGTTCAGCATCACGATAGCGTCCCCGATACGGATACGCGGCGGTAGAACAAGCGTCGTATTGCACGACCAACACGTACCGGGATTACCGGTGGCTTTGAGCTTTTCGGCGCTGTAGAAGTTTTCCGCACCACACTTGGGACAGTAAATGATGGCGTCGCGCGCGCGCGCCATTGCCCCACGCCACTCGCTCTCGCGGACGCGCGTCTGCGGATCGTGCAAGCCCACCGTAAAGGCTTTGATGAAGAGATCACGGATGAAGACCGGGTAGAGGGACCAAAAGGCCAGGGCGTTATCGTGGAATCCTTCAACCGGGCAATTGCTGTCGTCGTGGGGATCGAAAATGAACAGTGGATCGGTGCCATAGAGCTTGTTCATCGCGGGCAGATCGAGACATTTGATGCTACTCTCGCGCTTGCCCTCCAGCGGGTGGTGAACCATCAGCATGTAGAAAAGCAACACGGCCAGCGAGTAGAGGTCGGTCTGCATACTGGGCCGCGCTTCACCGCGTACGATTTCCGGCGCCATAAAGCGTGGCGTGCCCAGAACGCCGCCCTCGGTGGCACCATCGACGGCGACGTTGTCGTTGTCGCAGATGAGGGTTTCACCCGAGTTCGGCTCGAAGAAGACGTTGCCGAACGAAATATCACGGTAGCACAACCCCATCGCGTGCAGTCCGAGGAAGCTATCCGCCAATTCCAGGCCCGCCGTCGCCAGCGCACGGAACGTCGGTTCGGCCTGCCGTTTCATCAAATCGACGATGCTTTTGTATTGCGGCCCGCGTAACGGCATAATGTAGCCAAACCCTGGCACATTCGCGGACTCGGTCAACTCAATGGGCCAGAGAAATTTGTCGCTCGGAGGGCCTTTCTTAATCAAGGTCTCCAACGCCGTGCGCTGCTCCTGGGTAGCCTGTGCCGGAAAATACCACTTGAGCGCCACCTT
>Ga0129302_1001991_pt1 | contig 14869 bp, 7 predicted proteins | sample BlaSprsedimmetaG_FD_94476 | JGI IMG/M metagenome (GOLD analysis project Ga0129302, IMG submission 94476) | Hot spring sediment bacterial and archeal communities from California, USA to study Microbial Dark Matter (Phase II) - Blank Spring... | ecosystem: Environmental > Aquatic > Thermal springs... | reverse complement strand
GGATAGTATGGCCCGTATGAGTAAGATACAGTGATGCCATTCGGTTCTGTAATGGCAAGGTATTCGCCTGATCCGGACAGTTTAAAATTTGTATGCAGATTACTTGCAGGATTGTTCCTGTCTTTCCCTGATGCAAAAATAACCAGATACTCTCCGGCTTTCAGGGAAATATCGGGGATGGTCCACTTCTTCAGGTAATTATTATTATCGCTTAAAAACCATCCTGAAAGGGAAACATCATTTGCTCCCGGATTATACAGCTCTATCCAATCGGAAAAATCCCCGTCCTCATCGGCCAGCACATTGCCGTTGATCGCCATAAATTCATTGATCAGGATCTTATTGCTTTCCACGGCATTCAGGAAACCGACAGAGCAGAAAAGGAAAAGAAACAGGAGCAGATTGACAGGATGAAAGAAAGAGTTATTTTTCATTTAAAAAGCTGTTTAAAATCCGGACCGTTTTGCTTATGAAAGGCCAAGCAAATTTCTGGTCTCTTCAGGAGTGGCTGTTTCGTAACCAAGTGAATGCAGCAGGTCAGCAACTTTTTGAACCAGTTCAGCATTGGTGACAGCCAGTTTGCCCGGGCGGTAATAAAAGGAATCTTCGAATCCCACTCTTATCACACTGGCTCCCATTGATATCGCTCCTGCCAGGAAAGAAAAATCAGGCATCCGGTCGTAAGTGACTCCCCAGTGAGATTTTTTATCAATACGCGACGAAAGGAAAGCAAGTGTTTCAAGATTCGCAGACAGGGCTCCTTTCATGCCGAAACAAAAATTGAAATGCAAAGGATTGTCTATCACGCCTTCTCCGGCAAGCGTAAGGCTCGTCTCAATCATGCTGAGGTCGAAACATTCCAGTTCGGGCACCACATTGGTTTGCTTCATCCGTTCTGCCCAGAACCGAATATCAGGCAGGGTGTTGATATATACACCCTCTCCGAAATTTATCGACCCCATGTTTAAAGAGGCTACTTCAACTTTGGGAATGTTCAGGCATACACAGCGTTCTTCCAGTGAAAGTTCTGCCAGGCCGCCTGTTGAACCCTGTATCACAATATCACTTTCAGAAGTTATCAGATCCACTGTTTTTGCGAACACCGACAGATCGGATGTTTGCATCCCGTTTGCATCACGGACATGAAGATGCACCATGGAAGCTCCTGCTTTTGCACTTTCTGTCACATCCCGTGCAATTTCTTCAGGAGATAGCGGATTTCTGCATCCGTGAGGAACTGCTTTCTCCGTATGGCAAACAGGGGCAACCGTGATAATGATTTTCTTATCTGTATTTTTATTCATAAAAATGAGAATGTGAATGGATTGGTTTAATTTGCAAATCTATATGTTAAAAATTATTTTTGCAATAAAACGTTTGCATTTATTCAAACTAATATTATTTGTAAATAGTTTAAAATGAGTAATAAAATAAATGTAAACGTTAACAGTAACTAACCAATCTAATACTCTTGTTTTAAAGATGTTTACCATGAAAAAATTTTTACATCTGTCAATACATATCATCTTATTCCTGTCGTTTATTGGATGCAACCAATCCCGGCAGGTCATAATAATCCCTGTGAACAGCAACGTAAAAACACTGTATGGAATTGAAAAGCTTAACGCCCAACTGGAGGAATCAGGTTTTAAGATTATTGATGATTACAGTGAGGATCGTAAGGGTCCGAAGCCGGTTTCCATTTATGTGGGATTAAAAAGCGACAGCCTGACAGGTGCAGTTTTTGAAACACTAAAACCCGGGGAAGCAGAAAAAGATATTATTCCTGAAGGTTTCAGCCTGCTGACGAATTCATCCGTCGTATTGATTGCCGGGAATGATCATTCCGGAACGATGTATGGCTGCCTTGAGCTGGCCGATCATATTAAATGCACCGGAACAATTCCGGAACTGGATCATTCGGATCATCCTGACATGGTCCTGCGCGGGACCTGTGTAGGACTTCAGAAAACGGAATATCTTCCGGGCCGGCATGTATATGAATATCCTTATACTCCTGAAAATTTTCCCTGGTTTTACGATAAAGCCTTATGGATAAATTACCTCGATCTGCTTGTTGAGAACCGATACAATGCTCTTTTTCTATGGAATGGCCATCCTTTTGCGTCCCTTGTCAGGCTGGAAGATTACCCTTACGCCGTAGAGGTTGACAGTGCAACATTTGTAAAGAATGAGGAGATGTTCGGGTTCCTGACCCTGGAAGCAGAGCGGCGGGGGATCTGGGTAATCCAGATGTTCTATAATATTATAGTTTCCAAACCTTTTGCAGAAAAGCACGGTATCAGGACCCAGGACCGTTCCAGGCCCATTATTCCGTTAATTGCAGACTATACCCGGAAATCTGTTGCCGCTTTTATTGAAAAATATCCGAATGTGGGCTTGCTGGTGACTCTTGGTGAGGCCATGAATACTTATGAGGACGATGTGATATGGTTTACCGAGACAATCATACCGGGTGTAAAGGAAGGATTGCAGGCAACAGGCAGTAATGAAGAACCCCCTCTGATTTTAAGGGGACATGATACCGATGCAAAAATGGTTATGGAAGCCGCCCTGCCCATTTACAGGAACCTATACACAATGTATAAATACAATGGTGAATCGTTAACCACCTATACTCCCCGAAATTCCTGGGCCACAATTCCGATGGAACTGAGCAAACTCGGTTCGGTGCACATATCCAATGTTCATATAATGGCTAACCTAGAACCTTTCCGGTATGGTTCACCGGATTTTATTCAGAAAAGCACCATGGCCATGCATGAAATTCAGGGAGCTGACGGTTTACACCTTTATCCGCAAACTGCTTACTGGGACTGGCCCTATACAGCCGATAAAGTGAACGGGCGATTGCTTCAGATTGAACGGGACTGGGTGTGGTATAAGGCATGGGGACGCTATGCATGGAACAGCTACAGGGATCGGGACCAGGAAATCAGTTACTGGACCCGGCAATTTGAAGATTATTACGGGTGCAGGGGACACGGGCAGGATTTGCTGAAGGCTTATGAGGAGACGGGAGAAATTGCCCCGAAACTTCTCCGGAGATTCGGTATTTCAGATGGAAACAGGCAGACCCTTCTGCTGGGCATGTTTATGAGCCAGCTCGTCAATCCTTATAAGTATACGGTATATGAAAGTTTTTTGAATTCAAACGGTCCGGAAGGAGAAATCCTGATTGATTATGCGAAGAAAGCGTTCTTTAAAGAGGAACATACCGGCGAAACACCAACCCAAATCATCAAAGAGGTAAAAGATCATGCCCGATATGCCATCGAGGCAATTGACAGGGTAACCCCTTACATCAAAAAAAATAAAGCGGAGTTCCAGCGCCTGAAGAATGATGTGGTTTGCTACGGGGATATTGCTGATTTTTTTGCTTCAAAAGTGAATGCCGCTCTTTTGATTCTGAAATACAAGTATTCAGGCGAAATTTCCGATCTTGAATCTGCTGTTCCTTATATGCAGGAAAGTGTGAATGCCTACAGGAAACTTACCGGCAGTACAAAAGACACCTATCTCTATGCCAACAGCATGCAGACCGCACAGAGAAGGATTCCGATTTCAGGCAGGGACGGAAAAAATAAAACCTGGGAAGAACTGCTGGTCCATTATGAAGATGAACTGGAAATATTTATGCGTAACGTAGAATCGTTAAGGCATGAAAAAGAGTCCCCGGGCGAAAAGAAAATCCGGGCCCTTGATCCCGCAGAGGTTCAAATACTGGATCCTGATGTGAAGCTTTTCAGGTATGAAACCGGTGAAAAAGTGTATAGTGATCATAATTACAGGATTGAAAGGTTCGCTCCCGAACTTTCAGGGATGAAAGGTTTGCAATTATCGATGGAGGAACAAATGAAAAAGGGGACCAGGATCAGGTTTAAAAATGATATACCCGTAAGAGTGCTTGTCGGCTATTTTAACGGACACAGCTATTCAATATTGTCTCCCCCGACCCTTGAAACCGATGCAACTGCCCATGACCGCGGTCAGGCTGATATACGCGTTGCCAATGCACTTTATATTCCCGGACTACATCCTGTTAATGTATACAGTTATCATTACGAACCCGGAGATAACACGCTGGAGCTTGGAACAGGAAGGGTAATGATCCTGGGATTTATGGATGGACGGCAGGAAATTCAGATGCGTGATGCCGGGATTGGAGCAGAGGATACAGAATTACCAATTGACTGGCTTTTTTATTAATTTTTCAGGTTCTAATCTGGAAAATCAATCTTCTATAAATGGGGAAACCGGATATAACAGTACTGTGGAATAATTTCTTTGCCAGACTATTTCTTTTATACTTCATACCGGTTCTGATTCTCACCGGATGCGGGCAAGACAAAGACCTGAGAACAGATAACCTTCTGAATGAAGGATGGAAAACCATCGCTGCTGATTCACTCATGGGAATAGCTGATGGATTTCTTGAATCGGATTATGACGATTCAGGATGGAAACGTGTCAACATACCTCATAACTGGGATGATTATTTTGGTTACCGCAGGTTACTGCATGGTAACCGGCATGGATATGCCTGGTACAGAAAGGTATTTTCAGTTGAAAAAACCGAAACGCAAAAACGCTATTTTCTCTGTTTTGAGGGCGTTGGTTCATATGCATCGGTCTGGTTAAATCAGAAAAAAGTTGGTTATCATGCAGGAGGTCGAACCTCCTTTACTCTGGATATAACCGATGCACTGGCTCCGGGCCGGGACAACATTCTTGTCGTGCGCGCCGATCATCCTGCAAATATTCGGGATCTTCCGTGGGTTTGCGGAGGATGCAGCCCTGAATGGGGATTTTCTGAAGGAAGCCAGCCAATGGGAATTTTCCGTCCCGTTCATCTGGTCATTACAGCACCGTTAAGGATTGAGCCGTTTGGAGTTCATGTCTGGAATGATGAAGGAGCGGGAACTATTTTTATTAACTCGGAAATAAAAAATTACACTGAGGACGCACATTCGGTTGAGCTTATTAATAAGATAACCGATCGCAAAGGGAGGGTTGTCAAGTATCGGTCATCGGTAGCTGAAATGGGACCGGGAGAAAAATTAATCATCAGCCAGAATATTAATGATCTTGAGAATCCGCATCTCTGGTCACCCGGGGATCCTTACCTGTATAACCTTGTTACGGAGATTAATTTGAATGGTGCAACGATCGACAGGGTAACCACCCCTTTTGGCATCCGATGGATAAAATGGGATATTGAAGGAGATTCGGCCACCGGAAGGTTTTATCTGAATGGGGAACCTTTTTTTATTAACGGTAATGCTGAATATGAGCATTTACTAGGTCAGAGTCATGCTTTTTCATTATGGCAGATCAGGACCAGGGTATCGCAGTTTACATCCGCCGGCTTTAACGCTTTCAGGGATGCCCACCAACCGCACAATCTTCGTTACCAGCAGTATTGGGACAGTCTTGGCATTCTGTGGTGGCCGCAGATGGCGGCACATATCTGGTTCGATAATCCCGCATTCAGAGACAATTTTAAACAACTGCTTTCCGACTGGATAAAGGAGCGGCGAAACAGCCCTTCTGTAATTTTATGGGGACTCATGAATGAAAGTACCCTGCCGGAGGATTTTGCCAGGGAATGTTCAGACCTGATCAGGAAACTCGATCCCACGGCTTCATCACAGAGAAAAATTACCACCTGTAACGGGGGAGCCGGAACAGACTGGAATATCCCACAAAACTGGTCGGGGACCTATGGAGGAAATCCTGCTTTATATGCTGAAGAACTCAAAAGACAGGCTTTAAACGGGGAATATGGTGCCTGGCGTAGTCTGGGTTTGCATACGGAAGGCGGATTCGTTCAGGATGGACTTTATAGTGAGGACAGGTTTTGCCTGCTGATGGAGTCCAAAATAAGACTGGCAGATTCGGTAAGCCAACAATCCTGCGGACATTTTCACTGGTTGTTTGCCTCACATGAGAACCCGGGGAGAATCCAGGGAGGAGAAGGTATACGGGATATTGACAGGCTGGGGCCGGTGAATTACAAGGGATTGTTGACTGTCTGGGGAGAACCAACCGACGGTTATTATTTATACCGGTCGAATTTTGCGCCAAAAGAGAGTGAACCCATGGTCTACATTGTTTCCCATACCTGGGAGGATCGCTGGATTGAGAGCGGATTAAAAAACGGGATCAGGGTTTTTTCCAACTGCGATGAGGTTGAACTTTTTAACGGCACCAAGTCACTCGGAAGGAAAAATAATCCGGGAAGAGGTTTTCATTTTGTCTGGGACAGTGTTGAGATTACCAATAACCTGTTACATGCGGCAGGATATGTAAATAAAAGAAAAGTTGCTGAAGATTGCATCGTCTTAAATCATCTGAATGAAGCTGAAAATTTAACCGATTTCTCCGGAAAAATTGAACCGGTATTAAAAAACGTGAAAGGGAGACGATACCTCTATCGTGTGAATTGCGGAGGACCTGACTACACTGACAGTTATGGTAATTTATGGACAGCCGATCTGCCGGTTAAAGAAGGAAATATATGGGGTTCCGGTTCCTGGACCGATCATTTTGCTGATCTTCCGTCTTTCTATGGAAGCCAGAGATATACCAGGGATCCGATTAAAGGCACACTGGACTGGCCCCTTTTTCAGGATTTCAGATTTGGCCGTAACTTCTTAAAATATATATTCTCTGTTCCCGAAGGGGAATATTTCATCGATCTGTTTTTTATCGAACCATGGTATGGTACCGGTGGAGGATTGGATTGCAGGGGATGGCGCGTGTTTGATGTGGCAGTGAATGGCAAGACTGTTATCGATGACCTTGATATTTGGAGCGAAGCGGGGCATGACCATGTTCTGAAGAAAACGATTCGGACTTATATCAATGAGGATCAACTGGAGGTGTCCTTTCCGGAAGTATTGTCCGGGCAGGCAGTGATATCCGCAATTGCCATATCATCTGAGAATGTTGATTCTTTTACTCCATCACGGTCACAGGGTTTGGTTAAAAAAATAATTGATGCGGATGGCATGAAAAAAGAGGATTGGAGGGTAAAGTATTGGCTTTCTACCGGGGCAAAACATTATATGGAGGATGAAGCAGGATTTTTCATATTACCGGCGGAACTCTTTGGAGCGGAATGGATTTTAACCCCGGCAGGTATGGCGCATCTGCAGGATGGCCGTTTCCCCGGTATCGTTGTGAATGACGATGTTGATTTCTATATTGGTATCCCGGGATCAAATCCTGACTGTCCTGAGTGGATGGATGGATTTATCAATACCGGAGAAATGATTGGTTCCACTTATAACAGGACAACTTATTATACGGTCTTCAAAAAAAGATATTACACGAACGATACCATCACACCGGGTCCAAACAATCTTTCCGGGAAGGAAGATAATCTGATGTTTACCATGGTTTTTCAACCGGCAACTGACCTCGATCCTCCTATTGACTTCCGGGAAACAAAGTCCTGCGAGGCTGAAGATGCCTTTTTCAGCAGTGCGTCGCAGGTGCTCAACAAGAGCGGTAAAGAGTCTGTACTGGTACGGGGTGATAAGGGCTATATTGCATGGGAAATTTCAGTCGGGATTGCATCAAGATACGGACTTGAATTCAGGTATATGAATCCCTCAGGCTCATCTGTTTTTGCGGATCTGCGTATTATATCAGATGCCGGACCGGTGGCCTATGAGGGAGAAGTCGAGTTTTTACCTTCCGGGACGAGATGGAAAAGCCTGAAGACTGATACCCGGACTGCTGTTAATGCGGGCAATTACCGGATTGTGATTGCTCCGCAGGATGATGCTGAGTTGTTTTTTGATTGGATAAAGGTTCAATGAACTATAATTGCACTGACATGAAAAAACTGATCTGTTTTACGGCAATACTGGCCTTGTTCCCGGGATGCATGCAGAAAAGACAGAATGCCTCCGGGGTACCAGAAACAGTATCTCCTGAAAAGATGGAGGATATTTATAACGAGATCAAGACCCCCTTTAAGTATGGGTTAATCCTGACCCCTCCGGAACCGACAAAAAAGATGGATTGCCCGAGTGTTTTCAAACAGAATGGCAAATGGTACATGACTTACCTGGTTTTTGACGGACGCGGCTATGAAACATGGCTGGCCGAAAGCGACGACCTGATCCACTGGGAGCATATGGGAAGAATCATGTCCTTTTCTGACAGTACCGACTGGGACAGGGACCAGAAAGCAGGTTATATCGCCTTGCAGGATTTTGAATGGGGAAGCAGTTACGCCCTTCAAACCTATGATGATAAATACTGGATGTCCTATTTCGGGGGCAACAAACAGGGCTATGAGGCCGGAATTTTGTCTGTCGGGATTGCATTTACCGAAAGGGATCCCACCATGGTTCATGAATGGCAACGGCTCGATAAACCGGTCCTGAGGCCTACCGATGAGAATGTTCGCTGGTGGGAAAACAGTACCATGTATAAGAGTACGGTAATTTGGGACAAAAAAAAGAGAACCGGCTATCCTTTTGTCATGTATTTCAATGCCAGGGGAGACAGTATCAGGCCACACAGGGGGGCAGAACGCATAGGTATGGCTGTTTCAAAGGATATGGTTAACTGGGAACGATTCTTAACCGATCCGGTTCTGAACCACCACAAAGGCATAACGGGAGATGCCTTTTTACAGCTTATTGATGATGTATGGGTGATGTTTTATTTTGGAGCTTTCTGGGAGGGAAGACCGGATGCATTTAACCGGTTTGCCTGTTCATACGATCTCATTAACTGGACAGACTGGACCGGGGAGGACCTGATTTCCCCGGGTGAGGATTATGACGCCAGGTTTGCACATAAATCTTTTGTGGTGAAGCACGATGGTGTGGTGTACCATTTTTATTGTGCGGTAAATTTAAACGATGATCGCGGTATCGCCCTGGCCACTTCAGTTGATATCGGGAAAAGCGAGATGCAATTTAACAGGGAATCAAATCAGAAATAGATGAAAAATATTCTTCAGGGCCTTTTGGTTTTAATCGTTATACAATTTAACAGCGGCTGTGCACTAAATTCTTCTTCACCAAGACAAAGGATTCCGCTTAATGATACATGGAAATTCTATCAGGGAGATGTGTCCGATGGTCATCACCCAAACCTTGATGATTCTGCATGGCGGGTACTGAACCTGCCTCATGACTGGAGCATTGAAGGACCCTTCAGTGAGGAGCATAACACAACCATTCACCAGGGAGCACTTCCTGCAGGAATAGGCTGGTACAGGAAAACATTTCAGCTTCCGGAGTCAGACTCAGGGAAATTCATCTATATTGATTTTGACGGAATACACAGGAACAGCACGGTCTGGATCAACGGATATTTCCTGGGAAACAGGCCATCCGGGTACATGTCTTTTCGTTATGATCTGACACCCTATCTTCAATTTGGCGGGGAGACAAATGTAATTGCGGTTAAGGCGGATAATTCACTTCAGCCCTGTTCAAGATGGTACACGGGATCGGGTATATACAGGAATGTGTGGCTTGAAAAAACTTCAGAACTTCACGTGGCGCACCGGGGTACATTTGTAAAAACAAAGGTAAAAAATTTATCGGAAGGCGTGGCACATCTGGATATCCGGATCAGGAACGAGAAGGGAAATGACGGTGAAGCAATTGTCAGAACAATCCTTTACAACCATAAGGGAAAGAAGGTGAGTACTTCAACAAATACTTTAAATCTTTCTGACTCATTCTCTGCTGTTTCCCAGTCTTTCAAGATTAAGAATCCGGATTTATGGTCCCCGACGAATCCCAATCTGTATACTGCCTTCACTTCAATCTACTTTGATAAAAAAGAGATGGACCGGTATGAGACCAGATTTGGGATCAGGGACTTAAGCTTTGAGCCTGACAGCGGATTTTTTCTGAACGGACAACACACCAGGATGTATGGGGTCAATATGCATCACGATCTGGGCGCTCTGGGTGCCGCAGTTAACAAGAGGGCCATTGAGAGACAGTTGGAAATTTTGAAGGATATGGGATGTAATGCCATCAGAACAGCCCATAATCCCCCTGCACCTGAACTGCTTGATCTGTGTGATGAGATGGGATTCCTTGTGATTGATGAATCTTTTGATATGTGGGCAAAACGAAAAACGCGATTTGATAATCATATTTACTGGGAAGAATGGCATAAAAGAGATCTGGAAGATATGGTTCTGAGGGACAGGAATCATCCTTCAGTAATTGCCTGGAGTATTGGCAATGAAATACGGGAGCAGTTTGATTCCACCGGAATTGATATTACCCGGGAGCTTGTCAGGATAGTGAAATCCCTCGATGATACCCGACCGGTAACCTGTGCCCTGACGGAACAGGATCCCGAAAAGAACTATATTTACCGGTCAGGCGCACTCGACCTGATCGGTTTCAATTATAAGCATGAAGGCTATCCTGCATTTCCCGAAATTTACCCCGGGGAAAAACTAATTGCCTCGGAGAGTGTTTCAGGATTTGCAACCCGTGGGTATTACGAGATGCCCTCAGACAGCATACGTATCTGGCCGGCTTCATACAGGGCCCCGCTCATTGGAGCCAATCCGGAACATACTGCCTCATCTTATGATCATGTTCATGCCTACTGGGGTACCACACACGAAGAAAATTACCGTGTCATTAAAACATATCAACATATCGCAGGCATGTTTCTGTGGTCAGGTTTTGATTACCTGGGTGAACCCACACCATATCCCTGGCCCTCCAGGAGCTCCTATTTCGGAGTAATCGATCTGGCGGGGTTCCCCAAGGATGTGTATTATCTGTATAAATGTGAATGGAATGATAAACCTGAACTGCATATATTTCCGCACTGGAACTGGGAGGAGGGACAGGAGATTGATGTCTGGGCCTATTACAACCATGCCGATGAGGTTGAACTGTTCCTTAATAATGTGTCCATGGGAAGCAAGAAAAAGGGCGATGAAGATTTTCATGTCATGTGGCGATTGAAGTTTGAACCGGGAACCATCCGGGCGGTTGCCCGAAAAGATGGGGAAATTATTAGGGAAAAAGCAATCTTCACGGCCGGAAAAACTTACAGGATCGAACTGGGACCAGACAGGGATATTATTTCCGCTGATGGTTGCGATCTGTCATTTGTAACGGTAAGGATCCTTGATGAAAAAGGGGTACAGGTTCCCGGTGCAGATAATCTTGTCAGGTTCATGGTCAGGGGAGAGGGTAGGATTGCCGGTGTTGATAACGGTTACCAGGCCAGTGTTGAACCTTTTCAGGCGGATTACAGAAAGGCCTTCAACGGAATGTGTCTGCTCATTGTTCAGTCGGAAAAAACAGCGGGTCAGATTGAAATCATTGCCGAATCAGATGGATTGGTTACCGCTGAAACAATTATAATTACTCAAAATTAATCCTGCAGATATGAAGCGGACGAATTACCAGTTGCCGGACTTCCTGGATTTTGATCCTGACCTGAAAAAGGATCAGTTTCTCTGGAAAGCCTGCAAACCAATCCATGTTCAGGAGAAACACGGGGATGTTGAAATTGAAATCCCTTTTCAGAAGCAGATCAGGTCTGTTGACATTCATCCTGACAGGGGAACCCCACGAAGAAATTTTATGTTTAAGCTAAGAACCTATGGAGAAGGGATTATCCGGCTGGGAATCGGGTTTGGCACAGAAATATTCCGCGATTCCGAAATGCTGGAGTTTCATCGGGATTTAAAAACCGGCAATCTTAAAGTCAACAGCTCAGGACAGGGATGGATCGTCAAGGATTCTGAAGGCAAATTAAGGGCAGGGATCAATGAGCGTGAGTTTTTGACCGATCACTGGAGTGATCTGGTTCCCGGGCCGGAAGAGACGTTTGACCTTTCCCTTTATCCTGATGGCTTGAATGAGATCAGGCTCAGTGCCTTTGACCAGTTTTTTCCGGCTCGGAAGGATGCCTTTCCTCTGGCTTATGTGGAAGAGGACGGGAGGCCGCATCGCACAACGCTTTCATTTCACCGTGAACCGGATGAGGTTTTTGCCGGTACAGGGGAAAGATTCGCCGGGATGGATCTTTCAGGAATGACCATCCAGTTAAAAAACCAGGATGGTCAGGGTGTGAACAGCAGGAGAACCTATAAAAATATCCCGTTTTTCCTTTCCTCCAGGATGTATGGTGTGTTTATGCATACATCATCTTTCAGTAAAATTTCTTTTGCGGATCATTCCACCCGATCGGTCCAGCTGCTCTGTGAGGAACCTGCATTGGATCTTTTCCTTATCGGAGGATCCTCTCCGGAAGAAATTATTAAAAGGTACAGGATGCTGACAGGTTTTCCTTCCATGCCGCCGGTATGGAGCTTCGGCACTTGGATGAGCAGGATGTCCTATTTTTCTGCCGGTGAAGTGAACAAGCTATGCGACAGGCTGAGGGATGAAGATTTTCCATGCGATGTGATTCACCTGGATACAGGGTGGTTCAGGAAGGATTGGTTATGTGAATGGAAATTCAATGAAGAACGTTTTCCTGATCCGGAAGGTTTCATATCCGGCCTGAGGAAAAAAGGTTTCAAAGTCAGTCTCTGGCAGATGCCTTATATTGCCAGGGAGGCAGAACAGTATGAGGAAGCGGTTAAGAACAATTATATTGGCATAAAAGGAGAAATTTCAGAAAGAAGTGATTCAAATTTCAGCCTGCACGAATATGCAGGTTCCATTGATTTTACCTTTCCGGAAGCCGTGAACTGGTATAAAAACCTGATTGGCCGTTTGCTTAAGATGGGTGCCGTTTGTATTAAAACTGATTTCGGTGAGGAAATCCATACCAATGCAAAATATTTTGGGATGGCGCCGGAACAATTGAGCAATTTATATGCCCTGCTTTACCAGAAAGCTGCGTTCGAGGTCACCAGGGAGATTACCGGGGGTGGGATCATCTGGGCAAGGGCAGGCTGGGCCGGCTGTCAGAGATATCCCCTGCATTGGGGAGGAGATGCCGCCTGTACCTGGGATGGCATGGCCGGCACTTTGAGGGGCGGACTGCACCTGGGGCTCTCAGGGTTCGGATTCTGGAGCCATGATGTACCCGGATTTCATGCGCTCCCGGATTTTATGAACTCGGTGATACCCGATGAACTCTATGTGAGGTGGACACAGTTTGGCGTGTTCACCTCGCACCTGAGGTATCACGGAACATCAAAAAGGGAACCTTTTCATTTCTCCAATGTGGCAGGTATTGTAAGGAACTGGCTCAGGCTCAGGTATGCACTCCTGCCTTATATCCTTGAACAGGGAATGAAAACCGTCCAGTCGGGTTATCCGGTGCTGAGGGCACTGCTCTTTCATCATCCTGACGATAAGATTTGCTGGCATATCGATGATCAGTACTATTTCGGAGATGACTTCCTGGTGGCACCGGTGATGAACAGCCGGAACAAAAGGGATGTTTATCTTCCCGAAGGAAATTGGATCAATTTCTTCAACGGTGAATTGGTTCAGGGACCCCGCTGGCTGAAGAGCTTTGAGGTACCCCTGGAGGAAATGCCCGTCTGGGTGAACCAGAATGCGAAAATTGCAATCTATCCGGAAAAAATGGAAAGTACGGATGATTATAAACCTGATAAAATCATAACGGTCATTGTTGACCAGGAATTTAAAGGAATCTGGAATTCAGAAGCAGGTCATTTATTCAAGCAAAGTAACCTTTAAATCAAAATTTACCACATAATCGATGAACAATACATGGAAAGCGAACTGGGAGGAATCCAGACAGCATTATTTAGATTGGTGGAATGGAACCGGATTGGTTATCAGCATGTGGGAGCATATGGAAAAGGAGGGAGAGCCGCACGTGGAAATTTTACCACCTCAGCCTGCAAAAGATGCTGAACAGTACTGGTTTGATCCCGAATGGAGGGCCGCTCATATTCATTACCGGTTGTCGAAAAGTGTTTTGAAGGCAGACATTCCTCCGGTCGCAAATACCCATCTTGGTCCCGGTTCTCTCGCGGCGATTCTGGGAGCTGTCCTGGAAGGAGGGGAAGATGCGATATGGATCAGAAAGCCCGATAATTTTAATCCTGAAATACAACCCGACGAAAATAACCGTTACTGGTTACTGCACAGGGACCTCCTCAAAGCTTGCCGGGAACTGGCAAACGACTGTTATTATGTCGGGATGCCCGATCTTGTTGAAGGACTCGATATATTGGCAAGCCTGAAGGGAACGGATGAAACCCTTATGGATTTAATCCTGGATCCGGATAAGACGCTGGAACAGCTCCAGAGAATCAATGATATCTATTTCCAGGTATTTGACCGGCTGTATGATATTATACGGGTTGGTGACGAAATGGCATTCTGCTATTTTTCATTGTGGGCACCGGGAAAGGTTACCAAAATTCAGTCGGATATCTCCGTGATGATTTCCGAGGAGGATTTCCGGAAGTTCGCACAGCCCTTTTTCCGGGAACAATGCAAAATGATTGATTATACCCTGTACCATCTGGACGGGGTGGATGCTATCAGGCATCTGGATGCGGTCCTTGAGATTGAGGAACTCAATGCTGTCCAGTGGACACCCGGGTATGGTCAGCCCCAGGGAGGGAATCCCCGCTGGTATGAACTGTATAAACGCATTAAAGCGGCAGGCAAATCGGTAATGCCCTGCTGGGTGACGATTGATGAGCTGAAACCATTGCTGGACAGTGTCGGTCCTGATGGACTGAATATCCTGATGGATTTCAAAACTGAAAAGGATGTTGACATGGCCATGAAAATAAGGGAAACATATTAGAATTATTATATTCGTCAGATGAATAATATTCATGAGTTACTCAAGCCTGTTGATTTTCTTGTTGTAGGTATCTATCTCC
>Ga0129302_1001988_pt1 | contig 14882 bp, 11 predicted proteins | sample BlaSprsedimmetaG_FD_94476 | JGI IMG/M metagenome (GOLD analysis project Ga0129302, IMG submission 94476) | Hot spring sediment bacterial and archeal communities from California, USA to study Microbial Dark Matter (Phase II) - Blank Spring... | ecosystem: Environmental > Aquatic > Thermal springs... | reverse complement strand
CCGTCATTCCCGCGAAAGCGGGAATCCAGAAGATACAAGAAGAACTGTTAACGCCAGATGGATTCCCGTTTTCACGGGAATGACGGTGGTCGTGGTCTATAGGTCAAACGGACAAAAAATTGTCAGCCAACCGGCGTTAAGCGCCTAACGCGGGCTTTGCCCGCAACCCAGATTTGACTATCTCTTTGTATGTTGTTCACGCTTCAGCGTGCGGGGTTGCGTGTATGACTCAGAGTTTGTGCACTACTGCCGCACGCTGAAGCGTGAACAACATACCCAACTTCTTTTTCTTGATCGCGGTTTCTGACCGATAAGGTGCTAAACTTTTGTGTTAAATCATAGTTCCCGATCTGCATGCGCCTAGTGCACACCGCAAAATACGGTGTCCGTCCCGCCCAATTGCTTTTCCGGGTTTACGCCAGATGGCCAAGTCATACAAGGATTGAAAAGCAGCAAAGGCTTCGTGGACTTGCCGGGGGCGCTGATGCCTTGTCAGGCCGCTTTGTCAGCATGAAAGCGAAGGAAAAAATCATTGACTTTTGTTTGTATTTGCGGGTATAATTCAAATGCAGGTTTTTCTGGAAAGTCACGTAAAACACGGACGGTTGGAACAGTTTAATATCAGGTGTTTGCGCAAGAGGATGGTACTGCCCGTTGAGCAATACATTCTTCATTTATGCCCTTATTTTTACCAAAGGAGAACTAAAATCATGAGAAAACTTGACCTGAGCGTGTGTTGTGTTTTGGGTGTGGTGTTATGCTGCGTCTTGGTCATGCCTGCCGTGATGGCGCATGAGCCGTTAAGCGGTTATGAGGCTTGCCCAAGCGCCATGAGTCAAACTGCGCGTTTTGCGCCGTTGCCCTTATTTACACAGACCCAAAGAAACAGTGAGGTAACATCGTGGCCTGCGCCGGGCGATTATGATTTTTGCGCATATTTGGACACGATTTTGTGCCAGCTCGCGCCGATAGCCAATTTGTTGGGAGAGGAGGCGTTGTTGGAATATGCCAATATGCTGCGGTGTCTTGACGCCGATATTAATGGGATGATTTATGAGGAACCGCAGGCGAGCGTAGACGTGACGATAAGTATCAACAGCGCGGGCGAATGCACCGTTTACTGGGACGGGAATTTGCTTCATTCGAATGTTGCCATACCGGGCTGGAGCCCGGATAGCACGTGGTATATGGGCTTTGGCGCGCGCACGGGCGGGGCAAATGATTACCATATCGTTGACAATTTCAGTCTTGCTGGCCCGGGAATGAATTACAGCGAGTCCTTTGAGTCCGGCCCGGGCTTGGGCACGCTTTACGGGAATGCAACGGTTACTTCCTCGCAACAACTGATGTTGACGGACAAAGCAGACAATCAGATGGGCTCGTGGACGTTTTTGCCGTCCGCGGTTCCCACGGAATTCACGGTTACCTATTCGCAGTATATTGGAGACGGTTCCGGCGCCGACGGCATGTGCTTTTTCTTTGGCCCTGGAGCGACCTCCGCTTTTGGCGAAACCGGCCCGGGAGACACAACGGGGTTGCGTGTGACGTTTCACACCTATGGCGAGAATGACAATACGATTCCGCTGGTGTACAATGGAACGGTGCTTGCGACTGTCCCAGTGGAAGAGGTTCGTCAGACGGGGGAGTGGCTGCCTATCAGTGGGAACGGCATGCTTGACGGCCAATACGAGTTGTCTTTGTTTGCTTATGTGTTAAACACGCCGTCCCATCCGCTGCATGATGCGGCGAACACGGCGCTCCAGACCAATTTCATTTTCTTCAAGAATTTGATTCAAGAGGCGTTGTTCAGCGAAGGGTTTTTGGGTATAGCGCCGTCGCTGGCTCCTTATCTGATTGGTTCGCTTTCCATAGCGCTGGCGGGGTATGCGGCGCTGGGCGACCCTCTTACGTATAGCGCCTTGGATGAAGTGCTCGGCTTGTTGGAGGGCATCGGGCTTACGCCGCCGCCTGGAGGTGTCGTGTCGGTGACCGGTTCCATAGCGGACGTAGGGCCGCACGAGGACTTCGACGGCGACGGCTTCACGAACTTTGAAGAATACAGGCATATTTTCGAACATGTCGGGCTTAACGTCAATACCTTTACGAATTATGTTATGAATCCGCCGAGTTTGTTGGTGGGCGGCGCGAAGTACTATCAAGTGGGCACCAAGATTACGTTGACGCCGATGATAGTATTGGGCGGTTTGCTCGAGACGGCGGCATGGGAGAAGGAGGGCGTCCCCCTCGGCAATGACCTTTCTCTGGTTATTCCGGAGGCCTCATACAGTGACGCGGGCGTTTACGACTTGGAGGTAACCCACCGGATGGGCGACGCCAAAACCACCGGCCAGCTGGTTGCTTCGGGCACGGTGTCAGTGGGCGATGATCCCATTCCCGTTGCGGGATTGGCCGGCATGGCGGCGTTGAGCGGCGCGTTGGCGCTTATTGCCGGGCGCTATATGCGGCGCAGGAAATAACAGACAGTTTTGCTGATGAATTCACACGCGCGGACCGAGACGCTCTGTCCGCGCGTGTTTTACATGCGGAAAGAAGCGTGATGACAACGGCATTGCAACGTTTTCACGATTGCATGAATTACAGCGCGTCCGACCGCCGCCCCAACCACGAGCTGGGCGTTTGGCCGCAAACGGCGGCGCGCTGGCGCAAAGAGGCGCCGGAAGGTTGCGGCGCTTTTACGTGGAATTGGTTTGCGGGCGAGGCGGCGCTGCAACTGGATCCCAGGCTGTATATTCCCGTCAGTTTCGACTTTATTCCCCCCTTTGAATCTGCGACGCTTGAAGAGACGGACGATTACGAAATTGTCCGGGACCCGCGCGGCGTCGTGACGAAGGCGTTGAAGGCGGGCGCCGTGGGCGGCGGGCGCATGTGCATGGACCAGCATCTCGAGCATCCGCTCAAGACACCGGAAAACTGGCCGGACATCAGGCGGCGGCTGACGGCGGCGCTGCCCGCGCGTTATCCCGCCGATCTTGACGCGCAGATTGCCGGGTGGCGGCGACGCAACTGCCCGCTGATTCTCGGAACCAACTGCGCCGCGAACGGTTTCTACTGGCGTGCCCGCGAGTTTATGGGCACGGAAGCGCTGTCTCTGGCGTTCTTCATGTATCCGGACATGATGCGCGAGATAATGGAATTTTTCGCGGACTTCATCATCGAAACCAGCCGCCCCGTGTTGGAAAAGATTACGGTGGATTATTTTACATTGAACGAAGACCTGTCCATGAAAACGGGGCCGCTGCTCGGGCCGGAACTGTACCGGGAATTTATCTTTCCCCACCTTAAGCGTTTGGTGGATTTTTTTCGCGGGCACGGCGTTCAGTGGTTCGCGTTGGACACGGACGGCGATCCGACCGTGTTGATTCCGTTGTTCATGGACGCGGGCGTGAACGTAATCTGGCCGGTGGAACGCGCCGCAGGCGTGTCGCCCGCGGCATGGCGCAGGCGTTTCGGCCGCGAGTTGCGCATCTGGGGCGGCGTGGACAAGCGCGTTCTGGCAACGGACCGAGCTCAAATCCGCGCGCATCTGCGCGAGTTCATACTGCTCATCGAAGAGGGCGGCTTTATTCCCACGGTAGACCACACGGTTCCGCCGGATGTTTCGTGGGACAATTTCAGGTATTATATGGACTGCAAGCGCGCGCTGCTTGCCGGCGACTTCGCCGCGCTGGAATAGGCGCGCCGGTACGATGGGCATGTTGTTTGTGCTTTAGCGCGCCTGGGTTCCAGCCAAATCCTGAACCGCACGCTAAAGCGTGAACAACATGCGAAGAGAACAGACGGCTTGTTATTGAGCCGGGGAGTTGTGATGAACACTATTTTGTCTGTATGTAATGTTACCCAGACCTTTGACGGCAAGAAGGTGCTGGACGACCTCACTCTTGAGTTCTGGCAAGGGCATATCCATGCGGTCATCGGCCCAAACGGCGCGGGCAAGTCCACGCTGGCGAACACCGTCATGGGCTGCACGGCTACACGCGCCACACAGGCGACATCCTGCTCGAAGGCGAGTCGCTGCGCGGCGTGCCCGTGGATGAACGCGCGAAGCGCGGCATAACGCTGGCATGGCAGGAACCGGCGCGATTCGAGGGGTTGTCGGTTCACAAGTTCGTGGCGGCGGGCGCCAAGGACAAAAGCCGCACGCGTGTTGTTGCGCTTCTTGAGATGCTTGGTCTCGAGGGCGCGCGCTACATTGGGCGCAGTGTGGACAAAACGCTCAGCGGCGGCGAACGCAAGCGCATCGAGCTGGCGTCCATCCTTGCCATGGAACCGCGCCTCGTGTTGATGGACGAACCGGACTCGGGCATAGATGTCGAGGCGCTCCAGCATATCTTCGAGGCGCTGCGCGGGCTGAAACAGAAAGGGGTAACCGTGATACTGATAACCCACAGCCTGGCGGTGCTCGAACAGGCCGACCACGCGTTTTTGATATGCAACGGCTCCCTGCTGGACAAGGGCAGCGTTGAGAAGATCGGCATGTACTTCACCAACAAGTGCATCCCGTGCAGCCATCGCAACAAACCGAATTTGGAGGAGTCAAAGATATGAGCGGCAAGGATATCGTTGCGGAACTGATGCAGTCCATTGGCGTTGATCCGGCCCATCCCTTCGGCGACGACGTGGCGCGCATCGAGGTGCATGAGAACCGGATCGTGGGCGTGCATCTGGTGCCCGGATTACAGGTGGACGCCAATGAAACCGACACCGGCATAGACGCTGCAATAACGGTTGCCGACGGCGCGCGCATCGAGAGGCCGGTGCATATCTGCTTCGGCGTGCTGCCGGAAAACGGGATACAGCATATCAACCTGAACATGCGCATCCGGCAGGATTCCCGAGCGTCCTTCTTAGCGCATTGCACCTTCCCGAACGCGAAGGATGTGCAACATCTGATGAACGCGGTCATCGAGGTCGGGCCTGGCGCGCATTACGCCTATTTCGAGCGGCATGTGCATGGAAAATACGGCGGCGTCAACGTGGTTCCAGTCGCGAAAGTAGTCGTGCATGAGGGCGCCGAGTTCACCACCGAATTCGAGTTGATTAAAGGACGGGCGGGACGCATTGATTTTAGCTACGACACGGAGTGCCGCGCCCGGAGTGTTGTCGAGATGACGGCGCGCATCAACGGGCGTGAAACGGATTCGATTGTGCTACGGGAAAAGGCGACGCTTATCGGCGAGGACGCCCGGGCGGCGCTGGTGACACATATCGCGCTGCGCGATCAGGCGCGCGCGGAAATCTACAACGAGATCACCGCCACCGGCGACCGCGCGCGCGGCCATGTGGACTGCAAGGAAATTGTCATAGGCGAAGCCGTGGCGAAAGCCGTGCCGTCTGTCGAGGTGCGCAACCCCACCGCGCATGTTACCCACGAGGCCGCCATCGGAAGCGTGGACTCGAAACAACTGCAGACGCTGCTTAGCCGCGGCCTGAACGAGGATGAAGCAACAGACCTCATCGTGGAAGGGCTGCTCAGTAAGAAGACAAGATGGTCGTAAAGACGAAAACAAGGATCAGAAGTTATTGTTATGAAGATTTTCATCACGCGCCCGATACCGGAGGCGGGCATAGAGTCATTGAAAGATGCGTTGGATGATGCGCAGATCGAAGTAGGACGGGAAGACCGGGTAATGTCGCGGGAGACCCTTCTTGAAGGCGTGAAAGGCGCGGACGCGATTATGTCCATGTTGTCCGACCGCATGGACGGTGAGGCGATGGACGCCGCCGGGCCGCAGCTGAAAGTGGTCGCGAATTTCGCCGTGGGCTACGACAACATTGACGTTGCCGAAGCGCGACGGCGCGGCATCCACGCCACCAACACGCCGGGGGTGCTCACCGAGGCGACGGCGGACCTCGCTTGGACGCTGATTATGTGCGCGGCGCGCCGCGCGGGCGAAGGGGAGCGCCTGCTGCGGGCGGGAGCGTGGGAAGGCTGGGGGCCGCAGCAGTTGCTGGGCGTGTCCGTGTTTGGGCAAATCCTGGGCATTTTTGGCATGGGACGCATCGGCCAGGCGGTGGCGCGCCGCGCCCGCGGTTTCAATATGACTGTCCTCTATCACGACGCCAACCGGCTGGACAGCGAAACGGAAACGCAACTCAGTGCGACGTTTGTGGACAAGGACACGCTTCTGGCGCAGTCGGATATCGTGTCCATTCACTGCCCACTCACCGAGCAAACGCGACATGCCTTTACGCTGGCGGAGTTCCGGCGGATGAAACCCACCGCCGTGCTTGTGAACACTTCCCGCGGTCCGGTGGTGAAAGAAGAAGATTTGATTCTTGCTTTGAAAGAGGGGGTTATTTTCGGCGCCGGACTGGATGTGTACGAGCGCGAGCCGGAAGTGCATAAGGCGCTGCTGCGTGAGGAGCGCGCGGTATTGCTGCCGCATCTGGGCAGCGCCACCATGGAAACGCGCAACGCCATGGCCCGCACGGCCGCCGCAAACATTGTTGCCGCGCTTCGTGGGGAAAGACCGCGTGACTGCGTCAGCTGCTGCGCGTAGCCGAACCGGCACTTATGCCGGTTCTTTTCTTTTGTCTTGGCGCATTCCCATTCGCCGCCGCCGTCACGTGGAGGATGAACAAATCCCTTGCGGCATGGGTAGAAATGGTGTCGGGAGTATTTATTTGACTTTGCCTTTTCAGATAGGTACACTACAGCGAACCGGATGTTAGATTCCGCTTCTGAAGAAGGTGCGCAATGAAGCCATTGCGCTGTTTGCTCCCAACCCATTAGCGCCGAAAGGCCTTTCAAGGAGAGAACCGTGTCGTATATCCAAGATGTTTATGAACTGGTGGTAAAAAAGAATCCTGCGGAACCTGAATTTCATCAGGCGGTTCGCGAAGTGCTTGATGCGCTCGAACCCGTTATGGAACGCCACCCTGAGTATGAAGAGAACCGTATCCTCGAACGACTTACCGAGCCCGAGCGGGTGGTTATGTTCCGGGTTCCGTGGCTTGACGACAAGGGCCGTGTGCATATCAACCGGGGCTTCCGCATTGAGTTCAACAGCGCCATCGGCCCGTACAAGGGGGGCTTGCGTTTTCATCCCACGGTGTATTTGGGCATACTCAAGTTTCTCGCGTTTGAGCAGGTTTTCAAGAACTCGCTCACCACGCTTCCCATGGGCGGCGGCAAGGGCGGTTCGGATTTTGACCCCAAGGGCAAGTCGTCCAATGAAGTGATGCGCTTTTGTCAGTCTTTCATGACCGAGCTTTCGCGTCATATCGGTCCGAATACGGACGTTCCTGCCGGGGATATCGGCGTGGGCGGACGCGAGATTGGTTTTTTGTTCGGTCAGTATAAGCGTTTGCGCAACGAATTTACCGGAGTTCTTACGGGCAAAGCGCTGAACTGGGGCGGTTCGCTGATACGTCCCGAGGCCACCGGCTACGGCGCGGTCTATTTCGCGCAAAACATGCTGGCCACGAAGGGGGAAAATTTTGAAGGGAAAGTTTGCACGGTTTCCGGTTCCGGCAATGTGGCGCAGTACACCATTGAGAAACTGATCGAGTTGGGCGCGAAACCGGTTTCCGTTTCCGACTCGAACGGCTCGATCCACGATCCGGACGGTATTGACACGGAAAAGCTGGCGTACATCATGGAGCTGAAAAACGTGTACCGCAGCCGCATCAAGGAATATGCCGACCGCTACAAGAACGCAACGTATCACGAGGGGAAGCGTCCTTGGTTTATTCCGTGCGATTGCGCGTTTCCCAGCGCCACGCAAAATGAAATCAACGGGGAAGACGCTGCGCTGCTTGTGAAACAGGGTTGTACTCTTGTTGCGGAAGGCGCGAACATGCCCACGGATCCGGATGGCGTGGATGCGTTTCTCGCCAATAATGTGCTGTTTGGCCCCGGCAAGGCCGCCAACGCCGGCGGGGTGGCCGTGTCCGGCCTTGAAATGGCGCAGAATGCGCAACATACCCGTTGGCCGCGGGAAGAAGTGGACAGACGGCTGCAGGAAATCATGAGCGCAGTTCATGCGCAGGCCGCGGACGCTGCCGCGGATTACGGCAAGCCGGGCAATTACGTTGTTGGCGCGAATATTGCCGGTTTCGTCAAGGTGGCGGACGCGATGCTCGATCAGGGCGTGGTGTGAGTTTTTAGTTGTCGAATAAGTAGGACGGGTAAGACGGGGTTTTTGGTTCTTGTGTTGCTGCGCCCCGCTTGTTTGCGACGGCATAGGCCAAGGAACGACAAATTGACGCTGGAGCGAACATTAAGCACCGGACTGGCCGAGCTTGACCAACTCTTGCGCGGGCTGGTTGCGGGGGATAATGTTGTCTGGCGCGTTGATCGCGTGGAAGACTACCGCGCCTTTGTTGTTCCTTATTGTCAATACGGGGCGGATTCCGGTCGCAAGGTTGTTTATTTTCGCTATGCCAGGCATGCGCCGCTTCTGGAGGCTGAAATGTTCAACGGCAACGTGGAACGCTACGACCTCGATCCCGGCATCGGCTTCGAACCTTTCCTGGACGCCGTTCACACGATTATCGAAAAGACGCCGCGCGGCGCCTATTACGTGTTCGATTCGCTGTCGAATCTGGCCGCCACGTGGTACAGTGATCAGATGCTCTGCAACTTTTTCATGCTGACCTGTCCGTATTTGTATGACCGGGGCGACCTTGCGTATTTTGCCGTTATGCGTGACAGCCATTCCAACGAGGCGGTCATGCCCATACGTGAGACGGCGCAGGTGATGATAGACGTATATCAGCGTAATAACGGCATCTACCTGCGCCCGGTCAAAACGCAGCAGCGCTTCTCTCCGAACATGCATACGCTGCACCAGTGGCGTGACGGGACGTTTGCGCCCATATCGGAGAGTTACACCATCACCGAAATCCTGCGTTATGCGCCGCCCTCGGCCGTGGGGTGCGCCGTAATCCCCCTTGACGTGTGGAACAAGACCTTTCTGCAGGCGCAGGAACTGCTGCTTGGGCCGGCGGAAGGACTGGCAAGCGAGGAAGCGAACGAACTTTTTGAGCGCCTTCTGCGCATGGTAATTTCGCGGGACGCCCGGGTGCTTGACCTTGCGCGCGCCTTCCTGAATCTGGAGGACTTGCTTGATATCGGCCGACGCATCATCGGCACCGGCATGATCGGCGGCAAGGCGGTGGGCATGCTGCTTGCGCAGGCCATACTGAAACAACGCGGAGGCGAACGCTGGCAGAAGCTGCTGGAAGGGCATGACAGTTTTTATATCGGCTCCGATGTTTTTTATACCTATCTTGTGCGCAACGGCTGCTGGTGGATTCGGCGTCGGCAAAAGATGGCGGAAGATTTTCTTGACGGCGCGGAGCAAATTCGTCGCCGCATTATCACGGGTGTGTTTCCGCGGGAGGTGGAGGATGAGCTGGCGCGCATGATGGACTATTTCGGCTGCTCGCCCATCATTGTCCGCTCGAGCTCATTGCTGGAGGATAATTTCGGCAACTCCTTTGCGGGCAAGTATGAAAGCGTGTTTTGCGCGAACCAGGGTTCGTTCCAGCAGCGTATGGAAGACTTCAAGTCCGCGGTGCGCACTGTGTACGCCAGCGCCATGAGCGAACAGGCGTTGGCCTATCGCAAATGCCACGGGCTGCTCGACCGTGAAGAACAGATGGGGCTTCTTGTGCAGCGCGTTTCCGGATTGCAGCGAAGCGACCTGTTTGCGCCGGACATTGCGGGCGTGGGCTTTTCGTTCAACCCGTATGTATGGCACGAAGATATAGATCCGCGCGCCGGATTGCTGCGGCTGGTGTTCGGCCTTGGAACGCGCGCCGTTAATCGGTCGGATGACGACTATACGCGCATCATCGCGCTGAACGCGCCGCTGCAAACGCCCGAGAGCGGTCGCGCCTCGGGACGCAAATACGCGCAGCGCAAGGTGGACTTGCTTGATCTGAGCGCCAATCACCTTGTCACAATGGACTTTCCGCAGGTGGTGAAGCGCACCTGGGACGCCGCGGAGCGCCCGTGGAAATTATTCTCCGCCCGGGACGCGGAGCTGGAACGCGAGATGCGCGGCCAGGGGCTCGCCTCACAATCGCCGGTGTTCATCAGCTTTGAGAAGCTTATCCGGGACACGTCCTTTGTTGAGGACATGCGGGCGGGACTGAAAACGCTGCAGAGCGCGTACGACTATCCGGTGGACATCGAATTTACCGTCAACTTCCTGTCGGAACGGGAGTATCGCATCAACATCGTTCAGTGTCGGCCCTTGCAGGTGAAAGGAGACGCGGTATCGGTGGCGCCGCCTGAGGACATCCCTGAAGAGCGAATTGTCATGCGTTCGTCGGGGCCGGTAATTGGCCAACCCCGCTCGGACGTGGTGGACCGTTTTATTTTTGTCAGTCCGGAGACCTATGGGCAGCTGCCCATACAGAAACGTCATCAGGTTGCGCGCATTATTGGCGAGCTGACCCACAGCGAGGCCATACGCAGGCATCCGCACACCATGTTGCTGGGACCGGGACGTTGGGGTACGGCCAGCCCCGATCTTGGGGTGCCCGTGTCCTTCGCTGAAATCGAGACCATCAGCACCCTGTGCGAAATCGTCGCCATGCGCGAGGACCTCGTGCCCGACGTGTCGCTTGGCACGCATTTCTTCAGCGAACTCGTCGAGATGGACATGCTCTACCTCGCCCTTTTCCCGGACAAGGAAGACACCCTGCTCTCCCGGCGTTTTTTCCAGGAATCAACGAACCATCTCACCCACGTGCTGTCTCACGCCGCGCTCTTCGAGGATGTGATCCGTTTGCTGCATATTGAGGACATTGCCCCCGGCGCCAAAGCGCGCCTTTACGCCGATCCCATGAAACAACAGACCTTGTGTTTTATCGAGGCGAGATGAATTTGTGCAGCACAGGGACAGCGCTGGGGCGGGTGTTTTTTATGCGGGGCCAAAAGCACAATATATTGACATTTGCAGCCTTGTTGTGTACTATATGCGGTGTGAAGCGGTCTCTGTCATAACAAAGGATGCAAGGAGAGCATGATATGTCAAACAAGGGTTTTCTCAATGTTGCATATTTTGTGGTGGATTACCTGTTCGATGTAATATGGGCATTGGCTCGTACTGTTCTCAGCCCAATCTTCCTCATTGCCTGGTTTCTTACGGACGACCAGCCCATTAGCGAATATGACTGGTGGCCGAATTAAGCGTTCCGCCTGTTGTTTTATCCGGGATAGGAACAATCTTGGAGCCGTCATTTTCCTCGCCTGAATCACAAGGGGAGACGTGTATCCCGGACACGTCTCCCCAATCCCCTCCCATTTCTGATGCAAACGAGAGTTTATATTCTGTGCGGCTTCTTAGGAGTCCTGCGCTTTCAGCGGTTTGAGCGCCAATGTCAATAGGGCGACAGCCAGGCATGCCACGCCTGCGATCACCATGGGCGGCAACCAGACGGTAACATCAACAGCGTCAACAGGGGCGCGGTCTTTGAAGAACCCCGCAATTTGGGGACCTACAATTCCGGCCACACCGTAAGACAAAAACACATAGCCATAATTCAGTCCGACATTTTTATTGCCGAAAAAGTCTGCTGTAGCCGATGCGAACAAGGCGAAGTTTCCGCCAAAGTTGAACCCGATGATGCATGCTCCGATGGTGAGTCCGAGTTTTGTTGCGCCCAGTTTGTAAAAGGCCAACATCATGACGCCCTGCAAGGCGCACATGAGGAAAATTGAGAATTTACGTCCCAGCTTATCGCTGACCGCGCCCCAGACGATGCGTCCCAAGCCGTTTAAGATTGCGAACAGCGCCATGGCGGTTCCTGCGGCGATACCCGCTTCTTCCGGGGTGGCGGCGGCGCCGCTTGCCTGGAGCGCGTCTATGCCGAAAAGTTTGATGATGCCAATCACCATTAATCCTGCCATTGCCGACGCCATGAACGTAATCCACAGCATATAGAACTGGGGTGTGCGGAGCATTTGTCCTTCCGTCAGATTGACATCACCGGTGGCGGCGCCCGCGGCGGCCGGTGGCGGCGTCCATCCTGCCGGCTTAAAATCAGCGGGCGGGTTGACCATCACAATACTTCCGAGCAGCACGCAAACGAGGAACACGACGCCGTAAACGACAAAGACCGCCTGAACGCCGGGCAATCCGAGCATGCCGTCCAGATTATTGAGGAGTCCGCCGAACCAGCTGTCCCCCATTTTGACCCAGAGTGTGGCGCCAAACCCGAATCCTGCGACGGCAAGGCCTGTAATGAGTCCCTTTTTATCTGGAAACCATTTGACACATACCGCGATGGGCACTACATAGGCGAGTCCGATACCGGCGCCGCCAATGATGCCGATGCACAGCAGTTGCATGATAAAGCTTTGTCCCAGAAAGCCCCCGAGTATATAGCCGGCGCCCAATACAATGCCGCCGGCCATTGCGATGGGTCTTGGCCCCACCTTTGCCTGCATGCGTCCGGCAATGACCATGACAATGGCAAAGCACGCCAGCCCCGCCGAAAACACCAACTGGGTTTGTGTGGCCGAGAATTCATAAGCGCCACCGGGCTCCGTCAGCAGTTTTGTAAAAACACTCCATGCATAGATAGCCCCGAGGCAAAGTTGGATTAAAATCGCGCCAACCACGACTATCCAACGGTTCATTGTAGCATTACCTTCCGCCATGATACTGTATCTCCCATGTTCATGTAATAAGAAACAAAAAAACATTCAAGAATGGGAGGCGGCGTTTGATAAAACGCCGCCTCCCTTTTCCACCCACAAGTATTTACTTTTTCACCAGGCGGTTGTGCTCGGCAACCAGCGCTTCCACGACGGTCGGATTGGCCAGCGTGGTGGTGTCTCCAATCTGGTCCACAGCGTCTTCAGCGATTTTGCGCAGGATACGGCGCATGATCTTGCCGGAACGCGTCTTGGGCAGCGCGGGCGCGAACTGTACCACGTCGGGCGCGGCAATGGGGCCGATTTCGCTGCGCACATGCATTACCAGTTCCTTGCGCAGATCATCGCTTGCTTCCACGTCGGAATTCAAGGTTACATAAGCGTACAGCGCCTGTCCCTTGATTTCGTGCGGCATGGGCGCCACGGCAGCCTCGGCCACTTTCGGATGACTTACGAGCGCGCTTTCGACCTCGGCGGTGCCGATGCGGTGGCCGGACACGTTGACCACGTCGTCAATGCGGCCCATGAGCCAGTAATCGCCGTCGGCGTCCTTCCGGCAGCCGTCGCCCGAGAAATAGATGTTTTTGTACATGGTGAAATAGGTGTCAATAAAGCGGTCGTGGTCGCCCCGCATGGTGCGCATCATTCCCGGCCACGGCTTGCGAATGCAAAGTTTGCCGCCTTCGTTTACGTCCACTTCGGTGTTGTCGTCGCGCAAAATGACGGGGTCCACGCCAAAGAAGGGACGGCTCGCGCTTCCCGGCTTCAGCGTCATGCAGCCCGGAAGCGGCGTAATCATGAAGCCGCCGGTCTCGGTCTGCCACCACGTGTCCATAATCGGGCAGCGTTCTTTGCCTACCGTCTTGTAATACCACATCCACGCTTCCGGATTGATGGGCTCACCCACGGTGCCCAGAATACGCAGCGAACTCAGGTCATACTTGTTTACATACTCATCGCCCTTCTGGATGAGCGCCCGGATCGCGGTGGGGGCGGTGTAGAACTGGGTGCATTTGAACTTCTCGACAATCTGCCAGAATCGCCCGGCATCGGGATACGTGGGCACGCCTTCGAACATGAGCGAAGTGGCGCCGTTGGCGAGCGGGCCGTATACGATGTAGCTGTGTCCGGTGACCCAGCCGATGTCGGCGGTGCACCAGTACATGTCGTCTTCGCGCAAATCAAACACAAGCTTGTGCGTCAGCGCGACGTGCAGCAGATAGCCGCCGGTGGTATGCACCACGCCCTTGGGCTTGCCGGTCGAGCCGGAGGTGTACAGGATGAACAGCGGGTCCTCGGCGTTCATCGGTTCAGGCGGGCAGTCCGCGCTTGCATTCGCCATGAGTTCGTCGTACCACAGGTCGCGGCCTTCCTTCATATTGCAGGGCTCGTCGTTGCGCTTGACAACGATGCACTTTTCGATGCTCTTGGATTCGGGCTTCTCCATTGCGTCGTCGGCAATGGCTTTCAGTCCGATATGCTTGCCGGAGCGCAGCGACACGTTCGAGGTGATGATCATCTTGCATTTGGCGTCTTCGGTGCGCGTGGCAATGGCGTCCGCGCTGAAACCGCCGAACACGATGGAATGGATGGCGCCGATGCGTGTGCAGGCGAGCATCGCGATGGGCAGTTCAATGATCATGGGCAGATAAATGGTAATCGTGTCGCCCTTCTTAATGCCCAGGCTCTTCAACACGTTGGCGAACTTGCACACTTCCGTGTGCAGTTCTTTATACGTCATTTTGATGACATCGTCTTCGGGCTCGCCCTGCCATACCAGCGCCACCTTGTTCTCGCGCTCCGTGCCCAGATGGCGGTCAAGGCAGTTCACCGATACGTTCAACTGGCCATCCTTGAACCATGTGTGCTCAATGATGCGCTTTTCCGTGTCCCAGGTGTACTCCAAGCCGACAGTGGGCTCTTTGAACCATGTCAGTGTTTTGGCTTGTTCCAGCCAGAACGGGTCGGAATTCTCGGCAACCGAGGCTTCCCACATCTGCTGATACTCTTCCATGGTCTTGATGGCGGCTTTGGCCGTGATTTCAGCGGGTGGCGGAAACGTCCGGTTTTCGGTCATCAACGAACTGATGGCTTTTTTGTCTTCGGTCCCCATAGTTTCTCCCTTTCTTGTTGTTGTAAACTACCGGTGGGCCTTTAACCCACCATCCATACCATTCATTACAGTACTTGAACGCCGTGCGTTCCTTGCATATATCACAACCGTACAGCGCACATACTACACGGG
>Ga0129302_1001983_pt1 | contig 14893 bp, 12 predicted proteins | sample BlaSprsedimmetaG_FD_94476 | JGI IMG/M metagenome (GOLD analysis project Ga0129302, IMG submission 94476) | Hot spring sediment bacterial and archeal communities from California, USA to study Microbial Dark Matter (Phase II) - Blank Spring... | ecosystem: Environmental > Aquatic > Thermal springs... | reverse complement strand
TTCGGCCAAGATGGAAGGGGTGATCGATCTGGCCGAGGAAGTGTTTCACATGCCGGTGCGCCTCGGCGTGCCCCAGGGTGTGAGCGGACTGGTAGACGTGGTGCGCAACCCGATCTACGCCACCGGCGTCGGGCTGCTGCTGTTCGCGCACCAGTGTCGCCGCAGCGGCGGCCTCGATGTGCGCGCCGATGGCGGCTTCAACTGCGTGCTGCGACGCATGAAGAGCTGGTTTCAGGGGAATTTCTAGAGCTTGGGTCTTCCCGGTGTGCGGGAAGGTTCTTTCAATGGCACAAGAGCAACACCAAAGAGGAGAATCGTCATGTTCGAGCTAATGGACAACTACGCACAGAACGCCGTGATCAAGGTCATCGGCGTGGGGGGCGGCGGCGGCAACGCCGTCCAGCACATGGTCAAGGCCAACATCGAGGGTGTGGATTTCATCTGCGCCAACACCGACGCGCAGGCGCTGAAGAACGTCGCGGCCCGCACCACCCTGCAGCTGGGCACCAACATCACGAAGGGCCTGGGTGCCGGCGCCGACCCGAATGTCGGTCGCGAGGCCGCGCTGGAGGACCGTGAGCGCATCCAGGAGTGTATCCAGGGGGCCGACATGCTCTTTATCACGGCCGGCATGGGCGGCGGCACGGGTACCGGCGGTGCGCCGGTGGTGGCCCAGGTCGCCAAGGAGATGGGCATTCTTACCGTGGCCGTGGTCACCCGCCCGTTCCCCTTCGAGGGCACCCGGCGCATGAACATCGCCAAGCAGGGGATGGACGAGCTCTCCAAGTACGTGGATTCGCTCATCACCATCCCGAACGAGAAACTGCTCACGGTCCTGGGCAAGAACGTGAGCCTGCTGGATGCCTTCTCCGCGGCCAACGACGTGCTGCTCGGCGCGACCCAGGGCATTGCCGAGCTGATCACCCGACCAGGCCTGATCAACGTCGACTTCGCCGACGTGCGCACCGTCATGTCAGAGATGGGCATGGCCATGATGGGCACCGGCTCGGCCAGCGGTGAAGGGCGTGCGCGCGAGGCCGCCGAGGCCGCCATTTCCAGCCCGCTGCTGGAAGACGTCAACATCTCGGGCGCCAAGGGGATCCTGGTGAACGTGACCGCGGGCCTGGACCTGTCCATCGGCGAGTTCGAGGAAGTCGGCGAGGCCATCCGTGCGTTTGCCTCCGAGGACGCCACCGTGGTGGTGGGCACTGTCATCGACCCGGAAATGAGCGACGAGCTGCGCGTCACCCTGGTGGCCACCGGCCTGGAGGGGAGCGGGGCCCGCGCTGCGCGCCCGGCGGAGAAGCCGGCCATGAAGGTGGTGGAGCGCCAGACCGACGGCGAGGTCGACTACGAGAAGCTCGACCGACCGACCGTGATGCGCAAGCAGACTGTCAATGGCGGCCCGGCCTACGACCCGCGTGGAGAATTCGACATGGAATACCTGGATATCCCGGCGTTCCTGCGCAAGCAGGCCGACTGAGCCCCTGGTGGGCACGATATGTGCGCGGATACCGGATCCGGGAGGGCGAAACGGCTAACATGCCGCCAGTCAGGTGACTGAATTTGCTCCGGAATTGCGTGAGACGATGCGATTCTCCTCGAATGTGCCATAATGGGGCGGTTTTGGTCCCGAAATGCGCCTGATTGTCCCGTGGCGCGGATCGACGCCATCGCGGCGGCGGCATAACGGTTTGCTTGTGGGAAGTGAGACATTGATAAGGCAACGAACACTGAGAAACACGATCCGGGCGACCGGCGTCGGCCTGCACACCGGGGAAAAGATCATCCTGACCCTGAGGCCGGCGGCTGTGGATACCGGGATCGTGTTCCGGCGTATCGACCTTGAAGAGCCGGTGGAGATACGGGCCCACCCGGACAACGTCAGCGAGACGCCGCTGTCCACCACCCTGGAGGCGGGCGGCGTTCGTGTCGCGACGGTCGAGCACTTGCTGGCAGCACTGGCCGGGCTGGGCATCGACAACCTCTACGTGGACCTGACGGCACCCGAAGTACCGATCATGGACGGCAGCGCCAGTCCCTTTGTGTTCCTGATCCAGTCTGCGGGTATCGAGGAGCAGGCCGCCCCCAAGCGGTTTATCCGCATCAAGCGTCCCGTGCAGGTGGAGGACGGCGACAAGTGGGCGCGGTTCGAGCCCCACGACGGTTTCAAGGTGGGCTTCACCATCGACTTTGATCACCCCGTGTTCCGCCAGAGCGGCCAGCAGGCCGAGCTGGACTTTTCCACCACCTCGTTCGTCAAGGAGGTCAGTCGCGCCCGTACCTTCGGGTTCATGCGCGACATCGAGCAGTTGCGTGAGCGCCAGCTGGTGCTGGGCGGGAGCCTGGACAACGCCGTGATGCTGGACGACTACCGGGTGCTGAACGAGGACGGCCTGCGTTACGAGGACGAATTCGTCAAGCACAAGATCCTCGACGCCATCGGCGACCTCTACCTGCTGGGCCACAGCCTGATAGGCGCCTTCAGCGGCCACAAGTCGGGGAGTGCGCTCAACAACCGTCTTCTGCGCGCCCTGCTGGCCGATGAAGAGGCCTGGGAAGAGGTGGTCTTCGAGAACGAACGAACATCCCCCGTCTCCTATAATAAACAGGGGGTCGGGGTCCCGGCCTGAGGCCGGAACTCATCATTCGTCGCCGCGGTCTCCGCGGCGCGCGAGTTTCTGGAGGGCGGCCCGCAGTTCCGGGTCGGTCGTGGCCTCCGCGGCTCGCTGGAGGGTGCGCGCGCTCTCCGGGCTGAGCGCCAGGCGCCGGCGCGCCGGTTCGCGCACGACGCGCGGGGCGTCGATGCGCACGCGGCACTTCTTGAGCGCCAGCCCGTACTCGGCCCCGTATTCGGCGTTGAGCTGCTTGATGATCTCGCGCTGCAGGTAGCGCAACTGCGAGGCCCAGGTGCTGGCGTCCGTCACCAGGATGAGTTCCTGGTCGCGAATGGCCGCCGCCCAGCAGTGCTCGCCCAGCGGCGCGGGCAGCAGGCTGCGCAGGCTGAAGTTCAGCCGTTCCAGCATGCGGGCCTGCTCCAGGAGTCTGGGGGCGAGGAGTCGGTCGAGTGGTTGCATCAGGCTGACTAAAGGCGTGGTGAGTGGTCGGTACCGGGGCGTCGTCGGGGTTGCCGGCGGGTGCCAGGCACACGGCAGGCCCCCGCCAACGGTTTCCCCGGTCGAAGTATATGGGTATTCTAGACCCTTGCGGAGAAAGCTGCAGTCTTACTGGATGGATCGATGAACATAATTTTCTGCTCCAAAGGGGGATCGGCCCCGCGCAGCATTCATTTCACGCACTGGGCCCATTTCCTGATCCCGGCGGCGCTGGTGACGGCGTTGGGCGGCGGTATGGTCGGGCTCGGCTACTACGTGGGCGTCAACAAGGCCCCGACCGAGCGCGTGGCCCGCTGGGAGGACGAACTCAAGCTGCAACGGCTGCAGATCGAGGAGGCGCGCACGCTCACACAGGCCAACATCGATGTCCTCACCCAGCGTCTGGGTCAGCTGCAGGGCCACGTGACGCGCCTGAACGCGCTGGGTACCAAGCTGGTGAAGATGGCCGATATCGATGCCTCGGAATTCGATTTCGGCAGCCCGCCCGCCCTGGGTGGTCCGGAGGAGGCGCTGGCCGACGCGTCCCTCAGCGCGCCCGATCTGGTGGCGGCCATCGACCAGCTGGCGGCCCAGATCCAGGACCGTGAGCAGCAGTTGCAGGTGCTCGACCAGGTCATCCTGACGCGGGCCGTGCAGCAGGAGGTGTATCCGAAGGGGCGTCCCATCGTGAAGGGCTGGACCTCCTCCTACTACGGTGTGCGTACCGACCCGTTCAGCGGCAAGCCCTCCATGCACAAGGGGATGGACTTCGCCGGCAAGCACGGATCCGACGTGGTGGCCGTGGCCGGCGGCGTCGTGACCTGGTCCGGCAAGCGCTGGGGTTACGGCAACCTGGTCGAGATCAATCACGGCAACGGTTATGTCACGCGCTATGCCCATAATTCCGAACACCTCGTCGAAGTCGGCGAGGCCGTGAAGAAGGGGCAAGCCATCGCGAAGATGGGCACCACCGGCCGTTCCACCGGTCCGCATGTCCATTTCGAGGTGCTGCAGAACGGCAAGCACGTCGATCCCGCCAAGTTCCTCAACTAGGTCGTCACGATCCATTAATGCCGGCCCGATGCTCCCGCGAGGCGTAGTGCGTGGCCTCTCCGGCAGCCGGGCCCGCAGGGCTCGCCTGCCCGGCCTGTTTGCCGCGCGCCGTCTGCCCACGCGCCTTGATAGCCCGGGGGAAGGCGGTAGAATAGGGCGGCGTTTCGCCGATCCGCACCGGCACCGGCCGGTCGACGGGGCAACGGCCGGCGGGCCCGCCACCACCCAGGGTATCGCGGCAATCGACGCCGACTGGCACGGCCGCCCGTGCGGATAATTCGGTTGCATGCCGTGTTCCCGCCCATACATAACTAACCAATACCAGCTCTCAGGAATCCACTTTACTTATGGTCGCGCAACTCATCACCAAGGTCTTCGGCAGCCGCAACGAACGGCTCGTGCGCCGCTATCGCAAGACAGCCAACCAGATCAACGGGCTCGAGGACGAGTTCAAGGCCCTGAGCGATGCCCAGTTGCAGGCCAAGACCGCGGAGTTTCGCGAGCGACTGGACAAGGGGGAGTCGCTCGACGCACTGCTGCCCGAGGCCTTCGCCACCGTGCGCGAGGCCAGTCGGCGCGTGCTCGGCATGCGCCACTTCGACGTGCAGCTCATCGGCGGCATGGTGCTGCACGACGGACGTATCGCCGAGATGCGCACCGGCGAGGGCAAGACCCTGGTCGCCACCCTGCCGGTGTACCTCAACGCGCTGGCCGGCAAGGGCGTGCACGTGGTCACGGTCAACGACTACCTGGCCAGCCGTGACGCCGGCTGGATGAGCAAGCTCTACGGCTTCCTGGGGCTGTCCACGGGTGTCATCGTCGGTGGTCTGGACTCGGCCGCACGGCGCGAGGCCTACGCGGCTGACATCACCTACGGCACCAACAACGAGTTCGGTTTCGACTACCTGCGCGACAACATGGCCTTCTCGGCCGACGATCGCGTCCAGCGTGACCTGAATTTCGCGGTGGTCGACGAGGTCGACTCCATCCTCATCGACGAGGCACGCACGCCGCTCATCATCTCCGGCCCCACCGGCGAGAATTCCGAACTGTACCTGGCCATGAACGCCCTGGTGCCGAAGCTCGTTCGCCAGGAAGAAGAGGACGGCCCGGGGGACTACAGCGTCGACGAGAAGACCAAGCAGGTACACATGACCGAGGAAGGTCATGAGCACGTCGAGGAGCTGATGACCCAGGCGGGCCTGCTGCGGGAAGGCGAGAGCCTCTACGATGCTGCCAACATCAACCTGATCCATCACCTGAACGCCGCGCTGCGCGCGCACGCGCTGTACCACCGCGACGTCGATTACATCGTGCGCGACCACCAGATCGTGATCGTCGACGAGTTCACCGGCCGCACCATGCCCGGCCGGCGCTGGTCCGAGGGCCTGCACCAGGCCATCGAGGCCAAGGAAGGGGTGAAGATCCAGAACGAGAACCAGACGCTGGCCTCGATCACCTTCCAGAACTACTTCCGCCTGTACGAGACCCTGTCGGGCATGACCGGCACGGCCGACACCGAGGCCTTCGAGTTCCAGCAGATCTACGCGCTGGAAGTGGTGGTCATCCCCACCCACCGGCCGATGGTCCGCGACGACATGAACGACCTCGTGTTCCTGAACTTCAAGGACAAGTACGAGGCCATCCGCAAGGACATCGAGTGGTGCGTGGAGCACGGCCGCCCCGTGCTGGTGGGCACCACCTCGATCGAGAACTCCGAATACCTCTCCAATCTGCTGACCAAGGCGGGCATCAGTCACGAGGTGCTGAACGCCAAGCAGCACGAGCGCGAGGCGCATATCGTCGCCCAGGCGGGGCGTCCGTCGGCGGTGACCATCGCCACCAACATGGCCGGCCGCGGTACCGATATCGTGCTCGGCGGCAGCCTGGAGGCCGAGCTCGAGGGCCTGGGCGAGAACCCGGATGCGGCGAAGGTCGAGGCCATCAAGGCCGAATGGCAGCAGCGCCACGACGCCGTGCTGGAGGCCGGCGGCCTGCACATCATCGGCACCGAGCGCCACGAATCGCGGCGTATTGACAACCAGCTGCGCGGCCGTGCCGGGCGCCAGGGTGATGCGGGCTCCTCGCGCTTCTACCTGTCGCTGGAAGACAGCCTGATGCGCATCTTCGCCTCCGATCGCGTCAAACAGCTGATGCAGCGTCTCGGCATGCAGGAAGGCGAAGCCATCGAGAACAAGTGGGTGACCAAGGCGATCGAGAACGCGCAGCGCAAGGTCGAGGCCCATAACTTCGATATCCGCAAACAGCTGCTCGAATACGACGACGTCGCCAACGACCAGCGCAAGGTCGTCTACCAGCAGCGCGCCGAGCTGCTCGAGTCCGACGACGTGGGCGAGGCCATCGTCGCCATCTGCCAGGACGTGATCGACGATGCCGTCAGCCTGTACATGGCGCCCGGCAGCATGGACGAGCAGTGGGACATCCCGGGTCTCACCGGGGCGCTGAACGACGAATTCGGTCTCGACCTGCCCATCCAGGAATGGCTGGACGAGGATGCCGACCTGCACGAGGAGACGCTGCGCGAGCGCATCCAGGAAGAGGCCGCGAAGCTCCTGGCCGCCAAGGAGGGGCGTCTGGGTGCCGACACCATGCGTCGCATCGAGAAGGACCTGATGCTCCAGGTGCTCGATAACCACTGGAAGGAACACCTCGCCGCCATGGATTACCTGCGCCAGGGGATCGGTCTGCGCGGCTATGCGCAGAAGAACCCCAAGCAGGAATACAAGCGCGAGGCCTTCGAGATGTTCCAGGCCATGCTCGAGCGCATCAAGCACGATGTGATCTCCATGCTCATGCGCATCCAGATCCCGAGCGCGGAAGACCTGGCGGCCTTCGAGGCGAAGCAGCGCGAGGCCCAGCAGGCGCGCGAGATGGAGTTCCAGCATGCCGAGGCGCAAAGCGCGCTGGCTGCCGGCGGGCAGGAGGCCGAGGCCGAGCCGGCCGAACAGCCCTACCGTCGCGAGGGCCGCAAGGTCGGCCGCAACGACCCCTGCTGGTGCGGTTCCGGCAAGAAATTCAAGCATTGCCACGGCAAGCTGAGCTGAGGCACGCGTATGGCAGTCGGGCTTGAGGCACCCCAGTCGCTGACACCCGTGGCCGGCGTGCGCCTGGCCGCGGTGGAGGCCGGTATTCGCTATCGCGACCGCCGCGATCTCGTGCTCATGGAGCTGGCCGAGGGCAGTACGGCGGCCGCCGTGTTCACGCGCAATGCCTTCCGCGCTGCACCCGTGCTGGTCGCCGAGGCGCATCTGGCCGCCGCCGCGCCGCGCTACCTGCTCATCAACTCGGGCAACGCCAACGCCGGCACCGGCCAGCCGGGGCTGGACGCGGCTCAGGCCTCCTGCCAGGCCCTGGCCGAGGCGGCCGGGTGTCGGGCCGAGGAGGTGTTGCCGTTCTCCACCGGCGTGATCGGCGAGCCGCTGCCCGTGGAGCGTATTGCCCAGGCGCTGCCCGCTGCCGTCCAGGCGCTGGCCGAGGATGCCTGGATGGACGCCGCCCGCGGCATCATGACCACCGACACGCTGCCCAAGGGCGTGTCGCGCCGCGTGACCATCAACGGCGCCCCGGTGACGATCACCGGGATCGCCAAGGGCTCGGGCATGATCCACCCGGACATGGCCACCATGCTCGCCTACGTCGCCACGGACGCGGCTCTGCCGGCCGACCTGCTCAGGCAGTGCCTGCGCCTGGCGGCCGACCGCTCCTTTAACGCCGTCACGGTGGACGGCGATACATCCACCAACGATGCCTGTGTCCTCGTGGCGACCGGCGCGGCCGGCGTCTCCGTGGGCGAGGGCGCGGCCCTGGATGCCTTTCAGGCGGCACTGGACGAGGTGTGCATGCAGCTCGCCCAGGCCATCGTGCGCGACGGCGAGGGCGCGACCAAGTTCGTCACCATCGACGTCGTCGGCGCCCGGCACGAGGCCGAGGCCCGGCAGGTGGGGTTCACCATCGCCCATTCGCCGCTGGTGAAGACCGCCCTGTTCGCGAGCGACCCGAACTGGGGGCGCATCCTCGCCGCCGTCGGGCGGGCGGGCATCGAGGACCTGGACGTGGGTCGCATCGACATCCATCTGGGCGGCGTGCGTATCGTCAGGGGCGGCGGTCGCGATCCGGACTACACCGAGGCGCAGGGCCAGGCGGTGATGAAGCAGGCCGAGATCGACATCCGCGTCGCACTCGATCGCGGCGATGCCCGTGTGCGTATCTGGACCACCGACCTTTCCCACGAGTACGTGCGCATCAACGCCGAGTACCGTAGCTAGTACCGTGCTCGCCGGGCATGTCCACGTCGTCGCCGCGGCGATCCGCAACCCGGCTGGTGAATACCTGCTCACCCTGCGGGGGGACCATCAGCACCAGGGCGGTAAATGGGAGTTTCCGGGCGGCAAGGTGGAGCCCGCCGAGTCGCGCGAGGCTGCACTCGCCCGTGAGCTCCACGAGGAGCTGGGCATCGTTCCGCGGCGCGCCCGCCCGCTGATCCAGATCCCCCATGCCTATGCCGATAAGCGGGTGTTCCTCGACGTGTGGCTGGTCGAGGCCTTTGACGGCACGCCGCACCCCCATGAGGGGCAGCCGATGCGCTGGGTGTCGGCGGCCGAGCTGGCCGGCCTGGAATTCCCGGCCGCCAACCGGCCCATCCTCGCGGCGCTGGGCCTGCCGGACCGCTACTTGATCACGCCACCGCCCGGGGACGACCACGTGGCCTTTCTCGGCGACCTGCAGGCGGCGCTCGCCGGCGGCATCCGCCTGGTGCAGCTGCGCGCCCACCGTCTCCCTGTGCCCGATCTGTCATCCCTCGCCGCCGAGGTCATCGCGCTCGCGCATCATTACGATGCCCGGGTACTGGTCAATGGCACGCCGGCACTCGCCGGCCGCTTGGGCGCCGACGGCGTGCACCTGCGGGCCGCACTGCTGGGCCCGAACGTGACGGCGGAGGTCGCGGCCCTGCGCCGCGCGCGCGAGGGTTGCCTCGTCGGCGCTTCCTGTCACGGCGCGGCGGAGCTTGCCCGCGCCGCCGTCATCGGCGCGGATTTCGCCGTGTTGGGCCCGGTGGCTGTCACACGCACCCATCCGGACGCCGAGCCGCTTGGCTGGACGGCCTTCGAACGCCTGACCCGCAGCACGCCGCTGCCCGTCTATGCCCTGGGCGGACTGGGCGAGGCCGACCTTCCCGAGGCCTGGCGCCGGGGCGCACAGGGCGTGGCGGCCATACGCGCGTTCTGGGGCTCCCCTGGGGTGGCTGACGCGTGACGGAGTACTCGCCCGTGGATACGCAACACAAGCGCGGCCTGTGGATCGTCGCCATTCTCCTCGTCGTCGTCGCGATCGGTTACAGCTGGGGGCGGCACTGGATGGCCAGTCAGCTTCCCTCGGTCGCGCCCATCGCAGTCGACGTCCCCGGCGACTGCGCCCTGCATCGTGGTCCCTGTCGCGTCGAGCTGCCACCCGGCGTCGTGCACATCGAGCTCAGTCACGAACCTGTCCCCCTCGAGCCCTTTCGCGTCCAGTTGCATGCCTCCATGGCACTCGAACGCGTTAGCGTGGATTTCCAGATGGTGGACATGTACATGGGCGTGAATCGTTACGACCTAAAGCAGCAGGCCCCCGAAATCTGGAGCCGCCAGGCGATGTTGCCCGTCTGCGCCACGGGGCGCAGCGACTGGGTGATGTACGCGCGGATCGAGGTCGACGGGCTGGCCTACGTGGCGGCACTGCCGTTCGAGGCGGCCGCGGCGCGGTAGGGCGGGCCAGCCCGCGGCGTCGCTTGGCGCCGCAAGGGCGACCGAGGTGGCGCCCGCGCCGGCACCGGCAATTGCGTAAGATCCTCAATTCTCGCGGCGACGTGGAGCTCGAGACATCAGCGAGCATTTCCCCTGCTCCTCCCTGCCGTACCAGGTACCCAGGAAGAAGTCCGCATCGTTGTCACTCCGGCAATGCCGGAATCCAGAACGGCGGGCATGTTGCACAGGAAGACGACAACGGGAATGAACTTGATATCCCGGCCTGGATCCCTGCTTGCGCAGGGATGACGGGTCACAGGTTACAGGGATGTCGGCCAGAACCGATATCAGCCTGTCGGTTGGAGGGATAGCCGCCTACGGGCTCGGGCTGGTGACATGCCTCAGAGTGCGCAGCAGGCGAGTCGGAACTCGATGTCCTGCTGCAGCTGGCGCGCACGGTTGTCGAGGTCGGGCTGGCTGAGAAAGCGAATGGTGAAGCGGTGCTTCCCGGCGCTGATCTCGGGGAACCAGCTGACGTTCGCCGGCAGTTCGACGCGGATCATCTGGTAGGGTTGGGAGAGGTCGAGGTTCTGCTGATAAAAGCCCATGCGGGCGAGCTCCGCATGGGCGGTGGTGCTGTTGCGGATGAGCGAGAGCACGAGGTCGATCGCTTCCTGTACTTCGCGAAATGGGGCGATCCACTGTTCGAACTGGCGGCGGCGGACCTCCACGGGGCGCGAGAGCCAGTGGTGGTAGGCGGGCAGATCGAAGTCGCAGGTGCCGCCGGGGATGGAGCTGCGCTGGCGCAGTGCATTGACGAAGTCGTTGTCCTTCAGGTGTTGGCCGAGCTGGCCGGTCATGCCGCGCAGCTTCTTGATCTGCTGGCGCTGGCGGTCGATGATGCCGTCAAGCTGCACCTGGTCGACATCGGGTTCGCGGCTGAGGCGGCTCAGGTTGCCGATCTCCCGATCCAGCTCCTTCATCAGGTCGCTCTTGAGGTCACCGCGGGTGGAGAGCTGGAAGATCTCCATGAGCGTCACCAGGGCGCAGTGCGTGTCCCAGTGGCTGTCGAGCGGCAGGCAGTAGTCGAAGCGCGCCATCAGCGCCTCGAGGCGCAGCAGCGTGCGCAGGCGCTCGTTCAGCGGTTGTTCGTAGGTGATGGTCTCGCTCACGTCTTGCCGTGACTTCGTGTGGTCTGCGTTGTTTGCGCCCATTCTCGCATGCCTTGGCGTGTCAGGCATCCCCGCCGTGTCAGACCCCACGGGCCAGTTGGCGATAGTACCCGTCGAGTTCCGCGACCCGTGTAGCGAGCGCGTCCACACGGCCGCTGTTGTCGATCACGTCATCGGCATGCTGCAGACGGGTCTCGCGTCCCGCCTGGGTGGCGATGATCGCCTCGGCAAGCTCGCGGTCCATGCCATCGCGTGTCTCGATGCGTGCAAGCTGCGTGTCGCGATCACAGTCCACCACCAGAACGCGGTCGATCAGGTCGGTCATGCCGGCCTCGATCAGCAGCGGGACGACGACGATACCGTAGGGGGCATCGAACCCGTGGAGCCGTTTCTCGATGGCGTCACGCACGCGGGGGTGGACGATGGCGTTGAGGCGCTCGCGCGCGGCGGCATCGTGAAACACCAGCTCGCGCAGGGCGGCGCGGTCGAGGTGTCCGTCCGCCTGCAACATGTCGCTGCCAAATGCGTCGATGATGTCGCGGAGCGCGGGCTCGCCGGGCTCGACCACCTCACGCGCGATCCGGTCGCTGTCGATGACCGGCACGCCGTGGCGCGCGAACAGCTCGGCGACGGTGGACTTGCCGCAGCCGATACCCCCGGTGAGACCGATGCGCAGCATCTGCTCAGAACGCGGTCGGGCCGAGATAGGCCCGCATGATCTCCTCGCCCCACAGCAAGGCAATCCACCCGCCGCCGGCCAGGTAGGGGCCGAAGGGGATGGGGATGTTGCGGTCGCGGCCGCGCAGGGCAATGAGCGACAGGCCTACCACCGCGCCCACCACCGCCGAGAGCAGGATGATCAGCGGCAGGTATTCCCAGCCGAGCCAGGCACCCAGCGCGGCCAGCAGCTTGAAGTCGCCAAAGCCCATGCCTTCCTTGCCGGTGAGCAGGCGGAAGAGCTGGTAGACGGTCCACAGGGCCATGTAACCCATGATCGCGCCGAGCACCGCCGATTCCAGGTTGGTGAACAGCCCGCCGAAGTTGAGGATGATGCCGGCCCAGAGCAGGGGCAGGGTGATCACGTCCGGCAACAGCTGGGTACGGATGTCGATCACGCTCAGTGCCAGTAGTGTCCAGGTCAGGCCCAGGGCGGCCAGCGTCTGCCAGGTCACGCCGAAGTGCCAGGCCACGACCATGGCCAGCACGGCGGCGGCCAGTTCCACGGCCGGATACTGGAAGGAGATGCGCATGCCGCAGGCGTGACACTTGCCGCGCAGGACCAGCCAGCTGATGACCGGGATGTTTTCCAGCGCCGTGATCTTGTGTCCGCAGGACGGGCAGTGCGAGCGCGGGACGATGAGGTTGAAGCGCTCCTCTTCGCGCGGCGCGGCCTCGCCGCCACCCAGCCACTCCCGGCATTCCCGTTTCCAGGTGCGCTCCAGCATCACCGGCAGGCGCAGGGCGACGACATTGAGGAAGCTGCCGACCAGCAGGCCGAACAGGGCGATTATAGTGACGAAGCCCACGGGGTGGGCTTCGTAGAAGGCAACGTATTCCTGCATGGATTATACGACGGCCCCGAGCTTGAAGATCGGCAGGTACATGGCGATGACGAGGCCGCCGACCAGCACGCCGAGAATGGCCATGATCATCGGCTCCATCAGGCTGCTGAGGCCGTCCACCATGTCATCGACTTCCTGTTCGTAGAAGTCGGCGACCTTGGAGAGCATGCCTTCCAGCGAGCCCGATTCCTCGCCGATGGCGACCATCTGGACTACCATGTTCGGAAACAGGTTGGTGGCGCGCATCGAGGCCTGCAGCTGCGTGCCGGAGGCGGTATCATCGCGCATCTTCAGGGTGGCTTCGGCGTAAAGCGCGTTACCCGTGGCACCGGCCACCGACTCCATGGCCTCCACCAGCGGGACCCCGGCGGCAAACATCGTGGATAACGTGCGGGCGAAGCGGGCGATGGCCGACTTGCGCAGCAGCTCGCCGACGACCGGTATTTTCAGCGCAAGAATGTCCCGCCGACGGCGGAACTCGGCAGAGCGCTTGTTCGCCTGGACCAGCGCGAAGGTGCCGATGCCGATCACCGCAAAGACGATGTACCAGTAGGCCTGCAGCCAGCGGGATAGATTGATGACCATCTGGGTGAAGGCCGGCAGGTCGGCACCGAAGCCCTGGAACAGGCTCTCGAACTGCGGGACGACGAACAGCAGCAGGATCGTGGTGACGATGAAGGCTACGACGATGACGGCCGCCGGATACATCAGGGCCTTCTTGATCTTGGACTTGAGGGCCTCGGTCTTTTCCTTGTAGGTCGCGATCTTGTCCAGCAGGGTCTCGAGGGCACCTGCCTGCTCACCGGCGCGCACCAGGTTGACGAACAATTCATCGAAATGTGCGGGATGCTTGCCCAGTGCATCGGCCAGGGGTGTGCCGCCCTCGATGTCCGTCTTGATGGCGAGAATCAGGTCCTGCATCGCGGGGTTTTCGTGGCCCCGGCCCACGATCTCGAAGGCCTGCACCAGCGGCACGCCGGCCGACATCATGGTGGCGAGCTGGCGTGAGAAGATCGCGATGTCCTTGGTGGTGATCTTCTTCGTGCCACCAAACAGTGGCTTGGGCTTTTTGCGTACCTTGAGCGGGTTGATGCCCTGGCGGCGCAGATCGGCCTTGACGATGGCATCGCTCGCGCCCTCCATCTCGCCCTTGATACGCGAGCCCTTCTTGTCCGTGCCTTCCCAGACGAAGACCATTTTTTCGGCTTTGGCGGCCATGGATTAGTCCTTGGTTACGCGGTTGATTTCTTCGAGGCTGGTGACGCCGGCCCTGACCTTGTTGAGACCGGATTCCCGCAGGTCCGGGATGCCTTCCTTCTTCGCCTGGTCGGCGAGCTGGATGGCGTTGCCGCCCTCCATGATGATGCGGCCCATCTCCTCGGAGAGCGGCATGACCTGGTAAATGCCGACCCGGCCCTTGTAGCCGTTGGTGCATTCGTCACAGCCCACGGCCTTGTAGACGGTCAGGCTGTCGAGCTCGCTCTCGCGAAAGCCCTCTTCCAGCAGGGCCCCCCGGGGAATGTCGTCCACGGTCTTGCAATTGTTGCACAGGCGCCGGCCCAGGCGCTGGGCGATGATGAGAGATACCGCCGAGGCGATGTTGTAGGCCGGCACCCCCATGTTCATCAGGCGCGCCAGGGTTTGCGGCGCGTCGTTGGTGTGCAGGGTGGAGAGCACGAGGTGCCCGGTCTGGGCCGCCTTGATGGCGATCTCGGCCGTCTCCAGGTCTCGGATCTCGCCTACCATGATGATGTCCGGGTCCTGGCGCAGGAAGGCGCGCAGGGCATTGGCGAAGGTGAGCCCCACCCGGGGATTTACATTCACCTGGTTTACGCCGGGGAGGTTGATCTCGGCCGGATCTTCGGCGGTGGAGATGTTGCGGTCCGGGGTGTTGAGGATGTTGAGGCCGGTGTAGAGCGAGACGGTCTTGCCGCTGCCCGTGGGGCCGGTGACGAGGATCATGCCGTAGGGCTTGGACAGGGCATCTAGGTAGAGCCGTTTCTGGTCCTCCTCGTAGCCCAGCACGTCGATGCCGAGCTGCGCGCTGGTGGGGTCGAGGATACGCAGCACGATCTTCTCGCCCCAGAGCGTGGGCAGGGTGTTGACGCGAAAGTCGATGGCCCGGTTCTTGGAAAGCTGCATCTTGATGCGCCCGTCCTGCGGGATGCGCCGCTCGGAGATGTCCATGCGCGACATGACCTTGACGCGGGCGGCGATGCGCGGCGCCAGGTTCACCGGTGGGCTGGAGACCTCCTGCAGCACGCCGT
>Ga0129302_1001981_pt1 | contig 14894 bp, 10 predicted proteins | sample BlaSprsedimmetaG_FD_94476 | JGI IMG/M metagenome (GOLD analysis project Ga0129302, IMG submission 94476) | Hot spring sediment bacterial and archeal communities from California, USA to study Microbial Dark Matter (Phase II) - Blank Spring... | ecosystem: Environmental > Aquatic > Thermal springs... | reverse complement strand
GCGGCGTCGATGGTGATCGCCAGAGTCGGCGCGCCCTGGCGGCGTCCTTCCTCCACCACGCCCACGATGTCGGGCGATTGCCCCGACTGCGAGACGCCCACCACCAGGCTGTTCTGCAGCGAGGGCGGTTTGTGATAGAGGGAGAAAAGCGACGGGGTCGCCAGCGCTATCGGCAGCCGGTTGAACGCCCCCCACAGGTACTTGGCGTACAAGCCCGCGTGATCCGACGTCCCCCGGGCGGCCAGGAACACGTACCGGATCTCCCGGTCCCGCAAATCGCGTGCCAAAGCTTGTACGTTCCCCATCTGCTTTTCCAGCAGATCGGATAGGACGGTTGGCTGCTCGAAAATTTCCGATTTCAATGACATGAGAAAACCTCGCTTGATAGATTGGGCGCGTTTCACTTCAGTTATCTGGTGCACCGCGCAAGATGTAAAACGTAAGGGCCTTATTTGCGTTTTACGTGTTTTGCCTGTTGCCTGACTCAAATGAAACGCACGATTCTGTTACATGGCGTGCCAAAGAGGACCTTTATCCAAACGGGGCAATTGTACTATCATTCGCCGCTTAGTCAAAAACAGACAGGCAGACGAAGAAAGCGTACGTTCTTGCCCACCTGTCCGTTTGACATCTCTATCAATCAACTTCATTACCCGACATCTTGGATCACGAATGACACGAATGAATGACACGAATGGCACGAATGAATGACACGAATGGCACGAATGAACGACACGAATGGCACGAATGAACGTGACTGCTCACCTTGTGCCTGCCGGATCACAATCCGGCAGTTTACAGGCGACGTGTTGGCTTCCGTCACCACCCATGATGGCCTTGCACCATCGACGCGGATTGTGATCCGCACTGCACACGTAGGCTGAGCAGTTACTGAATGGTAACTACTCAGGCCAGCCCTTTGCTGTGCCGGAGAATGGGGGTTTGGGGTGTGTGGCGGTCGCGAAGCAACCGCCACACACCCCAAACCCCCGCCCATCCGCTGCAAACGGGCAGCAGGCTGAGTAGTTACGCCGAATGAACAAATGACACGAATGGCACTGGAGATGAGACATGGGAGATTGAAAAAGCATTCGTGAAATTCGACCATTCGTGTGATTCGTGATAGAAAACCTAGCCATGTATAAACCGCTACGGTTCCACCCGCACGAACTGCCGGAGCGCCTCGACCAGTTCCTGCGCTTTCTCCGGCGAATCCGCCTCGGTGAACATGCGCAACACCGGCTCGGTGCCCGAGAAACGCAACAGCGCCCAGTTGTCGTTTTCCAGGAAGAACTTGGTCCCGTCCAGGTGTGAGATGCGCTCGACCGGGTAGGGGCCGAGCTTTTCGACCGGCCCTTCCTGCACCCGGCGGGGGATCACGATGCGCATTTCCGGCGTCGCCGGGACGTTCACCTCGACGCTGTACAGGCGCCCGGTGAGGTCGTAGACGCGCTGGCGCAGTTGCGAGATCGTCTGGCCGGTGCGGGCCAGCATCTCCACGATGAGCGCGGCGGCGAAAATGCCGTCTTTGCCCAAGATGTGGCCCCGGATGGTCAGCCCACCGCTCGATTCGCCGCCCAAGAGGGCGTTGTGCGCCACCATCGCCGCTGCCACGTGCTTGAACCCCACCGGCACCTCGTGACAGTCCTCGCCGAAGCGGGCGGCCAGCCGGTCCAGCAGGTGGGTGGTCGCCAGGTTGCGCACCACGCTGCCCCGCTCCCCCCGCACTTCGTGCAGGTACCAGTACAGGAGGATGAGGATGTCGTTCACCGTGATGTACTCCCCTTGCTCGTCCACGATGGCGATGCGGTCGGCGTCCCCGTCGGTCGCCAGCCCCAGATCGTAATTCCCCTCCCGGACGTGGGTGATGAGGAAGCGCAGCGCCTCCAGGTTCGGCGCCGGAGAGCGTCCGCCGAACAGCGGGTTGCGCCGCTCGTTGATGAAGGTCACCCGGCAGCGGGCCTCGGTGAGGATGATGCCCAGCGTCAACTGGCCCACGCCGTACATCGGATCGACGATGACGCGCAACCCCGCCTCGCGAATGGCTGCCAGGTCGATCAGCGCCTCCACGGCGTCGACGTACTGGTTAGTGAAGTCCCGCCGCTCCACGATGCCCGCCTCCAGGGCCAGGTCCATGTCGATCTTGATTACGTCGTCGGGTGTCAGCGCGTTCGTCTCCGCCTCGATCTGGCGCGTCTCCTCGTCCTGCAACAGCGACCCGTCGCCGTGGAAGACCTTGAGCCCGTTCCACTCCGGCGGGTTGTGGCTGGCCGTGAACGCCAGGCCGTAGGCGGCGTTCTGGACGTCGGTGGCGTAGGTGATGAGCGGTGTCGGCGCGTCCTCCACCAGCACCGTGGCCGGGATGTTGTTGCCCGCGAAGACCTCGGCCGCCGCCTCGGCCGCCTGCTCCGAGAGGAAGCGCCGGTCGTAACCGATGGTGACGCCCCGCTGCTCTACCGACCGTTTCTGGCCGACGCCGCGCCGGGTGATCTCGTTGGCCAGCGCCTGGCACAGGCGCCGCACGTTGTGTAGTGTGAAGCCCTCGCCGATGACGGCCCGCCAGCCGCCGGTGCCGAAGGTGATCATGTTCTGCTCCTCCAGGCGGCGGGGGTGGTAGAGCCGCTTCTGCAGGATGAACTCGGCCTGTTCCAGGTCTTCACTGGTATTGATGCCCAACACCTCGTCCTGGTCGTAGATCTGGTAACTTTCCACCTGCAACCCGGCGCGAATGAGCTGGTGGGCGCAGTCGGTGAGCCGGTACTCGCCGTCGAGCGGCGAGGGCGGCAGCGCCTCCAGGGCCGGGAAAAGCTTCTGCACCCGCACCGCGTAGGCGCCCACGTTCAGTTCCTGGATATCGCGCACCTCCGGCGAGGCGTCCATCTCCTCGATGATGTCGATGATACGGCCGCCGGCGTCGCGGATGATGCGCCCGTAGGGGAGCGGGCGATCGACCACGGCGGTGAGCAGCGTCAGGTGGGCCTGGCGCAACCGGTGGCGGTTGAGCAAGCCCCGGATCGAGCCGGGGCGGAAGAGGGGGGTGTCGCCGTACAGGATGAGCAAATCCCCCCGGAAAGCACCCAGCAAGGGCTGCAATTGCAGGACGGCGTGGCCGGTCCCCAACTGCTCCTCCTGGAGCACGTAGTTGTACCCGGGTCCCAGGTGCGTCTGGACCTTGTCCTTCTCGTAACCCACGACGACGTAGAGGTCGTCGGGTTCGACGAGTTGCAGCGCGTTCTGCAGCACGTAATCGATGATCTTGCGCCCGCCCAATTCCTGCAGGATCATGGGCTCGCCCCCGGCGGTCGACTCCTGCCCGCCGGCCAGGATGACGGCCTTCAACGCTCGATTCATCACTTCGTTTTCGGCCAGGTTCTCGTCCAAGTTCTTGACCAAGTCCTTACCTCCCGGTTCCCATGACCACGTGCACTTCGCTGACCGAACCCGGCGCCTGCGGCGGGATGGGGAACGTGACCGGCGCGCCGTTCAGCGTCGCCGACAGCACTCCCTCCTGCACCCCGTATGGATTTTCTACCGTGACGTGATAGGTCGCCCCGCGCCACTGCCGGGTGAGCTCGAACCCTTTCCAATCGCCGGGGATGCAGGGATCGAGCACCAGCCCCTCGAACGTGAGCCGCACGCCCAGGATCCACTTCGTCGCTGCCGTGTAGAACCAGCCAGCGCTCCCCGTCAGCCAGGGGTGCCGGGCCTGGCCGAAGGATTCGTGATCCCGGCCCATGACAAACTGGCAATAGGAATACGGCTCCGCCTCGCGGATCTCGATGATGTCGTTCTGGTTGGCCGGCAGGATGGCGTCGTAGAACTTCATCGCCCGGTCGCCTCGTCCCAGCATACACTCACCGATCACGGCCCACGGATTGGGGTGGCTGAAGATCGCCGCGTTCTCCTTGATCCCCGGATAGACCCGCGTGACGAACCCGATGTCGTCGTCTGGCTCGGTGTACGCCGGCCACAGCAGGTGCAGGCCGTAGTGGGAATACAGGTACTTGTCGACGGCGTCCATGCACATCCGCGCCCGCTCCCCCGTCGCCACGCCGGAGTAGACGGCCCAGCTCTGGGCGTTCAAGAAGATCTTCCCCTCCTCGTTTTCCTGGGAACCGATCTTGCGGCCCTTCTTGGTGATGCCCCGGATGTACCACCGACCATCCCACAACTCTCGCTCGCAGGCCTCCCGCACCCCCTCGGCCATGCGCGTGTATTTCTCCACGTCCTCTTCGCGCTCCAGGAACTCGGCCGCCTCGATGAAGGCCCCCAGTGCCCAATGGTGCATGAACGAGACCATCCCGCTCTCGCCGCCGCCCAGGTTGAGGCAGTCGTTCCAATCGGCCCGCAGCCCCTGGCAGATGCCCGTCGGCCCGACGTACTCGGCCGAGAAGTCCAGCGCCCGCCGGAGATGCTCGTAGACCGTGGCCTCGCCCCCGTCGGCGAAAGGCACCACCCGGTCGAAAAAGGACAGGTCGCCTGTCTCCTTGACGAACTCACAGACCGAGACCACCAGCCACAGCGCGTCGTCGGCGCAGACGTCCTCCAGGCCGTGGACGATCTCGTCCGGCGCCGGCGTCGGCGTGACCGTGGGGAACTTCACGTCGGGCGGGCGTTCCTCCTGCGGCTGGAACACCGAGGGATCGAACAGATGCAGCCCGTACCCCTGGCTCACCTGCCCGTGGAGCAGTTCCACGATCCGCTGCCGGCACTTTTCGGGGTTGGTGTGCACCACGCTCATCACGTCCTGCGCCGTATCCCGGTACCCCAGCCCCGTCCGCCCGCCGACCTCGATGAAGGAAGCGAAGCGTGACCAGACCACGCACGTCTCCGCCTGGAGGAGGTTCCAGGTGTTGATCATCGTGTTGAGCCCCTGGTGCGGCGTCTTCACCTGGAGCACGGCCAGCTTTTCTTCCCAATACTGCCGCAGGTCAGCGAAGGCACGGTCCACCCGGGCCGGGATGGCGTACTTCGTCCGCATCGTGCGCCCCGCCTCGTCCCAGGAGCCCACGCCCAGCATGAAGACGACGCGCTTTTCCTCGCCCGGTTCCAGGGTCATGCGCTTGTGCAGGGCGCCGCAGTGGTTGCCGCCCAGCGCCGTGCTGTTGTGGCAGATCCCCTGCTCGACGGCGACGGGATCGGTCTCCGTCCGGTAGTTGCCCAGGAACCGGTCGCGCACGCAATCGTAACTGTCCGGCTCGAAATTAGCGGTGAAGAAGTGCTTCGTCCACGGCTCGTAGAAGAAGTCGTAGTCGATGATGCCGTCGGCGTAACTGGAGCCGCTGGCGTAGAGACTCATCTGCAAATTCTGGTTGTCGATCTCGATGTGGTGGAAGGAGAACTCCAGGTACGAGAAGACGCTGATCCGGCGCGCTGCGTCGCCCGTGTTCTTGATCCGCACGTCCCACAGTTCCACGTCGTCGTCCACCGGGATGAACAGGGTTTGTTCTGCGTGGATGTCCCCGTAATCACACGCGAACCGGGTATACGAAAGCCCGTGGCGAACCTCGTAATCGGCCTGGTCCAGGTCCTTGCCCACCGGCTGCCACGAGATGGACCAGTAATCGCCCGTCTCGTCGTCCCGCAGATAGACGTAGTGTCCCGGTCGATCGAGCGGGACACCGTTCTGGCGAAAGCGCGTGATGCGATGGTGCTCGGCCGTCTTGTAAAATGCATACCCGCCGGCGTTGTGCGAGATCACCGCGCATAGATCCCGCACCCCCAGGTAATTCGTCCAGGAGACCGGCACGTCCGGCCGCTCGATCACGTATTCCCGATTTTCGTCGTCAAAATAACCGTAACGCACACTCGCCTCCTGACCCGGCCCAGCCGGAACTAATAAAGGAACTTTCCAATCTTATTCTTTTATCCTTTAACCGAGCCGGCCAATATGCCGCGCACGAAATAGCGCTGCAACGAGAAGAAGACGAGCACCGGAATGACCATCGAGACGAAAGCCCCGGAGGTCAGAAGATGCCAATCCTGGCCCCGGGAGCCCACCAATTCAGAGAGCCGGGCCGTTATCGTTGCCACCTGCACGCTTGTACCCAGGTACACCAGTGCCACCAACAGGTCATTCCAAACCCACAGGAATTGGAATACGGCGAAGGAAGCAATCGCCGGCATAGATAAGGGCAACACCAAAGTTATAAAGGCCTGGAAATGAGAAGCGCCGTCTATGGCCGCGGCCTCGATCAGATCGCGCGGTATCTGGGAGATGAAGTTGTACAATAGATAGATCGCCATTGGCATACCGAAACCGGTATGGGCCAACCACACCCCCAGGAACGTGCCGTTTAAGTTTGTCGACGTATACAGGCGTAGTATTGGGATCAGAGCCATTTGCAGTGGCGCCACGATCAAGCCTACCACGATGGCAAACAAAACGTCCCGTCCGGGAAATTCCATCCAGGCAAATGCGTACGCCGCGAAGGCCGCAATCGTAATTGGGATGATCGTCGCCGGGATCGTGACGCTAAAACTGTTCAAGAAGGCATTGCCCAGCTCGCCCCTTGCGAGAACCTCTTGATAATTTCTCAACGTCCATTGGGTGAAATCGAAAGGTGTGGCAAATACCGTCCACCATCCGGATTGACGGATGTCATTTTCTGGCCGAAAGGAACTGATAAACAGGCCCAGCGTGGGCAGCGTCCAAACAAAGCAAATGATCGAGATCGCCACTCGCAGCGCTGCACTCGAAGCGGCCTTGCGTATCAGGGAAAATATGTTCTCGCGACGGTGTGTAGAAATCATGTTGCTTAACTCCTTTGTCTGCGCAAGTTGCGTACGTTTATGATCATCACCGGCGCTACAGCCAGGAAAAGAAGCACAGCCAATGCGCTCCCACGCCCAAAATTGTAGAAGCGGTACATCTCCAAGAACATCCGGTTGGCGATGACCTCGGTGTTGAAATTCCCTCGTGTCATCACGTACACGATGTCGAACACCTTGAGCACTGCGATCAGAACGGTCGTGCCCACCGTGATGAGGGTTCCTTTGATATAGGGCACCGTCACCCGGAGAAAAGCCTGGAACTCGTTGGCGCCGTCGATCCGGGCCGCCTCCAATAGTTCCCCCGGTACAGCCTTCAGCGCTGCTGATATGACGACCATGCAGAAGCCGGTTTGGAGCCAAATCATAATGACCATCAAGGCGAAATTGTTCAATGGCGGGCGGAGAAACCATCCGACAGGTTGGCCACCCAACGCTACTACGATGGCGTTGAGGATTCCAATTTGCGCCCGTCCTGCTGGCTGATAGGCGTACACAAATCGCCAGATGATGCTTGCTCCCACTGACGAAATCGCCATAGGCAGGAAGATGATCGACTTGGCGATCGATTCCAACTGGATTCGGTCCACCAGGACCGCGATAATCAACCCCAAAGTAACACATACACTGGTCACAACGACGATCCATAAAATGTTGTTCCTGAAAGCGACCTGTACTTGGGGACTGGTGAAAATGAATGCATAGTTCTTCAGACCCACAAAATTTTCCGATCGAGCGTCGAAGAAACTCAGATAAATCGTATTGATAGCTGGATAAATCAAATAAATGATCAACAGCGCCAGAGCCGGACCGACAAAAACGAGCGGTCGCAGGCGCTCACGAGCTTTCTCGCCGGGTATCAGCGAAATGATCTCGTTGAAAATCCAGAAGAAGATCCACACCCCGCACACGCCCACCGCGATGGCGACCAACGTCGTCACCCACTTGGGCGCTTGATCGTCGAGCATGAAGGCGAAACTCCACCGGGCGACGAAGAACACCATCACCAGCACGCTCAGGGCGATGGCTGTCCGCACTAATCTATCGTGCCAATTTGCTATCTGTTTATCCTGTGCCGTCATCTAGAAAGCCCCCATTCCCATCCTTCAGGGAAAGGGCAGAGCAGCTGTCGCCCACTGCTCTGCCCTTGTCTCATACCTTTGCGCTATTTCTCGGGTTCTATCACTCGGGCCAACTCTCGTCGATCTCTCGGAGCATCGTCTCGGCGTCTTTCTCTCCGAGCGTCCACTCCACCATGCCAGACCAGAAAGTCCCCGTGCCGACCTCGCCCGGCATCAGGTCAGAGGCGTCGAAACGGAACACGTCGGCGTTCTTCATGATCTCGCCCTGCAACCGGTCGATGTCATTCGTGTACCAGTTCAAAGGCACAGAACGGTTGGGTGAATTGAAACCACCGGTCTTGATCCAGACCTCGGCGCCGGCTGGCGTCGCCAGGTATTCCATCACCGCGCGCACCTCTGGACGATCGTTGAACATACCGATGGGGTCGCCGCCACCCAGAACAGGCTTGCCGTACTCTTCCTTGATGGGCGGGAAGTAGAAGAACATCGCATCTGTCCCAGCCTCTATCCCCTCGGGGAAGAAGGCCGGAATCCAACCAGCCTGCTTCATCATCCAGCATTCGGGATCAGCACCTTCTTCGGCCGGGAACAACTCGTCCGTTTGCCCGACGAAGGTGGTCACGATCGCCTCCGGCCCGCCGTAGACGTAATCTTCGTTGTGCCAGATCGTCGCCATGTAGTCTAACGCTTCCACGAGCGCTGGATGATCGAAGGGAATCTCGTTTGTGATCCATTGATCGTAGATCTCGGGAGGCGCGGTGCGGAGCAGGATGTCCTCTACCCAATCGGTGGCGACCCAGCCGGTGCTTCCACCGTGCTCGATGGGAATGCACCAGGGGGTGTGCCCATTGGCGACCATCTCGTCCATCAAAGCGATCAACTCGTCCCACGTCTCCGGCACCTCGTAGCCTGCATCCGAGAACTGGGGTGTGGGGTACCACACCAGACTCTTGGTAGACGCGCGGTAGAAGAGACCGTACAACTGCTCGTCGAACGTGGCGAAGTCGAGCCACGACTGGATGTAGTCTTTCTGGAGTTGATCCATGTTCATGAAACTATCCAGGGGCACCAGGAAATCGGTCAACCGAGCTATCAATCCCGGCTGCGAGAACTGCGCGATATCTGGCGGGTTACCGCCTTCAGCTCGCACGACGATCAGGGTCTCGAAGTCTCCGGAGCCCTCGAAGGTGACGTTGATGCCGGTCGCTTGTTCGAAAGGGACTAACGCAGTGCGGAACCGGTTCGCATCTTCGCCGGTGTAGACGCCAAAGATGTTGACCTCGGTGCCGGCGAACTCACCGGCCCGGGCGCGCGCCAGGTGTTCGTAAGGGCCTTCGAGGGCCGGCGGCACAGTCGTCACCTCGACCTCTTCCCTGACGACCTGGGTGACTTCGACCGGAACCTCGACCTCTCGGGTTACCTCGACCTGAACGGTCTCGACGACTATCTCCGCTGTCGGCGTCGCACAAGCTGACAGCACGAGCGCCAGAATACTTATCACCGTTAAAACGGCTAATTTTCTGTCAGACATTTCTTTCTTCCTCCTAAGTGTATTTTACAAGATTTAACTGTTTGGAACAAAAAACTTTGTTGAAACCTGAATCGTCGCCTGCAACACCTCCTTGAATACTACAAAACGGTGATTGGTCATTCACGCCGTTCTGTGCTAAAATGCAGGCACAGGTCCGAACGACTTGGTCGTTATCTATGCAAACAGCCGGGGAGTTCTACTGTGCCTGTCGGGGACCAAGGGGGCCGCTAACCATACTTGGTCCCTTATGCTTTTGGCTACGTTTTTACGTGAGACGTTATAGAGTCTAATCGGATAAGTTCTCCATCAACCTCGAATACCGGGAAGTTCATGCCCCCAGCCGCGCGAGTCGATCGGTCACGTCCTCTTCGAAACGCTCGACGAAGGCCCGCACGAAGTCCAATACGTCTCGTTCCGGATCCTCGATCAGGGGCGTGAGGTCTAGGCCGAAGATCATCCCCGTGGCGATGTCCGTCTCGTGAGAGGCGTAGTACGTCGCGTTGGCCCGCCGCCGGCCCATCGTCGCCAGGTCATATCGCTTGCCCCCGGCGATCTGGGAATCGAACACACCCAGGAGCGCGGCCTGTAAATTCTCGTGCGGCGAGCAATCGAAGGTCACCTTGTCGGCATCCACCAGCCAGTCCAGGCTGCGCCAGACCTCGCACCCGTATACCCGTTCCGGACGCTCCTCCGGGGCCAGGCGCCGTATCGCCTCGATCACCCGTAACACGACCGCCACGTGGGTATCGTGCTTGTCGGCCGGATTATGCGTGTAAACGAGCGCCGAGCTCGTCGCCTGCAGTATCGCCACCAGGTCATCGATTGGCGCCTCGTTCGCCCCATCCTTGACGACCGAACTGGGATAATCGAGCAGCACCTGTGCCCCGTACTCCCCCACGATGGCCGCTTTCTTTTGTTCCTTGCGCCGGACGCGCTGCATCTCCTCGTCGGTGTAGTCGGCGTACAGATCCTCTCGGGGTGAAGCGCTGCCATTGGTGACGACGACGCCCGAAAACCACCGGTCGTCCCGTCGAAAGCATTTCAAGATTCCATCGTAAGCCATGATCTCGATGTCGTCCTGGTGCGCGGCGATCGCCAGGTGTGTGCTTCGTGCCAGCGCTGCTTTTTCCGATGCCCCATCGGGCACGAATATCTCCGCTGAATGTCGGTTGAATTTCACTTTTCTTTCCTGCTCTTTCATTCGATCACCGGCAAGCTGGCAGCCGCGATTGCCTGTCCCACGCGCCGGTTCGTCTCGTCGGGTAATTGGAGGTTGATCTGGGCGGCCAGCGTTGGGAATTCTGCCCCCAGCACCTCGTGGGCGCCCGCCAGGATCAACGGGCCACCCCGACCCGAGGTGCACCGCCCCAGGATCAAAATGTGCCGTAGATCGTAAAAGTCGGCGTAGTGGGCAATGGTATATCCCAGGTAGTAGCCAATGCTCTGCCAAATCTTGACGGCGCCTTCGTGACCGGCTTCCAGTTTGGCCTGGACCGACTTCAGTTTCTCGGCGTTGGTCAGATCATCGGGTACATCGATGCCCACCTTGGGCGCCAGGCGAAACACGCATTGCTGAGAAAAATAGGAGGCGCCGCACCCGCGATCGCCCGACCATTCCTCGACCGGGGCGGTGGGACTGTAATCAATTGGCGCGAAAGCCAACTCGTTCAACCACCCGGTGATTTGCCCCTGTCCATTCACGTAACCGCTGGCCTCGCTCGATCCCATCGCAATGCCCAAAACCCCGTTATCTCCCAGCGACATAGACCCCGCCAGCGCCGTCACGTCGCCATCGTTTGTAATCTCCAGGGGCACGCCCATCTCATCTTGAATACGAAGAAAGAGATTTCTGACCTCGTCGTATCGATCCTCCGGCACCCCCCGGAACAGCGAGGCCACTCGCACTTGCTTATTCACGTAAACGCCTGCTGCACTCCCCCCAATTGCATCCACGCGGGGCATTTTGGAGGCCGCTGTCTGTAGCGCGGTTATAATCTCCTGGTAGTGATAGGTCGGGTCTATGTGGTTCCGGGGGTCCCAGACGACTTCCTCGCTGTAAACTGGCTTACCGTCGATCACGGCTGCGACCTTGCGATCCGAAGCGCCCAGATCAAATCCAATCCGGCATCCATTCAGGTTTCGTCCCAGTCGTTTCCCTCCTTCGCGCTCGACTGGCACGTCAGCGACGTCACAGACCTCGACCGAAAACGTCCTGTCATAGACATTCTTACCCATGAAGTGAAAATCGAACGCGCGAGAGCCATCAGGAGCATATTGGTGTTTGACGTGCTCGCCGATGCGCCGGGGGCCTCCCACGTATATTCGCCAAGCACCCCGTTGCCAGATCAAAAACTTAACCAGGCGCTCAACGTATGCCAGGTTAGCTCCGGAATGTGGGTGATCGTCAGGGTATACGCAGGTCTCGAAGCGAGATATTGATCCATCAGGCCGTTCCAATCCAAAAAGCAACGGTACGCCGCCGCCTGATGCTGTGACACCATTCCGGAAAGCGCGATTGGCCAAAACCGCCGGCCGAAAGTCTTCATCAAGGGAGGGGATGAATGATGGTTGGATCAGCTTGAACATCTCCGTCATAATAATGTCCTTTCGATGAGATGGACCGAAGAGATCGCGTAACCGCTCTTAGAAAGTCCATTATACTTACAAAGTATAGTATACAATAATTGTTCGCGCTTGTCAAGCGCTAGATCGTGTTCCCATCGTGCTCGTATGTCGCTTCGTCAGTCTCGAAAGATGCCGCGACCGGACGGGGCGCCGATTAGCAGCGGCGCAAACAAGCCCAACTCATACGTCAACACCAAGGCCGAAGCGCCCAGAATGACGATGATATCTGGGCTGATACTTGAGGCGCCCACCTCGGTCTCGTTAGCCACCAGTGACAATGAGCGCTGGATCATGACCTGCCTGATGATGTGTAACCATTCCTCTCCAAAAATGGCGATTTCTCCGGCGATCAAAATGCGACGGATGCTGAGTACACTGACGCAACTGGCGAGAGCGACGCCGAGATAGCGCGCGGTGTTGGAGAGCAAGTCGGTGACCATCTCATCTCCGTTCAGGAACGCCTTTCGTAAAAGTGGGAGTGTGATCTCTTCACCATCCGCCACGTACTGCGCCAACAGCGACTGGGGGTTACGGGTGATAGGCTGGGCTTGACGGAGGATAGACCGGGCGCTGGCTACCGTCTCCAGGCAGCCAAAATTTCCGCACCGGCATCGTTGTCCACCATCGACGACGACCATGTGTCCGATTTCCCCGGCGCCAAAGGTATCGCCGTAGAGCAATCGACTGTTGAGCACGATCCCTGCACCAATGCCGTTTTCAATCTTGACCACGACTAAATTGTCGTTACGGTCGATATCGCTGAACGTATATTCGGCCAGGGCCGCCGTCTGGGAGTCGTTCGCTACATATACCGGCAATCCGTACCGCTCCCGCAAAAGGCTGCGCAGGGGAAGATCCCGCCAATCCAGGTTGACCGAGCGTCTCACCACCCCGTGGATGGGATCCATCAGGCCGGGGGAACCGATGCCGATCCCCAACAAAGGGCTATCCGTCGCCTGCATCAATCGATCGATCAGCTTGTAGACCAGAGACAGGGCTATTTCACCGTCCCGGTCATCCAATGGCAGGTCGATCCGGTGGCGGATTTCTCCACGCAGGTTGACGATAGCGCCCCGGAACTCCCCGCTCGCCAGGTCGATGCCCATCAGGTGGTACGAATCGTCTACGACGCTCAGCAGAATGGGTGGTTTCCCGCCAGCAGAAGGGCCGTAACCAATCTCCTCCACCAGCCCTTTCCCTATCAACTCTCCGACAACGTCCGAGACGGTCGTGCGTGTCAGCCCCGTCTCACGCGCGATGTCGGCCCGGCTGACCTCCTCTCGATCGTAGATCGTCTTGAAGATCAAGCGGCTGTTGTGGACTCGGGTCTGTTTACGGGTTGCCTTTTGCACTGAAGGTCTCATAACGATGCCCTTTCATTCCCCGGATACTGGGCTGATTGTGAAATGGGTGTGTTTCAGTAGCATCTCAATAAACCGGGGCAAACTCGCTCGGGCCGGTCTCCTGACCGTGCCCGCTGTGGCTCGGTCGGGAGACCGGCCACAGCTCCCCAACTTATTGAGAAGATACTGTGTTTCATTTCATTTGAGGCAAGGCTCGTAGTAGGCGTTATCGCCGTAAAAGCGCGCTGAAGCCGCTACCTAGCGCGTGTACTACGCACAAGGCTTAAATCATTTGAAACACACCCTACGGCATGCTTAGTAAGTATTGCTTACAAAGTTATTGTATCATTTTCCCAACCCTTGTCAAGCGGGTAGCCATCCCAGATGCTCAGCAAACTGGGATGCGGAGATTTGGGGCTTATCGCCGGAAAATGACTTTGTCAACCGGTATGAGCGGCTTGGGTAGTTACGATTTTTCTTCTGCCCTCTGATGTGCTATACTATCGATACGAATATCGTAGCGTACTGGAGTTTTCCAGGAAGTCGTCATTAGAATTCGGAAGTCTCAAAAGACGCATTGAACAGCCGATTTTGACGTAATAGTCAATCAACTTTGCCTCTGAGATACTCGACTGAAGACTTCCGAATTCTTAAGTGGAAAACTCCAGGTAGCGTAGCACTCAATGTCAATTGATCAAGATCGGAGTGTAGCCTGGAGTTTGGCCATGACGAATTCAGATGAGCTGTTGCTTTATCACAAGTGCGGCACGACGATCATCCAAGAGACTGATGGCACCTTCAGAAGTACCAAACCCAGCCTGGGGCGAATGAGCATTCTAATTTGCCCGACCTGCGGCGCTGTCCTGCGCGATCGGGATCTATATTGCTCGAAAGCCGACATCGCCCGGGAAAAGCTGCGTGACGAGGGTTGGTACCCTGACCCGAACAGCCTGGCTTTGATCGACGAAGACCGTCGATCAGCCATACTCGCGACGCTCCAGGAGGCCCTGGACGAAGTAGGCGACGCTGATCTGCTTGCCATCTATACCATCGTCGCTGATCTGACCGAATAATTTCCCCGCTCCCCGCGTGGAGGACGTGATCTTCGATCTCCAGAAAAATAACCGCCCGCTCTGCCGGGTGTTATTTACGCACCCGGCGAATCTCGAACACCACCGGGTTCCAGGCGTCGGGGCAGGCGTGGGTGGCCACGTCGTGATCCTCGACCCAGGGGAACTCGGCCCCGTATCGCATCGCGAACACCTTGGGTAAAAAACTGTACAGGGCGTGGATGCACACCTGGCCCTGGATGGTCAGACCGTCGAAATACACCTCGTCGCCGACCTGGTGACCGGCCGCGCAATGTCCCTCTTGTTTGATGACTTTGGCTACGATGTCGAATTCCTGGGCCTCGCATTTTTCTTGGCTGCACATAGGATTTTCCTTTCGAAGGTTGGTATATTGGTGTACTGGTATGTTGGTATACCGGTATATTGGTGTACTGGTATGTTGGTATACCGGTATATTGGTATACCGGTATAT
>Ga0129302_1001978_pt1 | contig 14912 bp, 13 predicted proteins | sample BlaSprsedimmetaG_FD_94476 | JGI IMG/M metagenome (GOLD analysis project Ga0129302, IMG submission 94476) | Hot spring sediment bacterial and archeal communities from California, USA to study Microbial Dark Matter (Phase II) - Blank Spring... | ecosystem: Environmental > Aquatic > Thermal springs... | reverse complement strand
TCGGAAATTATACTTTTTAATAATTTCCCATTTGTTTTCTTAACTGTAAAAACTTTACGGCATTGGCGACATTTTAACCGCCCATCACTTAATTGCCAAAGTTTTTTATTAAAATATTTTGAACATCTTACCATAATGAAATTATATCATTTTGGTACGATTTTCAAACTTTACCCTAATATTTTTACTGGCGACGGAGTTTCAGACCTGATTCGTATCAGCCTTAATGCTCTTCTTAATTTTGGCGATGAGATTCTTATTCCTGCGCCTGATTATCCACTTTGGACAGCAACAGTTAAGTTTGCCGGCGGCAAACCAGTGCATTATTTGTGCGATGAAAAAGCTGACTGGCAGCCTGACCTCAATGACCTGCAGAAAAAAATCACGCCAAAAACCAAAGGGATTGTTATTATCCCGTTTAACAACCCAACTGGCGCTATTTACAACCGTGAAATACTGGAACAAATTGTCAAAATTGCCCAAGAACACAAGCTGATTGTTTTTTCCGATGAAATTTATGACAAAATCATTTATGAAGGAGAAAGCATTTCCATCGCCTCCTTAGCTGAGGATGTCCTTTTCCTTACCTATAACGGGCTATCAAAAAATTACCGCTTGCCCGGCTTTCGCGCTGGCTGGTTAGTAATTTCCGGCAACATAGCCGCGGCAAAAGACTATATTGAAGGCATTAATCTGCTTTGTAATATGCGTTTATGCAGCAATGCAGTTGGGCAAATTGCCATTCAGACCGCTTTGGGCGGTTATCAGTCAATCTATGACCTAACAAAAGAAGGCGGCCGGCTACGCTTACAGCGCGATAAAGGCTATGAATTGCTATCTCAAATTGAAGGGATAAGCTGTGTCAAGCCAAATTGTGGTCTTTATTTTTTCCCAAAAATTGACACGGAGAAATTCAAAATCAAAAATGATGAAAAATTCCTACTTGATTTTCTAAGGGAAAAACATGTTCTCTTAGTACCAGGCAAAGGCTTTAACTGGCCAAAGCCTGACCATTTCCGCATTGTCTTTTTGCCCCATATTGAAGACCTAACAGACGCTTTAACCAGGCTGAAAGATTTTATGGAAAATTATAAACAAAAATAAAACGCAAAACCCAGCTCCTTACTGACAAAGGCTGGGTTTTTTTATTTTATCTACTAATAATTACAATTTATAATTTAAATACTAAATTTTTTGCTAAAATAATTTTCTAATTCAGAAACAGCCACTCTTTCCTGCTTCATGCTATCGCGATCACGGATTGTCACCTTATTATCTTTTTCCAAAGTTTCAAAATCAACTGTCACGCAATAAGGCGTGCCGATCTCATCCTGGCGGCGGTAACGCTTGCCAATGTTACCATTGTCATCAAATTCACAGCGCCAATTCTTTTTCAACTCATTAAAAATATCCTTAGCTTTATCAACTAACTGCGGCTTATTGCGCAATAAAGGAAAAACAGCTATTTTATATGGCGCTACATTGTGATGTAACTTCAAAACCACCCTTTTCTCGCCTTCCATTTCCTCTTCATAATAAGCCGCGGTTAAAATAGCCAAAAGAGTGCGGTCAACTCCAAAAGTCGGCTCAATAACATGGGGCACATATTTTTCTTTTGCCTCGTCATCAAAATACTGCAAATCCTGGCCTGATTCTTCCTGATGCTGCTTTAAATCATAATCAGTCCGGTAAGCAATGGCCCATAATTCATCCTGGCCAAACGGAAAATCATATTCCATATCAATTGTCCTTTTTGAATAAAAAGCCCTGTCTTTTTCCCCTATTTCTACATCATGCATTTTTTCCCGCTCCAAGCCAATAATATACATAAAACCATGCATATACTCAACCCAGGCTTCAAAAATCTCCTTCCATTTAGCATGAGGGGAGATAAAATATTCAATTTCCATTTGTTCAAATTCCAAAGTTCTGAAAATAAAATTACCGGTCGTAATTTCATTTCTAAAAGCCTTGCCCATCTGTCCAATGCCAAAAGGAATTTTAACATTAGTTGAATTTAAAATATTTTTAAAATTGACAAAAATAGCTTGGGCTGTTTCCGGCCTTAGATAGCTAACCAAACCTTCTTCTTCAATTGGGCCAATGGTAGTTTTAAACATGCCTGAAAACATTCTTTCTCCAGTAAATTTACCCCCGCATTCCGGACATTTAGACGGGTCTTCCAATTTATCAGGACGAAACCGCTTGTGGCATTTTTTGCACTCAACCAAAGGATCTTTAAAATTTTTAACATGGCCGCTTGCTTCCCATATTTTCGGGCTCATTAATATCCCGCCGTCCAAGCCAACCATGTCTTTTCTGTCATGGATAAAATATTTCCACCACAGCCTTTTAATGTTATTTTTTAATTCCACGCCCAAAGGACCATAATCATAAGTATTGGCCAAACCTCCGTAAATTTCCGATCCTGGAAAAACAAAACCTCTTCGCTTACATAAAGAGACAATTTTTTCCATTGAATTTTCTTCTTGTTTCATAAATATAGATTGAATACTTAAACACTGATTTTTTGACACGGATTGCACGGATTTTTATCTGTATTATCCGTGAATAAAAATCTGTGGTTTCAGATCGTCATGATTTCCTGCTCCTTCTCTTCGGCAATCTCCCTTATTTTTTTATTATAATCGCTAATAAAATTGTCCAAATCTGCCAAAAAGGCGTACTTATCATCTTCAGTAATTTCCTTTTCTTTTTCCGCCGCCAAAATGTCTTCTTTAACCTGATCCCTTAATTGGCGCAGGCTAATTTTTGCTTTTTCCTCTTTCTCCCCGATAATTTTTAAAATTTCTTTTCTATTTTCTTCAGTCATTGGCGGAATTTGGGCAATCAGCTTTTCGCCTGTATTAACTACTGAAAAGCCCAAGTTGGAATAAGTCAATGATTTTTCTATTTCTTTAAGAATATTTTTATCCCAAGGTTCAATGCTAATACTTTTAGATTCGGGTATGCTAATAGACGCCAGTTGATTTAAAGGCGTCATAGTTCCGTAAGCTTCAACTTGAATATTTTCAACCAACGTAGATTGGGCGCGCCCTGTTCTTAAAGTCATTAAATCATCTTTAAAATGGGCTAAAACTTTTTCAAAGTCAGCTTTTTGTTTATCAATGTAAATGTTGGTATTTGCCATATTTTTAAATTAGTAAATTAAACTGATCAACGAGGCAAGCAAATTAAATCAGCCCAGCTTACCCGGCTTAATTCGCTTAGCCACCTTACTCAGCTACTTCTTTATTGCCTTTGCCCCCAAATAAATTATATTAGTATCTTCCGGATCAATCAGCAAAAAATTTATTATTCCGCCGGTCGGGGATTTTTGAGTCGCCCAATTTTTCCCGCCATCTGTTGACTTGTATAAAGTTGTATCAGTTCCGTAATAAATAATATTAGAATTTTTCGAATCAATAGCCAAAGAATAAATATTAGCTCCCCTTTCCGGCGTGATTAATTCTATGCTCTCCCAGGTCATGCCTCCGTCATTTGTTTTTAAAAGCCCGTATTTTGAAGCTGAAATTAAAGAGTTTTTTCTTGTTTTATCCTGAACCAAATAGCGATAAATCTTGCTGTCATAAAACTTGTTTAAACTTTGATTAATATCAGTCTCTGGCTTTTCATCGCTCCAGGTTAAACCAGTGTCAGTGGTTTTGAAAATCCCAGCTGTTTCAGTCGCAATATAAATAATGCGCGTGTCATCCTTATCAATTAAAATCTGTTTAACAGGATTATTCAGTCTCTTAATTGTCTGCCAGGTATCTCCAAAATCAGTGCTTTTTAAAACCTCGCCCTTATTTGTTCCAGCATAAACCCTTTTGCTACCAAAATTCTCTATTTCCACATCAGTAATTTGTAAATCAGGACGCGAATCAAAATAGACTGTCTTCCAAGTACGCAAACAATCCTGCGACCGGTAAATTGATTGACCTGCCACAGCAAAAATATTGCATTTATTAAAATAGTCAACAGCGATATCATTAATCGGATAAGAACCAAAATCAGGCAAATGCTGCCAGCTTTCAGCAGCTGTATAAGAATAAAACAAGCCTTGTTCTGTCGCTAAATAAAGAGCTTTGAAATCTGAAGGATCCATTATAATCCTACTAACGCTTACATTATTGATATTTAAAGGTTTGCCTTCGGCATTAAGCAAGGCATTTTTAGCCTGCCAGTTGGCGCTGGCATTTTCTGATTTATACACGCCCAAAGGGCCTGTCGCAACACTAGGATCGCTTTTTATTTTTACACAACCAGGCAAAAAAATAAGGGCGAGAGATAAAAAAAATAACAAACAGGTCTTTTTCAGAGCTGAAAAATTATTTTTGCTCATAATTTTTTATTTTAAAAATTTAAAAGTAAATTTTCCACAGCTAAACGCGGATTAATATTGTAATCTAAGAATTTCTTAGCGGTTTTTATCTGTTCAAGCAAGCTGATTATTCTGGGAGCTGAATATTTCCGGCTTAAATTTACTACTTCATTTTTGAAATTTAGGCTGGCTATCATAGAATCTAAACCATAATGCTGAAGCAGAATATCCCGTAAAACTTGCTGCCAGCAATCCAATTCCTCATCTAAATATTCATTCATCTCTGCATTATTTTTAGCGTCGCCTAATAATTCATTTATAAAATTAAAGCGTTCGACCAAATTAAGTTCAAAAAGATTAAAAAATTGGCTGATTCGGTCTTGGTGAGCTTGAAAAAAATCAGGGTTTTTATAAAAATCAACAGCCATGCCAATTTGGCCATGGGCCAAAGCTGACAGCAATTTTGCCTGTTCGCGACTGGCGCCTAAATCGATTAAATGCTCAAAAATCAGTTTGTCAGCAAGCGGTAAAAATTTTATTAACTGGCAACGGGAAACTAAAGTCGGCAAAAGCAGCTTATAATCACTAGTTAATAAAATCAAAATAGTCTTCCCTTTAGGCTCTTCCAAAATTTTCAAAAGAGCGTTTTGGCTGCTTTCGCTTAAATCTTCCGCTTTTTCTATTAAAACTATTTTATAGCTGTTTAAAAAAGAGGCCAGGGAAAGAAGCTTTTGTATCTCTCTAACTTGCTCAACGCTGATATTTTTTTTGTCAGTTTCTTTTTTGAGATAATAGGCATCAGGATAAATACCCTTGTTCATCTGGCTGCAAAAAACGCACTGGCCACAAGGCTCGCTTTTATTTCTAATTTTATTTTGGCGGTGGTAATCATGGCATAAAATAGCAGCCATGAATTTTTGAGCTGTTAATGTTTTGCCCAAATGAGGCTTGCCAGTAAACAAATAAGCATGAGCTAATTTGTTATTAGCAATATTTTTTTGCAAAAACTTGATATTTTTTTCATGGCCGACCACCTGCCAATTATCATTTTTCATGGTTCTATTATAGCTTAAAAAACTTACCAAGTAAAGTCCAGTTCCAAAAAAAGCCTGGTTTTAAAAACCAAGCAACCTATCATCTATCATCTATAATTTATTTTGAACCAAGAATAGATCTTTTATATGACTCTAAATTTTCTAAAGCAATACCAGTGCCTTTGGCCACGCAAAACAAAGAATCATCAGCCACATAAGCCGGCACTCCAGTTGCTTTGGAAACCAATTGGTCAAGATTGCGCAATAATGAAGTGCCGCCGCTTAAAATAATGCCCTTGTCAATAACATCAGCGGCTAATTCCGGCGGGGTATTGTGCAAAACTTCTTTAATTGTTTCGATAATTCCTTCCAATGGATTGGCAATCGCTTCAACTACGTCATTAGTTGTCATATTAATTGTCCTGGGCAATCCAGACACCATATCCCTGCCGCGAACTTCCATGGTTAACGGCTCTTCCATTGAAATAGCAGCGCCAATATTTATTTTTATATCTTCTGAAGTCCTCTCTCCGATAGCTAAATTATGCTTGCGGCGCGTGTATTCTAAAATCGCCTGATCTAAGCGGTTGCCGCCAATCCTGACCGAACCGCTGGCAACAATGCCGCCAAGAGAAATAACCGCTACTTCTGCAGTACCTCCGCCTATATCAATAATCATATTGCCTGAAGGGCTGCCAATGGGGATGCCGGCGCCGATTGCAGCCACTATTGGCTCTTTAATAATATAAGCGGCTTTGGCGCCTGCAGCCATTGTGGCGTCAATTACTGCTCTTCTCTCCGTAGAAGTTATGCCGGCAGGGACAGCCACCATTACTTCTGGCCTTAAAACTCTAAAACCGCCCAAAGCCTTATTAATAAAATATCTTAACATGGCTTCTGTTGTTTTATAGTCAGCTATTACTCCGTCTTTTAGCGGCCGCAAAGCAATAATAGTATCTGGAGTTTTACCAAGCATTTCTTTGGCCTCTATGCCAACCGCCATTATTTTTTTATCAGTTGTAGAAATAGCCACCACCGAGGGTTCATTAATAACAACTCCTTTTTTGGGCAAATAAACCAGAATATTTGTAGTGCCTAAATCAATGCCGATTTTTTTTCTAAACATAATATTTTAATAGGATTAAGAGGATATATAGGAAATAGAAGACAATAGGACAAAAGGATGATAGAAAAATAGGACTCAAAATCCTTTTATCCTATTTTCCTCTAATCATCTATTCCTCTACTTCATATACTGCCTTTAATTCCTTTATTTAAAAGTTACTAAAAATTCTTTATCGCTATCCAGCGCCGTAGAGTAATTATAAGAGGTATTAAACCACTCGCTTGCTAATTCGGGAGGGGCAGCTGATTTTATAGTTTTACCAAACTTCAAATCCAAAGTCAAACTGGGAATAACACCCGGTTGTTTTTGCGCCAATAAATTATAAGTGCCGTCTTTTATCTGTTCTTTTATCCTTTCCGGCAATTTATATTCAAAAGTTAAAACTCCTGTTTCTCCTGGTTCTATGGAAATAAACGCGCCAAAGTATGTTTTATTAAATTCTTCCGCTATTTCAACTTCCCCCGGCCTCCTTTCAGGATCTCTTCTTTTATCATTTTCCATTGCTCCGCTAAAACTTACAAGCTGACTACCCAAAGGAACATAAACTCTGGTATATGTCCTTAATCTTGTTTTTTTCCAATTAAACTCAGGGGGATTTTTATAAGTCAAAACAACCTTGGCCAGCAAATCATCGCCTTGCCAGCTTAAAGAATAATCAGTAAATCGATCTATATATTGATCTGTTTTTAAGCTAGCCAAATTACTGTCGACTACAAACAAATAATCGTTTTCAGTATCCTTAACTTCGCCTCCCCAACCGCGCTCTAAAATTAAATTTTGAGTTTCATAATCATTAATATAAATCAAAACTTGTTTCTGGTCTAAAGCAGTAAAAAGCATATCCAAAACTTCAGGCAGGCGGCTTAATGGCAAAAGGCTTAGTTTGATTTTAATTTCATCCGCTAATTTTTTTATAATCCCTTTTCTCTCGGAAATAGGAATATTTAATTCCTGATAAAGTATGCCCACAATTAATTCAAGCTGATCCTGGTAATTATCTTCCGTAAAAATAGCGTTCTCAACAACAATCGGACCTGTAAGTTTTAAAAGTTCTCCTAAAATTTCTGTGGTTACAGCAATTACGCCGAATAAATTTTTTTCATAAGGCAAAACCCCTTGGATTTCAACTCCTTTTTCTCCTATAATCGGCTGGCCTGACCTTTGGAATTCTAAAATAACTTCATTTTCCTTATTATACATTTCAATTGCTTTTCGGGCCGTAGTCGGGAAATCAGGCGCCCAGTTTATATCCCGCAATGACCAGTCTTTTTGGTCAAGATATTTGGTTAATTGCCAAGGAGCAGGCTCTTTAATCACATGCTGGGTTGAACGGTCCAAATTATATATATTATCCGTATCAAAAGTATCAATATCCCCATCCCTTAGTTTCAAAATACCATAAGTGCCGATAAAACCGCCCGTCGGTCGCAACTCTGAATTATTCTGAAGCAAAAACAAATAGCTTTTGGGTTCTTCAAAACCCGCAATTTTAGGAATAACCCTGATCATAGGCAGAGAACTGTCAATCAATTGTTTAACTTTGGGCAAATGTTCTTTTAAAGGAGAAACCGCTTCTCTTAAAGGTTTAACTAATTTCTCTTGAGGAATAGCTTCAATAGCCAAAACCGCTTCATCAATTTCCTGCTGAACTTCAAGCAATAAATCTTCTGATTCCGCAATTTTATTTAAAATGTCCTTTTTCTGTTCAGATGTAATCAAGGCATAAGAAATGGATTCGTTTTGCAAAGGAGCTGTAATTTCATCAATTAATAAAACAACTTTTTCACCGCTGGTTGTTAATTTAAGTCCGGCAATCAAAAGCTGATCAACTGCTTTTAACTGCCTGCCAACATAAGGAATATAGCGAGCAACTGTAACAGAGTATAGAAGTTCCTTAGCCTGCCCAAATTCTGAATTAGCCTGATTAATTAAACTTGCCGCTTCTTGAAAATCCCGATTAATCACCTTATGAATGGATAATTCTAAATTATCCTTGGCTGCAAAAGACAAATTATAAGCCTGCTTAAAATTTTTATAATATAAAACTCCCAAAACAGAACAAAAAATAATTATTACAAAAAGAAAAATCAAGACAATTTTGCCAGCGAAAAAAAGCCTATCTTTGGCCAAAGAACGGCGTGGTTTTTCAGCAATTTTTGTAAAATCAGGAGAAGTCGGAGCATCGGTCCCGGCTGGCTGTTTTTTTTCAATTTTTTCAAATTGTGGGATAGGCATAATCTAAAATTTAAAAGTCTTAGTTTGAAAATCATCACTGCCGAAAGACACTCTGCCTTTGGCGGAAAAATTATTTTTTTATTATATTATTAATGACGGCCAGTGTGCTTAACGCCAAAATATTTAGCAAAATATTTTATCCAGGAAGAAATATGCCAGCGAGTCATTTTATTCAAATTCCAAAAATTCCAATTGTCTGCCGCCGAAGCCCTTTCGTACAAATGAACCATTTCAGCCTCTGCCAAATAATAAACTTTATAATTATTCATCCAAAATCTGCGGCACCAGTCCATATCTTCAACATAAAAGAAAAACCTTTCATCCAGTAAACCAACCTGTTCCAAAGCAGAACTTCTAATAATCATACAGGCGCCCATGACCCAGTCAACCGCCTTATTATCCTGATGGTCAAAATTAAGCATTAGGTGCTCTGCCAATTGTTTTTTAGCAAAAGGCAATCTGCCTAGCGGCGTCCTGCGATAAAAAATCAGCTTGGGAGTTTGAAAAGTACGGCAGGAAATTTGATAACTGCCATTAGGATTAATCAATTTAGGACCAACCAAACCAACATCAGGGTTGTTTTCCATAAAATTAACCATTTTTTCAATTGAACCGTTTAAAACCGTCACGTCTGGATTTAAAAGCATTACATATTTGCCATTAGCTTCTTTTATTCCGATATTATTGCCAGCGGCAAATCCCAAATTTTTACCGGTTTGGATAAATTTAATTTCAGAAAAATTTTCTTTCATCATCGTTTCAATGCCGTCATTTGAGCCATTATCAACCACAATAATTTCGTAACTCAAATTAGAGGTTGAAACTCTGACATTTCTAATGCACTGTTTAACCAAACCTTTGGTTTTGTAATTTAAAATTATAATAGAGAGATCCATGTTGTTTTAAAACTGACTAATCAAACCTTTATCGAAAAAATTTGTAATCAAGCAAACCATTTTTTAATTTGATCATCTTTAATCAGCCGATTTTTCATGATAAATCTGCGCTTTGCCTTCATTATTTTTATTTTAACAAAAATTTCTTTCCAGCCTGGCAATGTCGACTGTTCAAAAAATAAAATATAAATGAATTTTTTTAATTCATAAAACAAAATGTGAAGGAAATATCGTTGGAAAATCTTGGGGCTTAAATTTTTAATTAAAACAAAGATGTGATTTTTATAAGAATGATAATTGATAAATCTAGCCTTGTTTTCCCTTAAGCTTATTACTTTTAAACCTTTTGTTTTTTCAGCGCTTTTTGCGCTGCGATCATGATAAGCAACCACTTGGGGCAGGTAAAAACTGGACCAGGCTCTCCATCTTAGGCGATAAGCAAGATCAACATCCTCTTTATAGCTAAAAAAATCATTGTCAAAAAATTCATCTTTATAACGCACATCATCAAGGGCTTTGCGGCGGTAGACTGGACAAGCAGCGCTTACGCCCCAAATTTCTTGAACTTTATCGTATTGGCCCCTGTCTTTTTCGCCCCCGCCAAATTCTATTAGACGATGGTTTTTAAAAATTTTAAGGCCTAATGAGTCGATTATATCAGATTTATGGCTCTTTTTCAAGTCTTCTGAATTTTCAAACTGCCACCTTAAAACCTTGCCGCTAATTGAACCTGCCTTTGGATTTTCATCCAAAAATTTGCCAGCTTCTTCTAAAAAATTACCAGCCAAAACCACGTCATGGTTTAAAGGCAGGACATATTTCGAATTAGACCATAAAAGCGCCTGGTTATGCGCCCTGGCAAAGCCTATATTTTCTTTATTTTTAATAAATCTGGCCTTTTGACCCAAAACTGGCAAAAATTGATCTTCGATTATTTTTGCGGTCTGATCAAAAGAACCGTTATCAATAATTAATAACAAATAATCCGTAAATGTTTGTTTTAAAACTGAATTCAAACATTCCTCAATATATTTTTGGCTATTCCAGGTGACTAGATGTATGGAAAATTTAGACATAAAAATTTTTAGTGTTTTAGAATTTTAGCGCTTTAGAATTTTAGTACCAAAATTCTATTTGCGAGCTTTAGGCGTTACAAAAAAACCAAGATATTTTCCTAGCATTAAGCGGGTCTGGGCTTCAGCCGCAGGAATAGCGCCAAAAACAACAATATTAATAGGCAATAAAATCCATTGCAAAAACATAATCAGCCATTTGTATTTTGGCTCTTGTTTGGGGCGAGGCGGCAATAATCTAATGCTTAAAATAGCAGAAACCAAAATTCCAATCATGCCTATGGTCATTAAAAATTCAAGGACATAAGGAGCGTTTTGGGCAATAACAGTGGATTTAACATCAGGTCCTGAAACATATAAAGGCAAACGGCCTAAAACAAAAAGCAATAAAGGCGCTGTTGCCCAGGAATACATGCCCTCAGCCAAATTCCAGATGTATTTAACCCTGGTTTTAAAAGGAATCAAGTCTCTTTTTTTGCGAAAATGGTAAAGCATATAAGGAAAATGCTCCACCCCCCAACCCCAGCGACGCTGTTGTTTATATAAATTTTTAAAACCGTTCCACATTGAACCTTCGCTAATTACCGTATCCATAGAAACGGGTATATATAAAGGTGTAACCTCATAATCGCCATTATAATGGATAAAGCATTGCAAAAAAATGCGGGAATCATCTGTGACAATATCTTTTTCCCAAAATCCAACATCAACCAAAGCTTTAAAACTAATGGCATGCGAAGAAAAAGTATAAAGCCGATCCGGCCTCATTAATTCTGCCAAAAGCCAAAAAACAGTTGAAAAAGCTGTTATTCTCATCGGAGCCGGAGCCTCCCAGATATTATTATTATACAAAACAGCGGGCTGAAATGAGGAACGGGTCGGATTTGGACGCGTGCTATAACGATAAGTCAGATAATCAAGATATTTTGGATGAACCTGTGTATCGCAGTCAAAATACGAAACAATTATTTTTTCATAAGGAATGCCAAGCTGATCAATTAATTCCTTGCATTTCCAGCCAACCCAATTGGCATTGGCACCCTTGCCCTTCAACTCTCCGACCAAACCATCCGGATGCAAGGTAGTTAATAATTTAAAAAATTTATCGCCGTATTTCTGCCTGATTAACGGCTCGACTTTATCATAAACTTCTTTTTTCCTTTCCTCCCAGGAAATAGCCACAATAATTTTATCGCTTGGATAACCGCAGGCCAAAATACCGTCCAAAGAAGTTTCTAAAACCTCATAAGGCTCCGAATAAGTCGGCAGAATAAACAAATGGTAATAATCCTGCCAATTAGACAAGGATTCGCGTTTGCTCTTCCAGTCAACCTTAATTTCCTTATTAAACATATACGCTGAAACAATATTATAAAAAACAAAATAAAACAGCCTTAATACCCAATACAAGCAAAAAAGGATTATAAAATAAATAACCCAAAGCGGCTTGATAAAAGACAGGCTGATTGAACCAATAAAAGTAGCCCAAATCATCAAGCCTGGGATTATCTCTCTTCTTCTGTATTTTTTTCTTTCTTTTTCTGTAAATTTATCTAAATGCATAGCTCATATCAAATTACAAATCTTGCACAAATTTAAAAATTAAATAAACTTTCATTACCTTTTTACCCTTCTTACCCGTCTTCCCCTTTTTACCCCTTTCTAAATAATTTCAAAACGTTCTAAATCCCCGGTATACGGCTGCCATCTTATTTTTATTTTTTCAACCTTAGCCAAGCGCGGGCCCTTTTTACACCACTCAAGTAAATTTTCCAAATCAAGCTTATTGCCTTCAGCCAAAATTTCAACAGTGCCGTCAGCATTATTTTTAACCCAACCGGTCAGACCTAGTTCTTCTGCTTTTCTCTTTGTTTTTAAACGAAAAAAGACCCCATGAACGCGGCCGTAAATAATCAAAGATAAGCAAGCTTTTTCCAGCATAAGCGCAGCGCTAAATTTGGATAAAAAACAACTTTAGATCCAGTTTAAATTTATCATTTTCAAGCTTAAAAATCAAGGAAAAATAATTTATTTTTATGTTTGATCATAAATCCATAAATTAGCTTTACCAAAATAAAAAACGGGGAATTCCCCGTTCTGATGAAAAAAACATTATTCCTCCGGTAAAGTTATCCAAAGCACCAAATAAAGAACTAGACTCCAGCCAAAAAGAATTACTGTCAAAAAAAATCCCAATCTCACCCAAAAAGGCTGTATATTCATTGTTTTCGCCAAGCCGGCGCAGACTCCGGCAATCATCTCGTTTTCGCAATCGCGCTTGAAATACATCTTGCGCAAGATGATGCCAGTAACAATGCAACCGACCATAATCGACACAAAAACCATGCAACCGACCATAATCGACACAAAAACCATCAACTCAAACATTTCAATTCTCTCCTTTTAAAAAACCTTAAATTAAACTTAGACAAGAAAAATAATTTTGTCAATAATTTATAACGAAAACGGCCCAAATATATTGTTTTGTAGGCGAAACGACGTCGTTTCGCCTACGGTGTAAAACACCGGCCGTTTTCGCTCTCGCAAATTGTCAATCGCTTTAAAATCAATTACAATTAAATCATGCTAATTCGCTTAAACAAATATTTAGCAGATTGCGGTCTGGCTTCTCGGCGTAAAGCCGAAGAACTTATTTTGGCTGGAAAAATTAAGGTTAATAACAAAATAATTACTGAATTGGGCACCAAAATAGACCCCAGCAAAGATAAAATTTACTGCCAGAATAAGCCGGTCCAGCTGCAAAAATTTATTTATATAATGTTAAATAAGCCCAAGGGCTATACTTGTACCACAAAAAAATTTAAAAAAGAAAAAAGAATTTTAGACCTGATTAAAATCAAGGAAAAAATTTTTCCAGTCGGGAGATTAGATAAAAATTCTCAAGGCTTGATTTTTTTAACCAATGATGGCGACTGGGCGCATCAATTAACCCATCCCAAATTTCAAGTTGAAAAGGAATATCAAGTCAAAACGACCAAACCAATAAAAGAACAGGATTTAAAAAAAATGGAAAAAGGCCTTCAAGATGAAAGCGATTTGCTTAAAATTAAAAATTATAAAATTAACTCCCCCACTTCAGTAAATTTAATTTTAACTCAAGGTCATAAAAGAGAAATTCGCAGACTATTTGAACATTTCAAATACCCAATTAAACAATTAAAACGAATAAAAATTGACAAATGGCAACTGGGCGATCTATCCGAAGGCAAATGGCAATATTTCCAACCAAAATAAAAAGCAGACTGTCTTAATATTACAGGTCACTTCAGTGGCCGTGCGAGGACTAAAGTCCTCTATAATGTTAAATCAGTCTGTTTTTTTATTTCTTCTTACCTTTCCCCTTTTTCTCTTCTTTCCTGTCCTTAATAAATTCTGCCACATTAATTGCTGTTTCAATCAATAACCTCACATGACTGGAAGTGCTTTCTAATTTTTCTTTAAAAACCATTAAAACTTTTTCCAATAATTCTATTTTTTTTCTGACATCTGTCATGGCTTTTTTTATCTCTCTTAAAATCATGGCCATGTAATAAATAGCCCAAGCCATAAAAATCGCCAACCATAAAACAGCAAAAGCCAATACTATATACAAAATATCTTTGGAGTTTTCTATCATAATAGTTATAAAGTTAAAAATATAAAATTCATAAGGTATTATCTGGATAAAAATGCTTCTGTTTTTAAAAAATTCCTACTGCTTTAAGTATACCACAATTACTTTTTTTTAACCAAATTGCTAATGGCAAAAATTAAAATCAAAGCTAAAAAACATAAAATGCCAATAGCATAATAAATAGGATTAATTCCACTTTTAGTTTCAGGGTCTTTAATGCCAACCGTCTGATAATGAACAATCCTTGTTTCCTTAGCGACAGGGCCAAAACTGCTTTCAGCCTCCACCTGAATTAAATTAGCACCCTCAATTAATTCCAAAGCAAAAGCAAACTCGCCGGTTTTCAAATCAATTTTAGGCTTTAAATCCGGCAATAGCTGTCCATTGAGACTGATTTTTATTATTGCCGCTGGATCAGAAATCCGGCCGGAGAAATTCTCTAAATTGCTGGCTTTTTTAATTTCCTGGGGTAAAGTCCGATTTTCGGACCAATTAATCGTTAATAATTAGCTTATATAAGCGTTTTTCCTGTTCTTTTAAATTTAAATTTCTGTTATTATATCTCCAGACGTATTCTCCTAGATAAATTG
>Ga0129302_1001974_pt1 | contig 14935 bp, 10 predicted proteins | sample BlaSprsedimmetaG_FD_94476 | JGI IMG/M metagenome (GOLD analysis project Ga0129302, IMG submission 94476) | Hot spring sediment bacterial and archeal communities from California, USA to study Microbial Dark Matter (Phase II) - Blank Spring... | ecosystem: Environmental > Aquatic > Thermal springs... | reverse complement strand
TTTTCACCGCTGAGCACGCTGAGGACGCAGAGAAATAGCATAAAATCTCAGCGAACTCAGCGCACTCGGCGGTAAAAATCTGCTGCTTTTGTGTTTAGTATCATCCCGACTAATACAAAATTCGCGTGATTCGCGGTTAAAATTCCGCTAAAATCCACTCAATCCGTTGACAGAAACTCTCCAACGTAGTGGAAGACTTCCACGCCGTGGTAAGAGTGCTGTTCGACCAGCCGGGCGTGCGCATCGAGCCACTGTTTGACCAGTTCCCGGTCATCCCACAGCGCGACTTCCGAATAGACCAGCCAAATGCCGGAATAATCAGAAGTGAGCGCCGCCATCTCTTTATCGACATAAGGCATGTAGACGTAGTAACTACCGTCCTCCCGCCGCCAGTTGGTAAACGGCGCTTCGGCCCACGGATCCAATGGCATTTCGGCGTAGTACCCCACAACGTGGTGGTTGTAGGGAATCTGGAACAGCAACAATTCGCCGGGGGCGCGGGAAGCTTCAATGTGGCGCGTTACCAGTTGGAATTGCGGTTTGATGGGGATTGTGGCCTGGCGATAGAGACCAACACCGTTGAGCACCAGCGTATGCAGAAAGAGTATGATGATCAGCCAGCGCCAGCGATCGCGGATCGTCGCCAGGCCGATTCCCGCCAGCACGTAGAAAGCCGGGGCGGCCCAGATGAGATAACGGTCGGTGAAGATCGGGCCGCGCAGCGAGACCAGCCACAACAGCAGCAGCGGGACGAGCATCCACAGCCACAATCGAGCCAGCGTCGCAATGCGGTCACGCAACACCAACGTCACTATGCCTACCAATACTATCCCACCCAGAAACAGGACGATGTAGAGCGGGAGTGGATTGCGCGATAGACTCTGCGCCACACCCAGCGCCCACCCGACGAACAGCGTCTTCATCATCTGCCATAGGGAATAGGCCGGGTAGCCGGTCTCGCGCTCGGCGAACAGCAGCGGCGCGATCCAGCGCAGCATCGGCAGATAAGGGAGCGTCAACAGCGCGAGCGTGACCCCGCCGCCACGCCAAGCGCGTTTCTGCCGGCGAGGGTGCAGCCAGAACCAAAGCACCTCTACGGGGATGAGCAACGCCGCCAGGAGGTGGCTGTAGAAAGCGAGTGTTGTCGCGAGCAATACCGTCAACCACCAGCGCCAACTCGGCTGGGTACAGGCACGATCCAGCGCGTAGAGCGCGAGCAGCACCAGCATCGGCACCCAGGTATACATCTTGATCTCCTGCGCGTACCACACCATGTATGGCGACAGCGCCAGCAACAGCGCGCTCCACTGCGCCGCAGCCTCGCCGAACGTCGTGGCGTCAAGCAGGCGCTTCACCAGCACGTACAGCAGCACCACACTCAGCACGCCCCACAACAGCGAAAAATAGCGCATCGCAAAGACGGAGTCGCCCGTCAGCGCGATCCACACGCGCATCAGCGGCGAATAGAGCGGGCCATTCCAGCCCGCGCGGGTGAAATTGCGCAGCATCTCACCCCATGACTGCAAGGCGAAGCGCCACTGGTCGACCTCATCGCGCCACAAGCCTTGTGTGTCCAGTGAGATGCTGCGCACGAGAAAGGCCAGCCCCAGAATCGATATCCGCGCCGCGCGCGCCACTGGCACTGGGGAAATCTCGCGTGCAATATGATGACGTTCTGACATTGCCAAATCCTCCCCGCTCAACTATAGTACAGATTAGGCATGAAGGCAACAAACGGGAAGGGGATTCGTAACCGAGGATTAGGGATTGCGAATTGGGTACGCATCACCTAGTCCCTGATCCCCAATCCTCAATCACTATCTTTAGGAGGGAACGATGTCGAAAAACACATCGCGCGTTTTGAGTGAGTTTGCATACACTGTCCCCGCCATCGAACACGGGTATACGGGACAGACACTTTACGTCAACGTAGGGGATGGCACAATCGCCGCAAAACCGGTCACGGAGGACATGAAGGCGAAGTTCACGGGCGGCCGGGGGTTCGATCTGTGGCTGCTCTGGCAGGGCGTCAACGACGACACGCGCTGGGACTCGCCCGAAAATGAGATCGTCATCGCCTCCGGGCCGTGCGGTGGGATCACCCAGTATCCCGGTTCCGGCAAATCCATCACCGCGTCGATCTCGCCGCTCACAGAAATCGTCATCGACAGCAATGCGGGCGGGCACTTCGGCCCGTATCTCAAGTTCGCCGGGTGGGACGCCATCGAAGTGCAGGGGAAAGCAACCACAGACGACACAGAAAACACGGAAGTGATCGTGTATGTAGACGGGCCGGCAGGCGTGGTGCAGCTCATCGAAGCGCCGGAGGACTGCCCTACCGACACGCACGCGCTAGGGCCGTGGCTGCTGGAACACTTCGCCCCGAACGACGCGGACAAACCGTTCGTCTCGTTCGTCACCGCCGGGCGTGGGGCCGAGCACGCACTAATGGGTTGCCTCAACTTCAGCCTCTACGACCGCCGGCGCAAGGCACTGCGCTATAAGCAGGCCGGGCGCGGCGGCATCGGTACCGTCCTCCGGAACAAGAAGATCAAAGCGCTGGTGGTGCGCACGCCGCCCTTCAAGGGCGATACAAATGACCCCGCCGACCTCGACCGGCTGGCGGAGACCGGCGCGCGGATGCGCAAGGAAATCACCACCTACGATGCCGATCAAAACCGCATGCGCAACCGGGGTACGTCGTACCTGGTGCAGATTATGGACGATTACGACCTGCTGCCCGTCCACAACTTCCGCTACGGCTCACACCCGGAGACGCCCAAGATCAACGGGGAGGTGTGGGAGGCGCGCTACACACAAGGGCTGCCCGATGGCTGCTGGTACGGCTGCACCATGGCCTGCGCGCACGCCGTGGACAACTTCAAGCTGCGCACCGGGCCGTACAAGGGCCAGTGCGTCATCGTCGATGGGCCGGAGTACGAGACGATCGCGGGCGTGGGGAGCAACTGCGGCATCTTCGAGCCGTGGGCCATCCTCGAAATCAACTTCTACTGCGACGCCTATGGCATCGACACGATCTCCTTCGGCACGTCGATGGCGTTTGTGATGGAATGTTACGAAGCGGGTATCCTCGACCTGGAAAAGACCGGCGGCCTCGACCTGCATCCCGGCAACGCGGAGGCCGCGCTCGAAGTGCTGCACCAGATGGCGCGCGGCGAGGGCTTCGGTCTGATCTTCGGGCAGGGGATACGGCGGATGAAGGCGTATTTCGTCGAGCACTTTGGGGCCGATCCGCAGTTCGTGCAGGACATCGGTATGGAAGCAAAGGGGCTGGAATACTCGGAGTACATCCCCAAAGAGTCGCTGGCGCAGCAGGGCGGCTACGGGCTGACGAACAAAGGGCCGCAGCACGACGAGGCGTGGCTCATCTTTATGGATCAGGTGAACCACCAACTCCCGACCTTCGAGGACAAAGCGGAGGCGCTGCACTACTTCCCGATGTGGCGGACGTGGTTTGGGCTGTGCGGCTTCTGCAAGCTGCTGTGGAACGACGTCATCCCGCCGGAGAACGCCTACACGCCCGAACCGGCGAAAATCATGGGCCACGTCCAGAACTACGTGGACATCTTCAGTGGCGTGACGGGCCGCGAGGTGACGCCGGATGACTTCATCGCGATGTCCGAGCGCGTCTACAACTTCCAGCGCGTGTTCAACATCCGCCTGGGCAAGGGCCTGCGCGAGCACGACGCAACGCCCTACCGCTCGATGGGGCCGGTGACGGAGACCGAGTACCTCTCGCGCCAGGAGCGTTACGACCAGCAACTCCGCGAGTGGCTGGACCTCGATGCCGACGCCATGACGACGCTGACGCTACAGGAAAAAATAGCCGCCCACCGCGCCCACCGCACCGCGCAATACGAACTGCTCACCGACGCCGTCTACGCCCGTCGCGGCTGGACGAAGAATGGCGTGCCGACGGTGGAAAAATTGCGCGCATTGGGCATTGATTACCCGGACGTGGTTGCGGTGGTGAAGTCCAAAGTCGAAAGTCCCAAGTCAAAAGTCCCTTGACGATGAAATGACTTCCGACTTTCGACCTTAGACTTTGGACTATAGACTTCAATGATTACTGTCAACAAACATCACACCCTCCCCTGGCACACCGAGATGACCGTGCGCGACGTGCTGACGGCGATGCGCTACACCTTCCCGCACATCATCGTCATCATCAACGGTGCGGTGGTGCGCCACGATGCCTACGACACGACGCCGGTGCCGGATAACGCGGACGTACGCGTGGTGCACATGATCGCGGGGGGATAACCACGAATTTTGCACGAATACACGAATGGGCGCACCGCGTCCATTCGTTTTCATTGCTGCCCTAACCCGGACAAGCCGGAACCAAAAAGGTTTTTCGCAGCCCGTTTTCTTGCCCGTTGTGCAAGAACTTGGGCGGTTAGGCACTAATACACCTGCCGCCAGCGCGGCCAAACCGTCAATGTCATCCATATCGATCCATTGCAACATCACCCGCTGGACGCCGGCTTCTGCCAGGTGGCCCAACTGCTCGACGATGGCGTTCGCTGTACCGCCAACGCCGCCGGCAGCGCAATATTCGTCCAGTGTGCGGCCTCGCGGCGCGAGTTTCGCCGCCACTTCAGCGTCATCGCGCCCAAAGAGAACGCCCGTCATCAGCGAGCGATGCACGTCAGCGGGTTTTCGCCCTTCCGCTTCGAGCAGCGCATCGAGCCGCGTGTTGCGCTGCGCGAACGCTTCCGGTGTGAGAAAGACGCCGTTCCACGCATCGGCGTACTTCGCCACGATGGACAACGTGCGCCGCATCCCATTCCCGCCGATGAGCACCGGTGGCCCACCCGGACGCTGCGGGCGTGGGAGCACAATCGCATCGTGCAAGCGGTAGTAGTACCCTTCAAAGGTGACCGGCGTATCGCTGCGCAACAGTCGCGTGACGACCGCGACGTACTCCTCGAAACGGTCGAAACGCGGGCCAATCTCCAGCAAATCCAGCCCGTAGTTAGTATGCTCGCGCACCTGCCAGCCCGCTCCCAACCCCAACGTCAGCCGCCCGCCGGAGAGATCGGCCACCGCCGCTGCCATCCGTGCCAGCATCGTGGGATGGCGGAAGCCTGCCGGTGAGACCAACTGCCCAAACTGGATGCGCGTTGTATGGCTCGCCAACCACGTCAGCGAAACCCACAATTCCAGCGAGTCCTTGTCCGGCGGATTGGCGTTCGTATAATGGTCAGAGCGCCATAGGCCCACAAAGCCCAAATCCTCCACGGCCCGCGCCAACCGCTGCCAACGGGGCCAGTTCAACCCATCCTGTCCCTCAATCATGATGCCGACTTCGATCATCTTAGCCCTCCTCAAATATAGGTAAAGGTTTCAAGTTGCCCGTTAAAAGTTCTGAGACGAGTTTACGCAATCTCCCCTACATCGCAACACACCCGTGGTTCGCACTCACGCTTGCGTGCAACTGCAACGGGCCTACAATCGTAAACAAAGCGTTCGATTTAACACTCCACGGAGGAAAACGAATGGTAAGCTGGTTAGGCATTGTCGTAAAAGTACTGCTGCTCTTCGGGATGCTGATCGGGCTGGCCGGAATGGTCGTCCCGATCTTCCCCGGCGTGACGGTGATCTGGGCGCTGGCGCTGCTCTACGGCATCGTCTTCGGCTTCGGCGGGGGCGGCGTGTGGATCTTCGCCGTGATCACCGTGCTGGCCGTCATTGGCTGGGTGGTGGACAACATCCTTATGGGCGGGAAGGCCCGGCAGGGCGGCGCGCGGTGGACGTCCATCGCGCTGGCATTCGTCGCCGGGTTCCTGGGCAGCATTTTCTTCACGCCGATAGGGGGCATCGCGGCGACACTCGGCGCGCTCTATCTGGCGGAGTACGCCCACCGGCAGGATCGCGCTGAGGCATGGGCCATCACCAAGAGCATGGCGCTCGGCTGGGGATGGGCGTTCGTCGCCCGCTTCTCCATCGGGCTGGTGATGATCGGCCTGTGGGCAATTTGGGCGTGGTAGGGGAAAAGTGTAGTAGCGACTTCAGTCGCTTTTCACACCAACAACTAAAGTCGTCACTACAAACTTTCTACGGTTCAGGTTTAGCCTTATCGACGAATTTGGCGATCAAATCGCCGGCGCGCTGTGCGGTTTTCTCGTTCGACAGTGACGCATCAATCTTCTCGGCCTTGTCAGGACGCTTCTCCTTGACAAAATCCACCGCCGTCTCAATCACGGACTGCGCGTCCTCGTCCGACAATCCGGCGACCTGCGCCAGCCGTTTAATCAACGCATCAAGACCGCCCATTATTTCTTCTTACCGAGCAAACCACCAAGACCTTCTATGCCTTTGTCGAGGAGTTGACCCGCCTGGCCCATTGCGGCCTCGCTGGAAAGCACCGCATCGAGTTGCCCGGCGATAGGTGCGGGCAGTTTACCCTTGAGGAACTTCACCACGGTCTCCACCGCTGTCTTGGCTTGCGCTTCCTGAATCCCGGCCTTGCTCGACACCAATTTGATCAGTTCGTCCATTGTGATACCTCCTATTTGTCGGATAGTCTTTAGTCGGATAGTCTTAGAACCTATCCGAAAATTCGCCGTTGATGCACTGGAAATGCTCGCCAGCACAATTTTCGGATAGAGTCTTATGCTGATATTATACGTCAGGACATAATTTTGCACAACGCCTACCCGACTACCCGACTATCTGACTACCCGACTAAATGCGGTATAATACTCTCCGGAGGTCAACAAAACTATGCCGTCATCACCGCACACGCATCGCGTGATCCATTACGTGCTCGAAGGTGCAGCGATACTGCTGCTCGTCGCGCTCGCGGCGCTCATCGTGGTTCTGCACCTTACCCGCCCGGAAATCCCTTACAGCGCCCAGGTCTCAGCGCTGGAACCGACAGTACAGGCGCGGGTGTTGGATGTTGGCAAGGAAGAGTCCACCGTCGACGAGAACGGCCTGGTCATCGTTATGCAGGAACTCGAACTGGAAATCGTCTCCAAAGGCGAGTATCAGGGGCAGACCATCACCGTCAGCTATAGTGGGATGGGGCCGACGTTGGATGCGGTGCGGTTCCGCAAGGGACAACACGCTTTGGTGATGATCTCCAAACGTCCCGACGGGCAAACGTTCTACCAAGTGGCCGACCACGTGCGGCTCGGCCCCATCGCACTCATCGTTGGACTGTTCATCGCGCTCACCCTGGGCATCGGGCGCGGCAAAGGGGTGAGCGCGCTCCTGGGCCTCGGCCTGAGCGCGCTACTCATCGGCGGGTTCATCATGCCACAAATCCTGGCCCACCGCGACCCCACGCTGGTGAGCCTCGCCGGGGCTGCCCTGCTCCTGGCGGCGACGCTCTACCTGATCCAGGGGTGGAACCCAACCGGGCACGCCGCGCTGCTGGGGATGCTCGCCGCGCTCGCCGTGACCGGCGCGCTGGCCGTGGGGTGGACGAAGCTGGCTTACCTCACCGGCTTCGGCTCCGAGGAGACGATGTTCTTGCAAGCCGTAGGGGTAGGCATCGAGATGCGCGGCTTGCTCCTGGCGGGGATGATTATCGGGGCGGCTGGCGTGCTGGATGACGTGGTGCTGGCGCAGGCCGTCACGGTGTTCGAGCTGGCCGCCGCCAACGTCAACCTCTCACGGGGCGAACTTTATCGCCGCAGCATGAAAATCGGCATCGCGCACTTGGCATCGATGATCAACACGCTGGTACTGGCCTACGCCAGCGCTGCCCTCCCCCTGCTGCTCCTCTTCTACCTCTACCCGGAACCGTGGTATCTTACGATCAACCGCGAATTGATCGCCGAGGAGATCGTGCGCGCTCTCGTCGGCAGCGTGGGGCTGATGCTGGCCGTGCCGCTCACGAGCATCATCGCAGCGTGGGCCGCTTCGGCGGGAGCGCAGCCCACAGCACAGACAGAGCAAGTCTAATGCAGGAACACCCTGATTTACGATAGAACCTCACGCGTTGCCTTTATCATACGTTCGACACCCTCATCGTCGATCCAGTAATGCGTCACCGCGCGGAAACTGCGCGCAGAACGCGGATTGATTAGGATGCCGTGTTCGCGCAAGCGGGCCGCCACTTCCGCCGCCGTCAACGTCACCTGTGGGGTGAGGCTAAAGTAGAGGATGTTGGTGAAGACCGGCTCGACCATCATACTCGACATCTCCGCCAGCCCCTCGGCGAGCCGTTTGGCCCGCGCGTGATCCTCGACCAGCCGCTCCGTCATCTGCTCAAGCGCGACGACGCCCGCCGCCGCGATCACGCCCGCCTGGCGCATCCCGCCGCCGAGCACCTTGCGCGCCCGCCGCGCCTCCTTGATGAACTCGTGACTCCCGCACAACACCGAGCCTACCGGCGCGCACAGCCCTTTCGAGAGACAGAACGTCACCGAGTCGGCGTGCTTCACCAACTCGCGCACGTCCACGTCCAGCGCCACCGCCGCGTTGAAGATGCGCGCCCCATCGACGTGGATTTTCAGACCGTGCTCGCGCGCCACCTCGGCGATGCGCTCCATATACCAGGGCGTCAGCGGGACGCCGTTGCAGACGTTGTGTGTGTTCTCCAGACAGACCAGGCGCGTGCGCGGGAAGTGGTCATCGTCACCGCGGATCGCGTCACGCACGTCGCTCAGGCACAACGTCCCCTCCATCTGGTTAGGCACAGTGTGCGGGATAATCCCGCCGAGCGCCGCCATGCCGCCCTGCTCGTAAAGAAACGTGTGACTCTTGTCACCAATGATTGCCTCATCCCCGCGCCCGCAGTGGGCCAGCAGCGCCACCAGGTTCCCCATCGTCCCGCTGACGACGAAAAGCGCGGCTTCCTTGCCCATCCGCTCCGCCGCCATCGCTTCCAGCTTGTTGACGGTGGGGTCTTCGCCGTAAACGTCATCGCCGACCTCGGCATTAGCCATCGCCGCCCACATCGCGGGCGTCGGTTTTGTCACTGTGTCGCTACGAAAATCGATAATGTTCATCTATTGTTCCTCCCCTCCCAAAAAACTAACTACTAATCTACACGAATCTTCACGAATAGCAATCAACGCGTAAGGATTCGTGGTATAAATTGTCATTGCAACGCAAAAGCCCCCGGATAATCCGGGGGCTTTCTGGTGCCGAAGGTGGGAGTCGAACCCACATGACCATAAGGTCACCACGCCCTGAACGTGGCGCGTCTGCCTATTCCGCCACTTCGGCATGTTCGTGCGGTGTAAAGTGCTTTGTTGGCCCGAACGATGAAAATTCTACCGTAAAGACCGATTTTGTCAAGCTGCTAACCTGCGTATAATAAAGACAAGCTTGCCGAGAAGTGCCCTGCCTGTGGCGCTGCCACCGAGGAAAAACTGGTCGCCCATCGCCACGCGGAACCGCCAAAGCCACAGCCCGCGAAACAGCCTCCGGCGTGGCTCCAAATGGAAGATTAAGCGAAATGCAGACAGAGTTCTGGAAGTTGAACCGCAAGGTTAACATACAACACCGTAGCGCAGGCGTACCGCACGCGGGCCAGACGCCCGCGCTACGGCGACATTTTTGAGGAGGTACTTGCCATGCAAATCACACACGTTGAAGTCATACCGGTAAAGTTGCCGTTACGACTGCCCTTTCGCACGGCCTACCACAGCGAAGACGCCGTCGAGCACGCGGAGGCGGTCTTCGTGCGCATCGAGACGCGGCAGGGCGACGTCGCCTGGGGCTGCGCGGCCTTCGATACCGCACTTACCGGCGAAACGCTCGACAGCGTCACGCGCGCATGTCGCGCCTGCGCCGACCGCGCCCGCGATCTGAACCCGCTCAACACCGAATACGCACTCGCCGAACTCAAGACGCTGACGCAAGATACCCCTTCGGCGCTGTGCGCGTTCGACATCGCCTTTCACGACTTGCTCGGTCTGGCAACCGGGCAACCGTTATACCGCCTGCTCGGTGGATTCCGCGACCGCATCCAAACTTCCGTTTCGGTCGGATTGGGCACGGTGCAGGAGACCGTCGAAATGGCCCGCAACCGCGCAAAGCAGGGGTTCCGCATCCTCAAAATTAAGGGGGGTATGGACCCGGAGGAAGACGTGCGCCGCGCGCGTGCCGTCCACGATGCGCTCCCCAACTGCATCTTGCGGCTGGATGCGGATGGCGGTTACAGCGTCCGCGCGGCGCTGGACGTCGCGCGGGCGCTCGCGGGCCGGCTGGAGATGCTGGAACAACCCATTGCCCCCGCCGAGGGCATCGAAGCGCTGCGGCAGCTCACGCTACAAAGCAAAACACCGATCCTGGCCTCGCAGAGCGTCGTCGGGCCGGAGTCGGCGCTGAACATCGCCAGCCGCAAAGCCGCGCACGGCATCAGCATCAAGCTGGCGACGTGCGGCGGGATCGCCTGCGCCCGGCGGATGGACGCCATCGCCCGCGCCGCGCAGATGACGACGATGGTCGGCAGCCTGAGCGAACCCGCGCTGCTCATCGCGGCGGGCCTGGCCTTCGCCCTGAGCAGTCCTGCCGTCCGCTACGGCGATTTGGACGGCCATTTCGATCTCGTGAACGATCCCACCGTCGCCCACTTTATCGTGCAAGAAGGGTGGCTGATCGCCACGGACGTTCCCGGTTTGGGATGCGCCGTTAATCTATGATGCGTATGCTTCCACCGCAGAGGGCGCAGAGAACGCGGAGAAAATAAGAACTCTCTGCGCTCTTTGCGTACTCTGCGGTAAAATCCTGTCGCCTGGAGGCGCAATGAACCAACTTGATACCCTCTACCTGGGCCGTCTCGTAGATGAGGAAAACCAGCTCACCGAGCAGCCTGTCGAATACCCGCTCGACCACCTCACCACGCACGCGCTGCTGCTCGGCGCGACGGGCAGCGGCAAGACCGGCCTGGGATTGGCGCTGGTCGAAGAGGCGCTGCGCCGCCAGATTCCCGCGTTGCTGCTGGACGTCAAAGGCGACCTGGCGAACCTGCTGCTGACCTTCCCCGACCTTTCGGCAGAGGATTTCGCCCCGTGGGTCGATGCCGACGCCACACAGCGCCAGGGACAAACGCCCGATCAGGCCGCGCGGGCGATGGCAGAACGGTGGCGCACGGGCCTATCCGGTTGGGGACTGGGACCGGAGCACATCGCGCTGTTGCGACATCGCGCGGACATCGCGCTGTACACGCCCGGCCTGCGCGCTGGACGCCCGGTAGACATCCTCGCCCGCTTTAGCGCACCACCCACCGGCGATCCCGACGCGGCGGTGTTGCGCGCGCAAGGGCTGACCTCGGCACTGCTCGGCCTGGCAGGCGTCGATGCGGACCCGCTGCGCAGCCGCGAGCACATCCTGCTCACCACGCTGATCCGCCATACCTGGGATACGCAGGGCGTGTTCGACATCCCCACCCTCATCCGCCAGGTGCAGCAGCCGCCGGTAGAGCACATCGGCGTGTTCGATGTGGAGAGCTTCTTCCCGCAGAAAGCGCGCTTCGATCTGGCGCTTACGCTGAACAACCTCATCGCCGCGCCGGGATTTGCGCGCTGGCGCGAGGGCGAACCGCTGGACATCGACCGCTTTCTCTACACGGCGGAGCGACGCCCCCGTGCATCGGTGTTCTACCTGGCGCATCTGCCGGAGGAACAGCGGCAGTTCTTCGTCACGCTCTTTCTGGAAGAGCTGCGCACCTGGACGCGCGCACAAGCCGGGACACGATCGGTGCGCGCGCTCCTCTACTTCGACGAAATCTTCGGCTACCTGCCGCCGCACCCGTACAATCCACCGACTAAAGAGCCGTTGCTGGCCCTGGTCAAGCAGGGACGCGCCGCCGGATTGGGCGTTGTCCTCTCGACACAGAATCCCGCCGACCTGGATTACAAGGGATTGGGCAACATTGGGACGTGGTTCGTGGGCGCGCTGCGGACGGATCGCGACAAGGCGCGCGTGCTGGAGGGCATGGGCGGCGCCATCGCGGAGGCCGGGATGACGCCCGCGAACGTGGAAACCGCGCTAAGCCGCCTCAAGCCGCGCATCTTCCTGATGCACGACGCGCAGGAGGGCAAACTGCGCTTCTTTTTCAGCCGCTGGACAATGTCGTATCTGCGCGGGCCGTTGACCGTCGCCGAAGCGCAGCAACTCACTGAGCCTCCAACGAACCCGACAATCGCCGATGTTGATTTCTCGGCCCAGACATTATCGACACCCACTGCGCCTACTAACCACCTAACCACCCCACCACCTAACGACCTGCCCACTCAGCAACCTACTCCCTTCGTGGCACAGCAAGCCGCACGCCAGCGCACCGCCCGCCCGCCCACCGTCGATCCCGAGATCCCCCAGACGTTCCTCCCGGCGACCATCACCGCGACGTGGGCAATGCACAATCACAGCAACGCCCTGCCCCCCGAAGCGCCCGTGCAACTCGTCTACCGCCCGTATCTGCTTGGCGCTGGGGTCATACACATCTTCCACCAACAAGCTGGCATCACCGTACGCGACGAACAGGTCTGGCGCATCGATCCGGCGGCGGGCGGAAGCTGGAACCTGCGCTGGGACCAGGGCGAAATGATCGATATGCGGCTGGATGACCTGTCGCCGGACTATGCCGGCGAAGGGATGTTCGAAGCGCTGCCCCAGGGCCTCGGCAGCAAGAGCGCGCACACCCGGCGAGAAAGCGCACTGAGGACACATCTCTACCGGCGCAGTCAGGTGAGCATTTGGACGTGCAGCTCACTCAAGCTCTACAGCCCGCCCCACGAGAACAAGCGTGCATTTCTGGATCGCTGTCGCCAGGAAATGGAGCGCCAAAAGGAAGCCGCGCTGACTGCCGAACGGCAGAAGTTTATGCAACGGGTGGAGCGTATCGAGGCCAAAATCCGCAAGGAAGAACTGGAACTCGGTCAGGATCGGGAGATGCTTTCCGAGCGGAAGCGCGAGGAGTTGTTGAGCGGCGCAGAGTCGGTCCTCACCCTGCTTTCCAAACGCAGGCACACCCTACGGCCGCTCTCGACAACGTCACGTCAACGCCGCTACGTCAAGCAGGCCCAGGCCGAAGTCGAAGAATCCGAGCAGGCGCTGAGGCTCTACAATGAGGAGCTGAAGCAACTTGAGGTGACATGGCAGGCCGCGGCGCGGCAGATTATCCAGAAGTGGGAAAGCACGCTGAACGACATCCGCGAGATCGTCGTGCGCGCCAACCGCACCGACATCGACGTACGCTTTTGCGGTCTGGCGTGGTTCCCGTTCTGGGAAGTCCTCGCGGGAAACGAAACCGTTCTATTGCCGGCTTACTTTCCCAATCCACAGTAAGCAACCGCGGCCTTCCTGAAAAACGGCGAATTACGAAAGGTAGCGCGGGTATCCTGCCCGCGCTACCTTTCGTGTTCCTGAGCGCACCCTGCCCAAAAGGTACGAAATCCTATTTGTGATAAAATGGGAAAATGGCCTATGAGGTTAAACAGGGACGAACCCTATCCCAATCCATGAAAGGGGCATTATGCCAACACTGCTGAATGACCTGCAAAACGCCGTGCGCATCATCGGCATCGAGCCGGCGCTGCACGCGGCAGTCTACCGCTATCGCAAAGCTTGGACCGAGGCCCGCTGGGAGCATCCCAAGCATCCACGGCGCGGCCTGGGACAATGGCTGGCGTTTCTCCACCAACTGGGTGCGCGCCACAAGTGGCCAAAACGGTGGGAGCGTCCTGGACGGGTGTGCTTCATCGCACCGCACGAGCGCGGCGCGCTGCTGACCACCAAATATTGCGTGATAGACATCACTTTTTTCGCCTCAGACATGGTGCGCATCCATTATCGACCTCACGCCCACGAAGGCGTCCCGGAAACCATTCCCTACGCCATCGCCAAACCGCTGGAAGCGTGGCCCGTCCCCGCCGTCGTCTCCATCGAGACGGAGAAGGCGCTGTTGCTGCGCAGCGAAAGGCTCACCGTTGGCATCGCGCTGGCGGACGCGCAAATCTTCATCGCCGACGCCGACGGGCATTTGCTGCGCGCCGACGTGGATGTCGGCTGGAGTAAACACGGCGCGCTGCGCCATCGCACGGCCCTGGCCCCAGAAGAACGCCTCTTCGGCCTGGGCGAGCGCGCCACCCCCTGGCAGCGCCGTGGACGCACACACATCCTCTGGAACCGCGATCCTTCCGGCTACACGAACGACGACGAGCCGATCAACCTGAATATTCCCGTGCATGTCAGCCAAGAGGCAAGAGGCAAGAGGCAAGAAACAAGGGGCAAGAGGCAGAAAGAAGCACATCCTGCATCCTGCATCTTGCCTCCTGCATCGTACCTGACGTTTTACGAAAACCCGCACTACGCGGAGTTCGACCTGGGCGAGAGTGCGCCCGATGTGGCGGAACATCGCTTTGCGGGCGGGGAACTGCGCTATTACGTCATCGCCGGGACGACGCCGACGTTGCTCGAACGCTACACCGAGTTGACCGGACGGCACGACCTGCCGCCGCTGTGGATGCTCGGCTACCAACAATCGCGCTGGTCGTACTACCCCGAAGCACGCGTGCGCAAGCTGGCGGAGGACTTCCGCATGCACGACGTCCCCTGCGACGCCATTCACCTCGACATCCACTACATGGACGGCTACCGCTGCTTTACGTGGGACAAGAAGCGCTTTCCGCACATGGCACAACTCGCCGCCGACTTGCGCGCGCAGGGCATCAAGCTAATCACGATCATCGATCCCGGCATCAAGAAGGACCCGACCTATCCCATCTACCGGAGTGGCGTGGTAGGCCGCCACTTCTGCACAACGCCGGATGGCAAGGTCTACCACGCGCCGGTCTGGCCCGGATTGAGCGCCTTCCCCGATTTCACCGATCCGCAGACGCGGCAATGGTGGGGCGCGCAATACAAGCCCCTGCTGGAAGTGAGCATCGCCGGGTTCTGGAACGATATGAACGAACCCGCCATCTTCACCAACGGCGGCGATTCGACC
>Ga0129302_1001970_pt1 | contig 14946 bp, 16 predicted proteins | sample BlaSprsedimmetaG_FD_94476 | JGI IMG/M metagenome (GOLD analysis project Ga0129302, IMG submission 94476) | Hot spring sediment bacterial and archeal communities from California, USA to study Microbial Dark Matter (Phase II) - Blank Spring... | ecosystem: Environmental > Aquatic > Thermal springs... | reverse complement strand
TTACATCCCGGCACGCAAAGGAGCGTTTATAAACCTTCTAAACAAGCTCAAGTGGCTGGTAATGCGAAAGTGGTTCGAAGCGGCCCCTGCGGTGGGACACGCCCAGGCATACAGATTTCCGGACATTCCGTATCAGAATTGGAAGTACCTGTGTTACCGCGATGACTGGCATTCCGTGTCAAATTCGTTCAAGTTCCGGGAGGGATTTATGAGTTTATATGAGAGCCTGATTCTAAAATACGCCAAAGCGCGGAAACTGGCGCAGCGCGATGAACCGGGGAAGGTGCTGGAAATGGTATGGGCGGGAATCAGGACGACCGGAAACCTCAACAAAAGATGCGCCTACTGGCGAAGCGTAATCAAAGACTACGGCAAAAAATTTAACCTGGACATTCCCGAAAAGCATCTGCGATATGGAAAAGAAGATTGGGAAAAACGGGTGATAAGGAAACTGAAAAAATTCGGCATATTTAAGACGGCAAAAATTATGCTGAAGGTTCCGGAACCGGAATTTAAAAAATCCGATTATTACAGGTTTCATGAAGAGGCACTGCGGCACCGGCTTGATGTGTTGGAAAAAATCAACGAATATTTTTCCAGAATTAAAAAGAAAAAGGAGCCGCGCCTGAAAAAGAAACACGCCGAAACCGCCATTCCTCCAGAATATATAAAGGAAATTAAAGAAAAGAGGGTTTTTAGACAGTAAGCGAGAAGCGGCAAATAAGGGGATTGATGTATCAAGAGGTTCTGGCTCCGGGTGAATTATCCCGGCCCCGGGCGAATCTGTCAAAAATGGAAACAATGCCTGTTGAAGATGGAGTAAAATTATGAGCACGGCGCTAAAAAAATCAAAAAGAATGTGACTGGCCTGGGTGTGGATGATGTAGGAATCGGCGCTGTCAGTGATTACAAAAGTTCTCTTTCGCCGAAGATAGAAACAATTTTTCCCCAGGCAAAATCCATGATTGTTATGGCTTTCAAAGAGTTGTCCAATTGCGAAAGCGAAAACAAGCGCATCGCCATGAGCGGCAGGATGGATTTGATGGAACTTATGAAGTCCTGCAACTACAAACTGGCAAGATTTCTGGAAAGGGAAGCCAGTTGCAAAGCAATGTCCACGCCGTTGTCCTATCCGCTGAATATGTCGCGCGAGGCCAGATACGGGCTGGTGGCGGATTTTTCCCAGAGCCATGCGGCTATTGCCGCCGGGCTGGGTAATTGGGGCAGCAACAACCTGGCGCTTCATCCGAAGTTTGGCGCGCGCGTCCTTTTTGCGACGGTACTGTGCGAGGCGCAGTTGCCGCCTGATCCGCCGTTTACGGAAGATTTGTGCCTAAAATGCGATGTGTGCGTAGAAGGATGTTCCGGCCACGCTCTTGATGAAGAGGGAAAAACGGACGAGATGAAATGTATGAAGCATTCGCAGCCGTTCGGTATCGGCGCCAATATGCTTTTCTGGGGTAAGTTTATGAGCGCCGCCCCGGAGGAGTGGGAAAAAATGATTACCAGCTCCGAATACATGAGCCTGTATCAGTCGCAGATGATCGGCTTTCAGTATTTCTGTTTCCATTGCCTGGCGAAGTGCCCGGTGGGTGATTGAAAAGATAATTTAATTAAATTAGCAATTTATTGCTTAAAAAAATTGTCGAAATGATGTTGACATTTTTGCCGTGAAAACCTAGATTAAATCAGGTAGAGAAAAAATATGCCGATTTACGAATTTCAATGCGATAAATGCAGAAAACAATTTGAAGTTTTGACCATAAGCATGAGCGAAAAGCCCAAGGCCGTATGCCCCAAGTGTAAATCAAAGAAAACACGTAAACTGATATCAAAAGTTGGAAAAGGCAGATACGGTTCGTTGGGAAAGGGTTTATCCTCCGGCGTCTCGTCTTCCGCCTCCTCCAGTTGTTCTTCCTGCTCATCGACGAATTGCTCGTCGTGCGGTCATTAAATATAAACGGATATTCCTGGACGGACAATTGTAAAAAACTGCGCAACACATGAATTGAAAGGAGCCTGTAGAGTTTTGGATTCTTTTCTTGATATGCGCACGCTCATTTTTGTTTCCGGCTTGACTTCCTTCATCCTGTTCGCGTGCATGTTTTATATCCGGCGGAAGCAAAAGACGTACGACGGTTTTAATTACTGGATACTCGCGGCATTGGCAAACGGATCGGGCATGCTGCTGCTCAGCCGGCACGGTTTCTGGCCGGATATTTTGTCTATCGTTGTTGCCGGAGCTTTAATTATCATTTCCATTATTTTTGTTAACATTGGCCTGGGACTTTTCGCCGGAGTGAGGCCATATTATGAATTTTATCTGTTATCCATGTTTGTTTTTGCGGCGCTATATTTTTATTTTATTTATGTCGAGCCCTGTTTGACTTCCCGCTTAATTGTATTTACTTTTTTTCAGGCGCTGTTGTGCATCATTATGCTTATTATCGTGCGGCGTGATTTGCCGCGTGTGCTGCAGATAAGAAATTATGCTCTATACTGGTTTTTGATTCTCATTGTGGCCTGGCCTGTCTTCAGGATAGCCGCCTCTTTTTTTGCGGGCGAAAGGTTGACGGATTTGATGGCGGCTGGTTTTTCCCACCAGTTAAGTATTTTGGTTAGTATCGCGGCTTATATAATTTTGATAATCGCGTTAATTCTTATCAACGCGCAGAGGGTTGAGCAGGAAATGCTTGCCGCGCAAAGCGAGATTAAAACCATCACCGGCCTGATCCCTATTTGCGCCCACTGCAAAAAAATAAGGGATGATGAAGGTTCGTGGAACCAGCTGGAGACTTACTTAAGCAAACATGCAGATTTGGAATTCAGCCACGCTCTGTGTCCGGAGTGCATGCAGAACATGTATCCGGCAAAAACTATTTAAGAAAAAAAACAGACGCGTTGACAGCCGCCTCCTGCGCCTGACGAAACGAAAAAGAGATGCCAACTGAGAACTGCCGCGATGTTTGATTTTATTTTTCATAATTCCACCAAAATAATTTTCGGCAAAAAGGCTCTGGAAAACTTCGCGCCGGAGATACCAGTTGAATCAAAAATTATGATTACCTACGGCGGTACAAGCGCGAGGCGCTACGGTGTGCTGGACAAAGTTAAAACAGCTCTCGGCGGTTATGATTTAACCGAGTTCGGCGGTATTGAGCCGAATCCGGAATATGAAACTTTAATGAAAGGTGTAAAACTGGCGCAGAAAAGCAAAATTAATTTTCTGCTGGCGGTGGGCGGCGGCTCGGTCATCGACGGCGCAAAATTTATGGCCGCGGCTATTCCTTTTAAGGAAGAGCCCGCTTTTTTACTGGAAAATGCCGGCAGAAACATTGCGCGGGCGCTGCCGGTGGGTACGGTAGTGACTCTGCCTGCCAGCGGTTCGGAAATGAATAACCGGGCGGTAATTACCCGCAAGGCACTTAAGCTAAAACAGGCCATCATGAATGATTTATTATATCCGAAGTTTTCCGTTTGTGATCCCACGTTGACTTTTACACTGCCGGTAAAATTTACCGGCAATGGTGTTGTTGATACTTTTGTGCATGTGTTGGAGCAATATCTGACCTATCCTGTTAACGGAAAAGTGCAGGACAGATTGGCCGAAGGGTTGCTCCTGATGCTGATTGAAGAAGGCCCGCGGGCGTTAACTGATCCGAAGGATTACGACACGCGCGCCAATCTCATGTGGGGCGCGACATTGGGGCTCAACGGTCTCATCGGCGCGGGAGTGCCGCAGGACTGGGCGGCGCATCGCGGCGGTTACGAACTGACTGTGCTGTATGGATTGGATCACGCGCAGACGCTGGCGTGCCTGGTCCCGGCGATGATGAAAATCCGTGCCGGCGAAAAAAAAGAAAAGCTTCTGCAATACGCCGAACGTATCTGGGGAATAAAATCGGGAGATGAGAATAAACGAATAGATGAAGCGATAAACAAAACCCGGGAATTTTTCGAATCCATGGGGCTGCCCACGCGGCTGCGCGCCTACGGCATAGAAAAAAAATCTATTGATGAGATTCTGGAAAAGCTCACGGAGCATGGCATGACAAATCTGGGCGAACGAAAGGAAGTAACGCTGGAAATAATGCGAAAAATACTGGAAAACTGTTTGTAATTTTCAAGCTTTTCGGCGTCCCTTCTAATGTTTTATTGCCGGTTTTTATTGACAATTTTTATCTTATCGCGTTATAAGTCAATGATTATTTGGGTATCTTTTGATAAATCAGAGGAAACACTTAAAATCTAGGTTTTTTGATCAAGTCCCCTAAGGTGAGGGGTTTATTGTGTAAAAACGGGAGGTTGTTTAATGGAGTCGATTGTGTGTAAACACTGGCATCACTGCGATGCCAAGGAAGTTACCAAACTGCTGGATACGGAACCGGACAAGGGACTGTCTCCTTTTGAAGCGAAACACCGGCTGGAGAAATTCGGGCCGAATATGGTTACCGAGCAGAAGCAAAAAAGTCCTCTGGTGAAATTTCTTCTGCAATTTCATCAGCCGCTTATTCATATATTACTGGTCGCGGGCACGGTTACTTTATTTTTGAAAGAATGGGTTGATTCTTCGGTAATCTTCGGCGTGGTCATTATAAACGCGATAATCGGTTTTATTCAGGAATCGAAAGCGGAAAGCGCCATCGAATCCCTGAAAAAAATGATGACGACGCAGACCAATGTGTTGCGCGACGGCAAGTGGCAGACCATTGACGCGGTAAATCTTGTCGTGGGCGATATTGTCCAGCTGCATTCCGGTGACAAAGTCCCCGCGGATGTCCGTATCTTGCGCTGCCGTGACTTGCAGGTGGATGAGTCCGCGCTGACGGGTGAATCGGTGCCGGTAATCAAAAAAGAAGAGGTTATTGAAGAAGATACAATACTGGCCGACCGCAGAAACATGGCCTACGCCGGCACGCTGGTTACCTACGGACAGGCGCGCGCCGTTGTTGTGGCCACGGGTGACGGAACCGAGACCGGCCGTATTTCCGGGCTGATTGCTTCAGCCGCTGACCTTTCCACTCCGCTGACGAAAAAAATTGCCGCGTTCAGCAAAGTATTGGTTGTGGCAATTTTGTTTTTGGCCGCGGTGACGTTTCTCGTCGGACTATGGCGCGGGGAAAACCCTGTCTATATGTTTCTCGCCGCGGTTGCCCTTGCCGTAGGCGCGATCCCCGAAGGGTTGCCTGCCGCCGTAACCATCACACTGGCCATCGGCGTAAACCGCATGGCCAAGAAAAAAGCCATTATACGTAAACTTCCCGCCGTGGAAACATTGGGAAGCACTACCGTCATCTGTTCGGATAAAACCGGAACGCTTACGGAAAACCAAATGACGGTAAAAAAGATATTTGCCGCCAATTGCATATACGATGTCAGCGGCAGCGGCTACGCGCCGGAAGGCGAGCTGCTTTGCGAAGAAAAGCCGCTTGGCTCCGACCTACCCTTTGTTCTTAAGGAAACTTTGATGGCGGGGCTTCTGTGTAATGATTCCCGCCTTGTTCAGGAAGATAATCTCTGGCGCATCGAGGGCGATCCCACGGAAGGCGCGCTGATTACCGCCGCGCGCAAAGCAGGCTTCACGCCGGAAAAAGCAAAAGAGGAAATGCCGCGCCTTGACGAGATTCCCTTCGAGTCGGAACGGCAGTTTATGGCCACCCTCCACAGCCATAAAACAGAAGAAGGAAATATGATTTATGTCAAAGGAGCAGTGGAGAAAGTACTGGAGGCGTGTTCGGGCCATATTAACGTTGAAGGCCGCAGAGCCGCTTTAGATAAGGATAGTTTGCTAGCCAAGGTCGATTCAATGGCGCGCGAAGGGTTGCGCGTGCTTGCGCTGGCGCGGAAAGTAACCGATAAAGAAGCCCTGGAAGTCGAAGATTGTCTGTCCGGTCTTACGTTTCTGGGACTTCAGGGCATGATTGACCCGCCGCGCGCGGAAGCCATCGCTTCCGTGCGCGACTGCCACAAAGCGGGCATCATGGTGAAAATGATTACCGGAGATCACGCGATAACCGCCACGGAAATCGCCCGGCAGCTGAACATCGGCCAGGAAGTAAGAAAAGATAATTCAACTCCGGTGACGATTACCGGAAAAGAACTGGAGAAGATGACGGATGAAGCGTTGATCAGCGAGGCGGAAAGAACTTCTGTTTTCGCGCGTGTCGCGCCGGAACAGAAACTCAGGCTGGTGGAAGCGTTGCAGGCGCGCGATCATGTTGTGGCGATGACGGGCGACGGCGTTAATGACGCGCCCGCCCTGAAGCAGGCGGACATAGGCGTTGCCATGGGCATTACCGGCACGGATGTCTCCAAGGAAGCGGCGGACATGGTTCTTACCGACGATAATTTCGCCAGTATCACGCGCGCGGTGGAAGAAGGCCGCCGGATTTTCGACAACCTGGTAAAATTCATTACCTGGACGCTGCCCACGAACGGCGGCGAAGGACTGGTTATCCTGGCCGCTATTTTCAGCGGCGTAACCCTGCCGATTCTGCCCGTGCAGATTCTCTGGGTCAACATGACCACGGCGCTGCTTCTGGGACTGATGCTTGCGTTTGAACCGGGCGAACCGGATATAATGGATTATCCACCGCGTGAACCGAACAGTCCAATTCTCACCGGTGTGCTTATCATGAGGATACTGGGAGTGTCCTTTTTGATGCTCGCCGCCGTTTTCAGCATTTTCGTCTGGCAAAAGCATCAGGGCTATCCTCTGGCGGAAGCCCGTACCGTCGCGGTCAATCTGTTTGTGATGATTGAGCTCTCTTATCTGTACAATTGCCGTTCTCTTACCAAGTCGATGTTCAGGCTTGGTGTGTTTTCCAACCCCTGGGTGCTGTTCGGCAGCGCCACGATGATTATACTTCAGCTTATGTATACGTACGCGCCTTTTATGAACACGATTTTCCAGAGCGCTCCGATTACGCTGCAGGATTGGTTGCTGATAATACTCGTGTCGCTGGCTGTTTACTCTATTATCGGCGCGGAAAAATGGCTTAGATCGCACGTTTTTCATAAATTCCGCTGATATTATTAAACCAGGGTGATTCGGGAGAGCTTCGCTTAACTCGGGAAAAAGAGGCCGGGCAGGGAAGTGGTTATATCTTTGCCCGGTTCATTTTTTCAGGGATAGCGCTTAGTGTTTGTGCCGGCGGTAGGCTTCGTATCCGCCTTTCAGGGCATAGACCGTTTTAAAATCCCGGCCTTCCAGAAATCAAAGCGCCAGCTTAGTTTTGTTGATTGTGCGGCAGTACAGCAAAAGCGTCCTGTCATTATAGACATCCAGCACAAAGCGGTCCGAACGCAACAATTCAACAGGAATATTCACCGCGTGGGGGATGCGCCTCTGCCGAAATTCCCCGGGCGTTCGTAAATCGACAATCACAGCGTTCTGTGTTTCAATAATCTTGTTAAGCTGCTCAAGGCTCATACAGCGCACACGAGTTTCTTGGGCGGCAATCGTCTGCGGAAACATTCCGGGGGAAAGTAACAATATGGTTACTCCAAGGGTGATCATCGATTTCCAGTAGAGTGTTTTTGATTTTCCGGTCATGATCACTTTATCCCGCAAGCCAGCCGTAGCACATCCCGGCGATCGTCGAAAGAATCACAACAATGACGCAGTAAACAAAGGTTTTTTTAGCGCCCAGAACACTGGCGATAATAATCATGTTCGGCACAGACAAAGCGGGACCGGCCAGAAGGAGAGCCAGCGCGGGGCCCTGGCCCATGCCGGAACCGATCAGCCCCTGCAGTATCGGGATTTCGGTGAGCGTGGCAAAATACATGAGCGCGCCGACGATGGAGGCAAAGAAATTTGCCCCCAGGGAATTGCCGCCGACCAGCGCCTGAATGTATTGTTCGGGAATAAGCGCCGGATGGCCGGGGCGTCCCAGTAAAAATCCCGCCACCAAAACTCCGACTAAAAGCAGAGGCAGTATCTGCAGGGCAAAATCCCAGGTGGATTTCACCCAGTCTTTGATTTCTTCTTTGACAAACCATTTTTTCAACATTACGGCCAAAACGAAGAGCAAGCCCGCGGCTAAATACCACTTGACGGAGAAGATTGTCTGCCATAGTGAATAATCACCTTCTGTCGGCCTTGCAAAAGATGCAAAGATTAAAATCAGCGCCATTGTCAGCATGTAGACGCCGTTTTGCCACAGCGGCCTTGTTTTTTCATCTTCCGGCAGGAAAAGCTCGCCGGTTTGACGGTTGGCGTCGTCTTTGCGGAAGATATAAGCCATGAGCAGTCCGGCGATGACGGCAAAAAAAATCGCTCCGATGGCGCGCGCCAGTCCCAGTTTCCACCCCAATACTTTCGCGGTGAGAATGATGGCTAGAACATTTATGGCCGGGCCCGAATACAAAAAAGCGGTTGCCGGGCCGATGCCCGCGCCGCGCGTATAAATGCCCGCGAAAAGCGGCAACACGGTGCAGGAGCAAACGGCAAGAACGGAGCCGGAAACGGATGCCACGGAATAAGATAAAATTTTATTGGCTTTCGCGCCGAAATATTTGAGCAACGCCGCCTGCGAGACAAATACCGCTATCGCTCCGGCGATAAAAAAAGCGGGAATCAGGCAGGTAAGCACGTGCTCGCGGGCGTATTCCTGCAGCATCATGAACGCTTCCAGCATTGATTGGCGGATAATTACGGAATCCCAGGGAATATAGTAAACTCCCAGAAATACGGCGATGATTATTAGAAGTTTTTGCCATTCTTTCATAATCAATTCACTTTTTTTATTTTTGCAGATGCGTTTTTAATTCTACCAGGCCTTCCCATATTTTATCGGAACCGATATATTTTTTTTCATCCGTTGCCGAATACTTGATGACGCAGGTGGGTGTGGCGTTAATTTTATATTCTTGAATGACGGCGCTCATAAAGGGGAAAATTGATTTCTCGTCCATTTTTTTCCATTTAACTTTGCGCTCTTTCAGGTACTTAACAAGCTCGTCTTCTTTCTGAATTCGCATTTCCTGAGCTGCTTTGAAAAGAATGTGTCGGACGCGAAAAATATTTTCTTCATCCGCGTTGACATTTGCGGCGTAGAGATAATACTTGGCGTATATCGGCATCGCCCTGCTGAAAGGGACATCAATAAATGTGACCTTTACCTTGCCGGTTTCCAGCATTTCTCTGATGAGCGGTTCGGCTTTTATATCAGTGTTCCTGCACGGGGGGCAAAAATAGCTGGAAAACAATATGACTTCATATTGACCTTCTCCCAGAGAAGGAATGAAGGAATTTTTATTTTGCGCGTAAACCGGCAGGGTAGAGCTGGAAAAAGTAAAAAAGATGAAAAAATATCCGATGAGCGCGACAACGACTAACGGCAATTTTCTTATTTTAAGCATGGGGAAATTAACTTCTCCAAGGAAAAAAGGCCACATCTTAAGCTGGTTTTCACGCCAGGAAGGTGACTCTTCATAGTTGATAATAAAAGCCAGAATTACGGTTACGGCAAACGCAATACAAAACGGGCAAAAGATATTGTTCTGTATCTGATAGGAAAACAGAAAAACTTCCACGCCTAAGCCCGCCGCTAATAACGCCCGCACAAAATCAAATTGTTTAAGAGCGGCAAAGATTATAATGGCCGCCATATAGCCAATGCCGATCCACTTGAGGTCAATCCCGATAATATCCCCCTGCAGGTAACTGCAGGCCGTATCGCAATAGTCGTAATAAATCATCAATCCGATACCGGTCAAAGCCAGCAATATGGTTATTACAAAGCGGTGTTTCTTAACTGTTTGAATCAAATTTTCCATGGCTTATTTCTCCTTTTCAGATATGAAAGCAATTTTATATCCATGAATTGTCATAATATGCTACACATATTTAGTCGCTTCAATTTTGCGACTGAAAAAAATTGTTAAGGTTCAATTTAATCTCATCACGCACGCGGCGAAACTCGCGCAAAATATCCTCTTTTGCCCCGATAGTCTGCGCCGGGTCGTCAAAGCCGATGTGCGTTTTTTTTGCGCCACCTATATAGAGCGGACAGATTTCATCGGCGCTGCCGCAAAGCGTAATGACGTAGTCGAAATGTTGCCCGTCATATTCCGAAATAATTTTGGAACGATGTTTGGAAATGTCGATGCCCATTTCTTTCATAACATCGATGGCCATCGGGTGGACAGATGACGCCTGCGTGCCGGCGGAATAAGCTTCTAGTTTATTGCCCCAGAAGTAATTGGTAATTCCTTCCGCCATTTGTGAGCGGCACGAATTGGACGTGCATAAAAACAAAACTCTTTTCTTCATTTTTCGTCCGTCACTTCTTTGCGATTATCTTCTTTATTTCTTCAACAGAAGGAATTTTCCCGGTGGCCTTGACTTCGCCGTTGATTACCAGCGCGGGGGTGGTCATCACGCCGTAGGTCATTATTTTTTTTATGTCGCGGATATGATTAACATCCGCGTTAACTCCTGTTTCCTCAATGGCGAGCCTGACCATTTCTTCTAATTTGTCGCACTTGGCGCAGCCCGTTCCCAATATTTCTATCTTCATGTTTTTCTTTCCTTAAATTTAATTTTTCCACATTGACGTTAACCCCTGCTATTTTTCCCCGGCAATAATTTCATGGGGATAATATTTCCGCCGGAAATATAGCGCAACCTGCACCAGGCCGATAAGAACCGGCACTTCCACCAGCGGACCGATAACAGTGGCGAACGCCTGCGCTGAATGAACGCCGAAAACCGCCACGGCCACGGCAATGGCCAGTTCGAAATCATTGCTGGCCGCGGTGAGCGAAACAGTGGTGTTTTGGGGGTAAGCTGATTTTATCCATGTTGATTTCGCCATATAGAAGGTCACGAAAAACATGGCGACGAAATAGATGGTCAGGGGGATGGCGACACGAATAACATCAAGCGGCAGCTTCACGATTTGTTCGCCCTTGGAGGAGAACATGACCACGACGGTGAACAAAAGGGCGATAAGCGTAATCGGCGAAACGCGGGGGAGATACTTTTGCGTGTACCATTCTTCGCCCTTTGTTTTTAACGCCACGATTCTGCTGAAAACTCCCGCTACCATGGGTGTTCCCAGAAAGATAAGTACGATGAGGGCTATCTCCAGAACGCCGATTTCAACCATCACCGCGTCGAGGCCAAATAGCGGCGGCAGCAACGCCAGAAATATCCACGCATAGACTCCGTAGAAAAGTACCTGAAAGATAGCGTTGAAAGCCACCAGACCGGCCACCAAGTCGGAATCGCCTTTGGCCAGATCATTCCAGACTAAAACCATGGCGATGCAGCGGGCTAGCCCCACCAGGATAAGCCCCACGGCATATTCGGGCTTATCGTAGAGAAAAACAACGGCCAAGGCAAACATGATTAACGGACCTACCACCCAGTTCTGAAACAGGGATAGTGCCAATACCCGGACATGCCTGAAAACTGTCCAGAGTTTTTCGTAGCGCACCTTGGCCAGGGGAGGATACATCATAAGAACCAGGCCGATGGCGATGGGCAGCGGCGCGGGGCCGATTTTTATCCGGTCAATCAGTTCGGCGACGCCGGGGAAAATATATCCCACGAGCACGCCGAAAACCATCGCCAGAAAAATCCACAGAGTTAAAAAGCGGTCCAGCACTGAAAGTTGTTTTGTTACCGATACGCTCATAAGGCCTCCGTCATTATTCTGCGTAAAAATTTAATATTTTTTAAAATCACCTTTAATTTATATTTCCAGCCAGTAATATGGAAACAAAAACTAATCCTTTTTACAGATTCTCTCCCGGTGGATACGGGGCAGTATTTTTCGGAGCATCTTGATTTCGCCATCATTGGCAAGCCAGTGTTTAAGATGGCCCAGAAGGCTTGCCGCGTAAGGACTTTCACTGCCGTCCGCCGCGCAATAGTTAACCCACAGACCATCCTTGCTGCTATGTATTAACCCGGCATCCTCCAGTACTTTCAGGTGTTTGGAAACCGACGGCTGGGGAAGGGACATCAATGCCTGTATTTCACAGACGCACAAAGTCCTTTCCTGAAGAATCTTAATAATCCTCACACGGATGGGATCGGACAATGCTTTCATTACCTGGATAAACTTATCCACTGACCACCGCCATATATTCTTTTTTTGGAATATAGTTAAGCAAGCCAGATTTGTCAAGCAGCTTTTCCTCAAAGGGTACGAAAGCGCTTTATTTGTTGTTGCAAGGATTGTAGGGTAATACGGATTAATCATTGAGCTTCTTTGGATTTTAATGTATTATTTTATGGAATCAGCGGTGAAATATGGCCAGAATATTAATTGTTTATCATTCCCAGACGGGCAATACAAAAAAAATGGCTCATGCCGTGGCCGAAGGGGCGCGCGCGGTAGAGGGCGTGGAAGTGATTTTAAAAAGAGCTGCCGATGCCACGGAAGAAGATTTAGTGGCCGCGGACGGACTGGCAGTAGGGACGCCGGAGAATTTCGGTTATATGTCCGGGATGCTCAAAGATTTTTTTGATCGCACCTATCAGGGCACGCAGGAAAAAGTATTCCGCAAGCCTTTTGTTGTTTTTATAAGCGCCGGCAACGACGGCAGCGGCGCGCTCAGAGCAATTGAACGCATCGCGCTGGGTTACAAATTTAAAACAGTTTTTAATCCTGTTATTGCCAAAGGAATAATTACGGAAGATATTTTAGAGAAATGCCGCGAACTGGGCGGCACGATTGCCGGCGGCTGCCAGATGCATATATATTAATTGCAGGCTTCTCTTGAGTGTATGCCGAGGGCGGGTGAAGTTCTTTTGTGTCTTGCAGAAGAGAAGCCTGGCGTATGCCGGGGGCATTTATTAATTTAGCGTTTAACCGGTTTTCTCTTCTTACCAATCGGGCACACAACGATGCATTTGCCGCAAATGCTGACTTCTTTCCCAAAGTTATTTAGCGATAATTCTCGCGCTTTTCAGGCAGGCAAACGGATCGAAAAAGTCATTGCGGTCAATGTTGATATTCCAGGCAGGGCCGTTGGCTGCCTGTGCGGGGCAGATCCTGACGCACAGATCGCAATCTGTGCATTTGCTTTCTTCAATCGGATTGGCGCAAACAGACACAGGAAAATCGGTAAGCACGGTAGCCAGACGTGCCCGCGGGCCATATTTTTCGGAAATGAAAAGGGCGGTTTTGCCGATCCAGCCGAGCCCCGCGCGTGTTGCCGCCATTTTGTGGGAAAAATCAAAACGCAAGGTCTTGATAAAATTTTAATCTATATCCCGCTCAAGAATATTAGGCTCAATTGCCCAGGCCTTATGGTCGACCCGTTGCATTTCATCAGACAGGTGATTCACGACTTTTGAAAGCTCAAGGTTCACTTCTTCATAATGGTTATAGTATTCGATTGTCGGGCCATCTGCGATGGCATCGATTATCGTGTCGTCAAGTTTGCGTCCCAGAACAATAGCATAGTCAAAACCGCGGTATTTATCCGGCAAAAGTCCTTGAAGATTCGCATAACCGACAAGATATTGAGTGTTTGACGGTAAAATATTATTTATGGCGCTGATTAAATTATTCATAAATATATGTGACGTTTTCAATAAGTAATTGCCGAGGTGTATTAAATTTTAAACAAATTCTTTATTCGATAAATTATGATCTAGAGACTTTTGTTTATTCGGCAAGAACGTAAGAAAAAATCAGCGGGGCGACAATTGTCGCGTCGCTTTCTATAATGAAACTTGGGGTGTCCACGGATATTTTTCCCCAGCTGATTTTTTCATTGGGTACGGCGCCGCTGTACGAGCCATAGGATGTTGTACTGTCGGAAATCTGGCAGAAATAAGACCATAGCTTGCATTTTTTCTGCATGTCCTGCTCGATAAGCGGAACAACGCAGATGGCAAAGTCCCCGGATATTCCGCCGCCGATCTGAAAAAATCCCATGTCACTTTGAGCTGATGTTTTTAAATACCATTCAATGAGCACGTTCATTGTTTCGAGGCCGGACTTAACAAGAGAAATATTTTTTATTTTATTTTTCCGGATATTGGAGACAAAGAAGTTTCCCAGCGTTGAGTCTTCCCAGCCGGGGACAAATACCGGGATGTCTTTTTCGCAGGCGGCAACCAGCCAGGAATTTTTTTCGTCAATCTCATAATCTTTTTTCAGCACACCGCTTTTTATTAACTGATAAATAAATTCGTAAGGCAAGTATCTTTTATTTTCATCCTGCGCCTTTATCCATAAATCAAGGAGCTTGCTTTCGACTTTGCGCATAGCCTCTTCTTCCGGGATGCAGGTATCGGTCACCCTGTTAAGTTTATTCTTGAGTAAATCCTCTTCATCTTTTGGTCTTAAGTTTCTGTAGTGAGGTACGCGCTTGTAATGATTATGAGCGACGAGGTTGAAGATGTCTTCCTCGAGATTCGCGCCGGTGCAGGATATGGCGTGAACCTTTTCCTGCCTGATCATTTCGGCCAGTGTTATTCCCAGCTCTGCGGTGCTCATTGCACCTCCCATAGCCATCATCATTTTTCCGCCTTTGCGAATATGCTGGGAATAAGCTTCAGCAGCATCGACAACGACGGCAGCATTAAAATGCCGGTAATTTATTTTGATGAATTCTTTAATGTGATGGAATTTTGAAGAAATGTGCTGATCCATCCGGCAACTCCTCGGAAAACATTATCGCGTACCATACCCGACATCGGAAGAAATCTCAATGACAAAATCATATTTATGTAATATTTAATAAGAGGCTTAATACCAAAAAACGGGGCCTAAAAATGGTTAATAGTTAAGTAATAACAATGGTATATGTATTAAAAACTCAGGAGGTCTGAGTGAATGGACAAAAAAGTGTCCCATTGCGGTTCATTGGAGACACAAAAGAAAGGGTTTTATAAGAACAAGAGACAACGCTATCGATGTAGATCATGTGGTCGCCAATTCCAGAATTACAGCCAGAAGCAAAGATTGAAGCAGT
>Ga0129302_1001959_pt1 | contig 14988 bp, 10 predicted proteins | sample BlaSprsedimmetaG_FD_94476 | JGI IMG/M metagenome (GOLD analysis project Ga0129302, IMG submission 94476) | Hot spring sediment bacterial and archeal communities from California, USA to study Microbial Dark Matter (Phase II) - Blank Spring... | ecosystem: Environmental > Aquatic > Thermal springs... | reverse complement strand
GATTTAACGGGCTGTAATCGTTAAGCAGTGCCGCAGGTTCGGGCAAGCGGCCAAGCGCCGCGTACCCCGTGTACGTAAGCCTGGCTGATCGCCCGAAGATGCGGTGCTGCTGAACGATTACGGGGGATTTTTAGAGAGGCACAGGCAATGAGTAAGGAAGAACGAGGAGAACTGCTGGTCGGACTGGATATCGGCACCACCAAGATCTGCGCGGTGGTGGCCGAGGTCCTGGATGGCCGGGTGAAGATAATCGGGGGTGGACACGCCCCCTCGGTGGGTTTGCGGCGCGGAGTGGTGGTCAATATTGAGAGTACCGTGCAGTCGATCCGGCAGGCGGTTGCGGAGGCCGAGGAGATGGCCGGCTGCGAGATCGGGGCGGTGTACGTCGGGATTGCCGGCAGCCATATCAAGGGTTTCAACTCCCATGGCCTGATTCCGATCCGTTCGGGAGAGATCCACCAGGATGACATCGACCGGGTGGTGGACGCGGCCCGGGCGGTGCCGGTGCCTCCCGATCAGGAGATTATCCATGTTCTGCCTCAGGAGTTCATTGTCGACGGGCAGCCCGATATTCAGGACCCCATCGGCATGAACGGGGTCCGGCTGGAGGCCGATGTCCATATCGTCACCGGTTCGGTGAGCGCGGTCCATAATATCGTCAAGTGCTGTAACCGGGCTGGACTCAATGTGGCCGACGTGGTGCTGGAGCCTCTGGCTTCGGCGGGAGCGGTGCTGACCCGCGAGGAGATGGACCTGGGGGTGGGGCTGCTGGATATCGGCGGCGGCACTTCCGATCTGGCGGTTTTTGCCGGCGGAACCATCAAGCACACCTTTGTTCTGGGGTTGGGAGGGCACAACCTGACCAACGATCTTTCCATCGGCCTGCGTACCCCCCTGAAGGAGGCGGAGCGGCTGAAAGAGGAGTATGGCAGCGCCCTGGCCGCCCTGATCGACAAGGATCAGATCATCGAGGTGCCCAGTGTGGGCGGGCGCAAATCCCGTAAGCTTTCCCGGCGGGTGATGGGCGAGATCCTGGAGCCCCGGGTGGAGGAGATGCTGACCCTGATCAATCAGGAGCTGGCCGATTCCCGCTACAAGGAGCTGGTCAATGCCGGCATTGTTCTGACCGGCGGGACCGCCATGCTGGAGCATATGGAGGAGCTGGCCGAGCAGATTTTCGACCTGCCGGTGCGGGTGGGGTATCCGGAAAATGTGAGCGGTCCCGTCGAGGTGACCGCGTCCCCCAAGTGGGCCACCGGGGTGGGTCTGGTGATCTACGGGATGCGGCACGATCCGGCCACCGGCTTTCGGGCCCGTTCCGGCAAGATGTTGACCCGGCTGGGCAGCCGGATGAAGGATTGGTTTAAAAGCGTAATATGATCACTGCTTAAGAGAGCGAATAAAATTGTCCACCGGGGGCGTGGTAATAGTTAACCAAGGGAGCTAGGGTATGTCTTTCAAACTGGCGGAATCGGAATCGCGGGCGAGGATCAAGGTGTTCGGCGTGGGCGGCGGCGGCGGCAACGCGGTGAATACCATGGTGGAGAGCGGATTGGTCGGGGTGGAGTTCATCGCCGGCAACACCGATATGCAGGCCCTGGAGCAGTCCAAGGCCGACATTCGGATGCAGCTCGGCCCTAACTTGGCCAAGGGCCTGGGGGCGGGGGCCAAACCCAGTGTCGGCCAGGAGGCCGCCGAGGAGTCGCTGGAGGAGATCCGCAACGTCCTCAAGGACAGCGACATGGTTTTCGTCACCGCCGGTCTGGGCGGCGGCACCGGTACCGGGGGGGCACCGGTGGTGGCCCGGGTGGCCAAGGAGCTGGGGGCGCTGACGGTGGGGGTGGTCACCAAGCCCTTTGCCTTCGAGGGGCGCAGCCGGATGAAGAATGCCGACGCCGGCTGGCAGGAGCTGAAGGCCCACGTTGATACCATCATCACCATCCCCAATGATCGTCTGATCTCCCTGGCCCAGAAGGGAACCCGATTCATCGACGGCATGAAGATGGCCGACGATGTTCTGGTCCAGGCGGTCAAGGGGATCACCGACCTGATCAATCTCCCCGGTTATATCAACCCCGACTTTGCCGATGTGCGCACCGTGATGAACGAGATGGGGCCGGCGCTGATGGGTGCCGGCCACGGCGTGGGAGAGAACCGGGCGGTGGAGGCGGTCACCATGGCCATCGCCAGCCCGCTGCTGCAGGATATCAGCATCGATGGCGCCAAGGGTGTGCTGGTCAATATTTCCGCCCGCCAGGACACCCTGACCATGGCCGAGGTAACCCAGGCCACCACCAAAATTTATGAGGAGGTGCATGAGGACGCCAACATCATTCTGGGGGTGATCTTCGATGATAACCTGGGCGATGAGTTGCGGGTTACGGTGATTGCCACCGGCATCCGAGCCATCGAGGATTTCGAGGAGGTGAACGACAATGTTCGCCCCCTAGTGCCCCGGCGCGAGGTCAAGGCCCAGCAGTTGCCCCTGACCGCCCGGTGCGGTTCGAACCATGCCGCCGCGGGCCAGGGCGGTCGCAAGGGGTTTCCCGCCACCATCTTCGAGGAGGATTTTGAGCGCCCCACCTTCCTGCGCAAAAACGAAAGTTAACGGTAGGCAACCATGGCCAAACGCCAACGGGTGAGGCGCCGGCCCGCCCTCCCAACCGCCGGGAGCGGTCGCCGGGGGCGAGGAGACCAGAAGCTCCCCGGGGGAATACTGGCCGGGGAGCGGGGCACCTGGCGCAAAAAATGGACCGATCGGCTGCCGGTGGCCCTGATCTTCCCCAACACCTACGCTGTTGCCGCCTCCAACCTGGGCTGGCAACTGGTTTATGACCTGCTCAACGAGCATCCCGCGGTGGTGGCCGAACGCTTTGTCCTGCCCGTCGTCGGCGCTCGTCCTCTCTCCCTGGAGTCGGGCCGCCCCTTGACCGACTTCGCCCTGGTCTGCTACTCCCTCTCCTTTGAGGGAGACAGCCTGACCCTGCTGGAGCTTTTGGCCGCCGGTGGGCTTACCCTGGAGGCCGCCGCCCGTGATGATGACCATCCCCTGGTGATCGGCGGCGGAGTGGGAGTCTGGCTCAATCCCGAACCCCTGGCCCCCGCCACCGACCTTTTTATCCTGGGGGAGGCGGAGGTCGCCCTGCCGCCGGTGCTGCAATTTTTGGTGGCGCAGTGGCCACGCCTGGGGCGCCGGCTGCTCCCCCGGCTGGCCGCCGACTTTTCCGCCTGCTATGTCCCCGCCCTTTACCACCCGAGTTACGACGAGCAGGGCCGCTTGCTGGCGATGACTGTGCAGAGTGATGCTCCGGCCCGCGTTGTCCCGGCGCTGTTGCGGGAGCCAGCCGCCGGCGAAACCGCCATGGTCGCCGGTTATTCCCGGATACTCAGCCCCCGGGCGGAGTTCAGCGATCTTTTTTTGGTGGAACTGGGCCGAGGCTGCAGCCGAAACTGCCGTTTCTGCGCCGCCGGCTTTATCTATCGGCCGCCGCGGCTCTGGTCGCCGGAGGCAATCCGGGCCGCCCTTGATCACTGCCCGCCGGCAATCCGGCGGATTGGGCTGCTGGGCATGGAGATGGCCGCCCCGGAAACCCTGGCGGCAATCAGTGCTTTGATCGCCGAGCGGGGCAAGAGCCTCTCATTCTCATCCCTGCGGGCCGACGCTCTCACCCCGGCCCTGCTGGAACTGCTGGCCGCCAGCCGGATTAAAACCGCGGTGCTGGCCCCCGACGGGGCTTCCGAGCGCTTAAGGCGAATAATCAACAAAGGATTGTCCGAGGAGGCGGTGCTGCAGGCCGGAGAGAAGCTGGCTGCCATCGGGGTCACCACCTTGAAACTGTACTGCATGCTGGGACTGCCGGGGGAGGAGGATGGGGATCTGCTGGAGCTGGTTGGGATGATCCGTCGGCTTAAGAGGGGATTACTGGCCTTGGGGCGCCGCCGGGGGCGGCTCACCGAAATTCAGCTGAGTGTCAGCAGTTTCGTGCCCAAGCCCTGGACCCCTTTCCAGTACCATCCCTTTGCCGGAGTGGCCGAATTAGTCCGCCGGCTGAAGCTGCTGCAGGGGGAGCTGGCTGGGGAGGCCAATGTCAGGATCAGTGCCGAAGCCCCGGACAAGGCTTATTTCCAGGCAGTGGTGGCCCGGGGCGACCGCCGGTTGGGTCTGGCCCTGATCGCCATGGCCGCCGGCGAGAAGAGGGGCAACTGGCGGCGGCAACTGACCGGGCTGGGGGTCGATCCCTCCTGGTATGCCAGTCGCCCTCGCGCCGATGGGGAAATCTTCCCCTGGGAGATTGTCGACCCCGGAATAACGGCGCGGTTTCTGGCCGCCGAGTATAGACGGGCCCTGGCCGGCAAAAGCGGCCAGCCCTGCCGGGTGGGTGCCTGTAAGGTTTGTGGGGTCTGTGATGGTTAAGTGGATAGGGCCGGCAGCCGACGGGGGGGAACTGGGGGCCCGGAAGCCTTTCCAGCTGGTGAAATTTTTCTCCTTCACCAGTCTGGCGGTCTTTCTGGTCTTTACCCTGGCGCTCTCCTGGTTGATCTCCAACCACGCCAAGCGGGTGCTGCTCGAGCGCAGCGAGGCCTATGCCCTGGTGGTGACCGAAAACCTGAGTCATCAGGTTTTTCAGCAGTTTGTGGTGCCCACGGTTCTTCAGTACGGCAAAATCGCCCTGCGGACCCCCGAGCAATACCAATTGCTGGACGCGGTGGTTCGCAGCGCCACCCATGGAATGCGGGTGGAGTCGGTGACCATCTTTGATTCCCGGGAAAATATCATCTCCTACAGCACCATTACCGAGCAGATCGGGCGGCGGGACGTGGGTGGCGAGGAGTACCGGCGGGCCCTGGCCGGAGAGAATGTTTCCCGGCTGCTGACCCAAGGAGCCATGTGGGGGGTGCTGCCCTGGGTGGCCCCGGGCTCATCGACCCTGCAAACCTATATTCCCTTTATTCAGTATACCCCCTTGGATGATAAGCCCGATATCGTCATGGGGGTGATCGAAGTAAAGCAGGATCTCTCCGAGGAGATGGAGGAGATCGCCCGCTTTCAGCTCTGGGTGGGCCTGATCTCCATGCTGATCATGTCGGCCCTTTTCGTGGTTCTGCGGGTGATCGTGGCCCGGGCCGAGGAGATCATGGAGAAGCGGGCCGAGGAGCGGCGCCGGCTGGAGGAGAAGTTGCATCAGAACGAGAAGTTGGCCGCCCTGGGTAAGATGGTGGCTTCGGTCTCCCATGAGATCAAGAACCCCCTGGGGATTATCCGCAGTACCGCCGCCATTCTCGGTAAAAGGCTGCAAAGTCTGGCCCCGGGCAACGAGCATCTGGCCGAAATAATCGTCCAGGAGACCTCGCGGCTGGATGGAATCGTGCGGGAGTTTCTCGATTTTGCCCGGCCGCAAACGCCCAAACTGGCCAAGGAATCCTTAAATGAGGTGGTGGGCCAGGCCGCGGCTTTTGTCACCCCGGAGCTGGAGAAGGGCGGGGTTGAGTTGCGGCTGGAGATGGACCCCGCCATGCCCCCCTTTTTCTTCGACCGGGAGCAGATCTATCGCACGCTGCTCAATGTTCTGCTCAACGCGGTTCAGGCCATGCCGGAGGGAGGGAAGCTGGGGGTGCGCAGCCGCCGGGGGACCAGGGAGGGCGGCGAAAAGGTGGCGATTCTGGAGATAACCGACACCGGGATCGGGATCAGCCCCGACCGGCGGGGGCGAATATTCACCCCCTTTTACACCGATAAGCATCGGGGCACCGGCCTGGGCCTGGCCATCGTCAAAAACATCGTAGCCAGCCACCAAGGTGAGATCGAGGTGGCCAGCGAGCCCGGCCGGGGGACAACCTTCAGAATAATCCTGCCGTTGCGGGTGGTATGAGCCGCCGGGGCTTAACGGTCCCCTTTTTGCTTCTCGGCAACCTGCCTTTTCAGATCCTCATGGTCCTTGAGCAGCTCCTTGTAGGTCTCTTCCGCCCGTTGTTCCGCCTGATCCCGATTCTGCTTCATCTGCTCGATCTTCTGCTTGAGCCGCTCCTCCTTGACCTTGAGGCCGGAGTCGGGGATGCCGAAAATGGTGGCGGCCAGAAAGCGGAAGGAGAAACGCATCAATTCAACGTCATCTTCGCGCAGCTTGGCCAGGGTCTGCTCGTCAAAATCGTAGGTGTTCTGGAAGGAGGGGCTGAAGACCATCTCCCGGAATTTGTCCAAGTCGGTGCTGGCCATGAAGAAGATCCGCTTGGCCGGCTCGCTTAAGGTGGCCTGCCGCCCGAAGGACTTGCGCCGCATCACCAGTTCCATCCACTCCTTGTTCATGAGGTCCGATTCATCAATCCCCTGATCGATCCGCCACTCCCGGATGGTTTGGGTCTTCTCCTCCTGATGGCCCTTGCAGTGATCCTCCTTGACCAGGAAATAAAACTCCTCGGAGATGGAGGCTTCGTTTTTGTCGGCGGGCGCCTCGCGAAAGTAGGACATCCCCACCGGATAGTAACGGCAGGTGGTGGGGCGGTAGGAATAGATGGTGCAGCCCTCCTCGGTCACGAAAGGGCAGCGACCATCCTCATCCAGCAGAATCTTGACTCCGGGAAGATCGGTCTGCTCCAGGTAGACCGGGGTGGTGAAGCGGAGCAGGAACTCCTGGGCTGGCAGGTTGAGGGCCCGGCGAATTCGCAGAATATCGTAAGGGGTCAGCACAATGTTGATGTTGCCGCAGCAGGCGGTGAAACATGAGACTCCTGGGTGGCAGCGGAAACGCAACTTGCTGTCCAGAGTCAGCTTGTGGGGCAGAATATTGCTGGGGTTCTTGGCGAAAAGGGTGGGGCTGTTGCTTTCTGGCGCTTGCTGGGTCATGTTACACATCCTCTGCTGGTCTCGGGGCCGGTCCCGGCTGCTACAATATCAATTTTGGTGAGTTGGGGAAAATACTCAGCCGGGTGGTATGTGTCAACCGTTAAAGCGTCCGCTGAAACGTCGCCCGAACAGAGAGTTTTTTTCTTGACATTTGCCAGGTGAAAAATTATAAGGGCTTGAGTCGTAAAAAATGAGCGCCCCTTCATTTTTTTGAAAAAAACACGTTTTTCCCTTGCCGCGAATGGGCCGCTTTGGATTAGTTCCCGCTGCCCAGTCGGCGGATTTTTTAACCTGGTGTTTAAAACAGTAGCAAGCTGTCTGGATAAGGTACCGTGGATTCGGTTTCCGCCGGAAGTCCGAATCGACAAAATTCAAACTCAATTTTTGAGGAGGTTCGTGAATGCCGAGCTATGTAGATCCTTCAAAGTGTGATGGTTGCAAGGGCGGTGACAAAACTGCCTGCATGTACATCTGTCCCAACGACCTGATGGTCTTGAACAAGGACGAGATGAAGGCTTACAATCAGGAGCCCGATGCGTGCTGGGAGTGCTACTCTTGCGTGAAGATCTGTCCGCAGGGCGCAATTTTCGTCCGCGGCTACAACGACTTCGTCCCCATGGGCGGTCAGGTGCATCCGATGCGGAGCTCCGACTCGATCATGTGGACCGTGAAATTCCGTAACGGCAACATGAAGCGCTTCAAGTTCCCGATCCGGACCACCGCTGAGGGCGCGGCCAACGCCTACCTCGACGGCAAGGGCGATAACCTGGACGATGAGAAGCTGCTGCTGGAGAAAGATCTGCCGCAGCCGACCATGCTGGCCAAGTGAGTTGTTGGCGACGACTGAATTAATAATCAACAAAACCATATACTTAAGGAGAACTTAATTATGGCGTTACCGAATAAGCCTCTTGGCGAACTGCCCGCCGTGGCCAATCCCGAAGTTGTTGAGCATGACGTCGACGTTCTGATCATCGGCGGCGGCATGGCCGCATGCGGCGCCGCCTTTGAAATCAAGAAGTGGGCCCCGGCCGACCTCAAGATCATGCTGGTCGACAAGGCCTCCATGGAGCGTTCCGGCGCCGTGGCTCAGGGTCTCTCCGCCATCAACACCTACATCGGCGAGAACAAGATCGAAAACTACGTCAAGATGGTCCGCAACGACCTGATGGGCGTGGTTCGGGAAGACCTGATCTATGACCTGGGCCGTCACGTTGACGAGTCCGTTAAGCTCTTCGAGGAGTGGGGTCTGCCCATCTGGAAGAAGGACGACAAGGGCGAGAACCTGGACGGCGCCAAGCCCGCCCCCTCCCTGCGTGAAGGCGGTACCCCGGTTCGGACCGGCAAGTGGCAGATCATGATCAACGGTGAGTCTTACAAGTGTATCGTTGCCGAGCCAGCCAAGACCGCTCTCGGCGAAGAGAACATCCTGGAGCGCGTTTTCATCGTTAAGCTGATCCTGGACAAGAACAAGGAAAACCAGATCGCCGGCGCGGTTGGCTTCTCCACCCGTGAAAACAAGGTTCACGTTTTCCGTTGCAAGACCGCGCTCTGCGCCTGTGGCGGCGCGGTAAACATCTTCCGTCCCCGGTCCACCGGTGAGGGTAAGGGTCGCGCCTGGTACCCCGTCTGGAATGCCGGCTCCACCTACACCATGTGTGCCCAGGTCGGCGCCACCCTGACCATGATGGAAAACCGCTTCACGCCTGCCCGTTTCAAGGACGGCTACGGCCCGGTAGGCGCCTGGTTCCTGCTCTTCAAGGCCAAAGTGCAGAACGGCCTGGGCGAGTTCTACGCCAACTCCGATTCGGTTAAGGAAGAGCTCTCCAAGTTCATGCCCTACGGCGCCTCCCCCGTTACCCCGACCTGTCTGCGTAACCACCTGATGCTCAACGAGCTGAAGGCCGGCCGCGGCCCGATCTACATGGCCACCGACGTGGCGCTGAACGCCTTCCTGGACGAGCGTCGCGCCGGCGGCATGGACGAGAAGAGCGTAATGAAGTTCTGGAAGCACCTCGAGAGCGAGGCCTGGGAAGACTTCCTCGATATGTCCGTTGGTCAGGCTGGTCTCTGGGCCGGTATGAACATCGAGCCCGAGAAGGTCGGTTCCGAGATCATGCCCACCGAACCCTACATGCTGGGCAGCCACTCCGGATGCTGCGGCATCTGGACCTCCGGTCCCAACGAGGACTGGGTACCCACCGTTGACGGTCCCCGTAGCCACCAGTACAAGTGGGGCTACAACCGGATGACCACCGTTGACGGTCTCTTCACCGCCGGTGACGGCGTTGGTGCTTCCGGTCACAAGTTCTCCTCCGGCTCCCACGCCGAAGGTCGGATTGTGGCCAAGCAGATGGTTAAGTTCTGCCGTGATAATGCTGACTTCAAGCCCGAGTTGCCCAAGAGCGCCCAGGAGTATGCCGATGAAGTTTACGCCCCGGTTAGGCGCTACCTCGAGCATGTTGGCAAGAGCACCGCTGCCGACGTCAACCCCAACTACTGCAAGCCCGCCGGTCTGATGATGCGCCTGATGAAGGCCACCGACGAGTACGGCGGTGGTGTGGCCACCTACTACATGACCTCCGGCAAGCTGCTCAACATCTGCCTGGATCTGCTGAAAATGCTGCGCGAAGACGCCGAGCTGATGGCTGCCGGTGACCTGCACGAGTTGATGCGGGCCTGGGAAAACTACCACCGGATCTGGTGCGTGGAGACCCATATCCGTCACATCGAGTTCCGGAAAGAGTCCCGCTACCCGGGCTTCTACTATCGTTCCGACTACCCGACCGTTGACGAGGAAAACTGGAAGGCCTTCGTTAACTCCACCTTCGACCCCAAGACCGAGGAGTGGAAGTGTGAAAAGGTCAACTGCATCAACATCGTAGAGACCGAGCCCTGGGTTTAATCCGCCTTGGCAAGGTTTAACCGATGAAGGTTGAACGTTGAACTGAAATCTCCAGGCGTCATTTTTCGACGCCTGGAGATTTTTTCTATGGATCCGTTTGATTGTTCTTGTTTGCTTTGCTTATATGGGGTATTTCCCCGTTTTGCGTAAGGATGACTGGTTTTGTTTGATTGAAGCGGTGGTTTGCGAGACTCGAATCCCGGCTTGAGTCAAATGTGACAAGGCATGAACCCACCGTGGTCCCCGTGGGCCGTGGTGATGATTTTTAGCTGGTGTGTCCTATTTTACCTTAATGAATGGAGGAAAGGCATGACAGATGAACGCAGCGCACCCGCAGGTGCTGTATTGGTCGTAGGTGGCGGCATAAGCGGGCTAACGACCGCTCTCGAGGCAGCCGAAGTCGGCCAGGAGGTCTTTCTGGTGGAGAAGAACCCCTACCTGGGCGGTCGCGTTGCCCAGCTCAACCAGTATTTTCCCAAGCTTTGTCCGCCTTCCTGCGGCTTGGAGATCAACTATCAGCGGCTGAAAAATAACCGCAAGATCCGGGTCCACACCATGACCGAGGTCAAGAGTGTCAGCGGTGGTCCCGGCAACTATAAGGTTACCCTGCTCAGCCGTCCCCGCTATATCAACAGCAACTGTACCTGCTGCGGAGCTTGCTCCGATGCCTGTCAGGATGAGATTGACAATCCCTTCAACTTCGGGATGGATAAGGTCAAGGCCGTGCGCAAGGTGCATGACCACGCTTTTCCGGCCCGTTACGTGCTGGACAAGGCCGCGTGTAGCCAGTCCAGCCTGGATGCCATTCTTGCCGCTTGCAAATATGACGCGATTGACCTAAACATGCAGGAGCGGGAGATGACCGTCGAGGTGAGCAGTATTGTTTGGGCCACCGGCTGGAATCCCTATGACCCCACCAAGATGGAAAATCTCAAGTTCGGCTCCAGCCCGGCGATCATTACCAACATGATGATGGAGCGCCTGGCCTCCAGCAGCGGACCCACCGGCGGCAAGATCCTACGCCCCGGCGACAACGCCGAGCCGGCCAGCTTCGCCTTTGTTCAGTGTGCCGGCTCCCGTGATGAAAATCATCTGGAATACTGCTCCTATATCTGCTGCATGGCCTCCATGAAGCAGATCAACTATATCCGGGCTCAGTACCCGGAAGCCCCGATCACCGTTTTTTACATCGACCTGCGCACCCCCGGTAAATATGAAAAGTTCCGAGAGAAACTGATGGCCGATGAGAAAATTACCTGGATCAAGGGCAAGGTTGCCGACATCATTGCTGAAAGCGATGGATCGGTTACCCTGGTGGCGGAAAATGCCGTGAGCGGTGACAAGGTCAAAACCAAGGTTGATCTGGCAATTTTGGCCACCGGCATGCAACCGGCTCTCGACCAGGCCAAGGCGCTTGGAGTGGACACGGATGCCAACGGCTTCGTCCTGTCTCAGGATGAAGGAATGATTTCCGCGGGTTGCGCCAAGAAGGCGTCCGACGTTGTGACCTGCGCCCAGAGCGCAACGGCGGCGGCAATGAAAGCGATTCAAGCGTCGAGGAGGTAACAAAATATGGATAAGAAGTACGGAGTATATATTTGTACCGGTTGCGGTATCGGCGAGGCCCTGGATGTCGATGGGCTGAGCGCCATCGCCCAGGAAAACGGGATGACCGCCAAAACCCACGAAGCTTTTTGTGGTGAGGCCGGTCGTCAGATGATCAAGGACGATATGGCCAACGAGGGGGTTAACGTCCCCGTCATCTGTGCCTGCTCTCCCCGGGTCTGGAAAGAGGAGTTCAATTTCGGACCGGAGAGCATTACCGTGCGGGCCAACCTGCGGGAAGGCGTGGTCTGGTCGGCGGAAAAGCCCAGCGATGATCGTAGCCAGGAGGTGGTCGACGAGTTCACCAACGAACTGGCCCAGGACTATGTGCGGATCGCCTGCGCCCAGGCCATGAAGATCGACCTGCCGGTGCCCTACAAGCAGGAAACCACCAATCGCCGGATTTTGGTGATGGGTGGTGGTATCGCGGGGCTCACCGCGGCTCGTGAGGCGGCCAAGGCCGGCCATGAGGTGCTGCTGGTGGAAAAAACCGACAAGCTGGGCGGCAAGGCTTTGGGTTGGCGCAAACAACTGCCCACCAAGGCTCCCTGGAACGCCCTGGAGGAATCCTCCATCCAGGAGCTGGTCAGCGCGGTGCAAACCGACTCCAGGATCACCGTTAAAACCAGTACCGAAGTGGCTCGAATCGCCGGTGCTCCCGGTGCTTTCCAGATCACTTTCAAGGAAGCCGGAACCCGCAGCGAGTGGGATGCTCCCAGCCGGGTTACCGTCGATATGCAGGATAAGATCGACAAGGGGGAGATGGAAGACCCCAACGCCGGATATAAAAAATATACCGAAGCCAACCCCGCTGCCGAAATCGTCGGGGCCGTGGTCCTGGCCACCGGCTGGGTTCCGGCCGATGTCTCCGAATTTGAGCACCTGGGCCATGGCAAGCTGAAAAACGTGGTTACCAACGCCGAGTTTGAGGAGCTGGCCAAAGAGGGCAAGGTGCCGGCCAACGTTGCCTTTATTCAGAGCCCCGGCGGCGAGGAACACGACAAGGACTTCCCCTATGCCAACTCGGTGACCAGCATGGTGGCCCTCAAGCAGGCCAGTTATGTCCGGGAGGACAATCCCGACGGCAAGGCCTACGTGCTCTACCAGCATATGCGGACTCCGGGCAACATGGAGCTCTTCTACAAGGGAGCTCAGAACAATGACGGCATCTTCCTGACCAAGGCCACGGTCACCGGTGTCGAAGAGTCCGGCAGCGGCCTGGTGGTCAAGACCAAGGACACTCTGCTCCAGGAGGATCTCAATCTGGAAGTGGACATGGTGGTTCTGGGTGCCGGGATGAAGCCCACCACCGCCCTTGCCCCCACCGTCAACCTCTCCTATCGCCAGGGGCCGGCTTTCCTCGATCTGGAGCTCTTTGACGGTTACGCCGATTCCAACTTCATCTGCTTCCCTTATGAGACCCGGAGAACCGGAGTCTATGCCTGCGGCGGGGTGCGGAAGGCCACCGATATGGTGGAAACCATCGACGATGCCTGCGGCGCGGCCCTGAAGGCGATTCAGTGCATCGAGAGCGCCGATCACGGGGTGTCAGTCCATCCCCGCTCCGGCGACGGTTCCTATCCCGAGTTCTATTTCCAGCGCTGTACCCAGTGCAAGCGCTGTACCGAGGAGTGCCCCTTTGGCGCCCTGGACGACGATGCCAAGGGAACACCGCTGCCCAACCCGACCCGCTGCCGCCGTTGCGGTACCTGCATGGGCGCTTGTCCCGAGCGGATCATCGGCTTCAAGAACTACAGCATCGACATGATCGGTTCCATGGTTAAGGCGGTGGAAGTTCCCGATGATGACGAGGACAAGCTGCGGATCGTCGCCTTCGTTTGCGAAAACGACGCCTATCCCGCCCTGGACATGGCCGCCATGCGCCGGATCAGCCTCAACAACCTGGTGCGGGTGATTCCCGTCCGTTGTCTGGGCTCGGTGAATATGGTCTGGATCAAGGACGCCCTCTCTTCGGGGATGGATGGAGCTCTGCTCTTGGGTTGTAAGTTTGGCGACGACTACCAGTGCCACTTTGTCAAGGGCAGCGAAATTGCCGACAAGCGGATGGCCAACATTGGTGAGACCTTGGGCTCGCTGGGCCTGGAGCCGGAGCGTTGCGGGGTGCGCCAGGTGGCGATTACCGATTACGACACGGTTTCCGAGGTGATCAACGAGTTCATTGAGGAGATCAAGGAACTGGGCCCGAACCCCTTCAAGGGTTTCTAAAGCTAACGGGAGGGAGACTGCAAATGTCTGAAGGAATGAAGGTTCAACCCGATCTTGAGTTTATCAAGTATCTGAAGAGCGCGGGTGGAGACACTCTGAAGAAGTGTTATCAGTGTGCCACCTGCTCGGTGGTCTGTCCGCTTTCCGCCGATGGCAAGCCCTTCCCGCGCAAGGAGATGATCTGGGCGCAGTGGGGTTTGAAGGACAAGCTGGTGGCGGATCCCGACGTGATGCTTTGTCACCAGTGTGGCGATTGTACCGCCTACTGTCCCCGGGGCGCCAAACCGGGGGATGTGCTGGGGGCGATCCGGGCTTACGCCTACACCCATTACGGTTTTCCCCAAGGTTTGGCCAAGCTCTGCAGCGACGGCAAGAATCTGCCCATTATGATTTTGATCCCCACTCTGATCATCGGGCTGGTTTGGTGGCTTTCCGGTGGCATGAAGCTGCCGGAAGGGGATATCAATTTAGGCTACTTCTTTGGCGAGAACTATTACTTCGGCTTGTCCCAGAACGTGATCCTGATCGACCTGATCTTTGTGCCGACCTTTCTTTTCGCTCTCTATGCCTTTTATCGAGGGGTGTCGAACATGTGGAAGGGGATGGCGGCCCAGATTCCGGCATCCAGCAATTTCCGGCCCTCGGTGATCCAGTTTGTTAGCCAATTTCTGGTGCCGTCGATCAAGGAGATCCTGGCCCACAAGCGCTTCAAGGAGTGCGGGACCAATAAAAATCGGGTTAATGGTCATCTACCGTTGCTCTTTGCCTTCATTGCCCTGTTTGTCGTGACCGTCTACTCCATGATCCGCAAGGATGTGGTAGGCTTGTTTGTCGATGGGCTGCACGTTCCCCTGGCCATGAGCGATCCCTTCAAGATCATGGCCAACGTGGCCGGCATTGCCCTGATCGTCGGGGTGGCCATCCTTTGGGTGAACCGTTCCCGGATGGAGCAGGAGAGCAAGGCTGCCCCCACTTTTTACGACTGGTATTTGATCGGGGTGATTATGGCTGTCGGGGTCACCGGCATGGCCGCCCAGTCTTTCCGTTTGGTCGATGTTGCCTCCATGGCCTATCTCTTCTACTTCCTCCACCTGGTGTCGGTGTTTATGCTCTTCCTGTACACCCCTTACACCAAAATGGCGCACATGGTCTATCGTACCTTCGCCATGGCCTTCGAGCGCTACCGTGAAAGCGGTTTTGCCGGTAAGCTCGAAAAGTAAAGCCAGCTGTTGATTTATGCCCGCTGGGAGTTCGAGGACTCCCGGCGGGTGTTTTTTTCGTTGCACAATTTGTATCCGTTCACCATGGTCAACAACTTGTCGATTTAACGGGCTGTAATCGTTCAGCAGTGCCGCAGGTTCGGGCAAGCGGCCAAGCGCCGCGTACCCCGTGTACGTAAGCCTGGCTGATC
>Ga0129302_1001957_pt1 | contig 15002 bp, 15 predicted proteins | sample BlaSprsedimmetaG_FD_94476 | JGI IMG/M metagenome (GOLD analysis project Ga0129302, IMG submission 94476) | Hot spring sediment bacterial and archeal communities from California, USA to study Microbial Dark Matter (Phase II) - Blank Spring... | ecosystem: Environmental > Aquatic > Thermal springs... | reverse complement strand
TTAAGAAACATCATAGAAATGAAGCTCAAAAAGATCACCCGGCTTCGGTAACATCTTTTATGAGGCAACGTTTCCTTAAAATGCTATTCCTTCGGTAACATTTATTTATGAGGCAACAGGAGTCAACAATGTCTTGACACCAGGACAGTCTATAATATATGCTCCCGAACGTTTTTCCGGTGAATCATTCATGGGTTGGGGATGTAGCTCAGCTGGGAGAGCGCGGCGTTCGCAACGCCGAGGCCAGGGGTTCGATCCCCCTCATCTCCACCAAAATTACTTATTTTATTAATCAAAGATTTTTGTCAACCGCCATTTTTTCCGCTTTTTCCAGTTTCCCTTATGATAGGCATAACTGGCCAATAGCGGCAGTGCAGTTGTCGCTTCGGCGTAAACCATCTGTTCGCATGATGAGTCCACTTTGCCCCAGGAATTTGCTTCCTTGAGCGTGGAACTAGAACACGCGCCGTCACGCACATCCGCTACCGTTATCTGGACGGCGTATTTGTGCATGGGCACTTCTTTGCCCAGTAACTCCGCGCAGACGACTGTATCCTGCGCGAAATTTTTCGGCACGCCTCCGCCAATCATCAATAAGCCGCTGGTGCCGGCTTTGATTTTAATCATCGTTAATTCCCGGAAATCTTTAACCGAGTCAATGGCGACGTGATTTTCCGGCCGTTCATGCTGGTGTAAAACAAGCCCGAATCCCGCGGAGCTGTCGGAAAAAGCGGGGCAGAAGATGGGGACGTCATTTTCATACGCCGCCTGCACCAAAGATGACTTTTTCCCGGCGCGTTTCTGTAAATACTTGCCCATTTCCACGATAAATTCTCTGGAAGAATAGGCGCGGGGATGCAGGCTATCCGCAATTATCTTGATTGTCTGGTCGCAGATCTGGAGCTGCTCTTCGTCGATGTAAGTGTCGTAAATGCGGTCGATATAAAGTTTACGCAATAATTTATCATCCACAAATGGAGTGCCCTGATAGTGCCGGAAGCCGAGAGCTTCAAAAAAATCCATATCGACGATGGAAGCGCCCGTGGCCACGATGACATCCACCATATTGTTTTTAACCAGATCGGTATATACCTGCATACAGCCAGCGGCGGAAGTGGAACCGGCGAGAGTCAGCATAATAACGCAGTTTTTTTCCCGGAGCATCTGGTCATAAATATCGGCGGCATTGGCCAAATCCCGTGCGGAAAAAGACATCTTCTTCATCGATTTTATTATATCGACGGCATTAATGGATTTAATGTCGATGTGCTCTACCGGTTTATTTAAAAGTTCTCTTTTTTTCATTAAAATGAAATCCCCTTATTTTCATGGCTGGATTATTAGAACATGGTTTGTCAAAAGTCAATCGCCAGAAGGTAAATAAAAGATAAAAATCAAACTTGTTTTAGCTGAAAATATTTGATACTCCACTGCGCAAGGTCAATGCCCATGCCAGAAACAATCACTGTCTCACAACTAAATGAAAATATTAAGTATATCCTCGAGGAAACGTTTGGGTATGTCTGGGTCGAGGGGGAAATCTCCAACCTGCGCCGGCCTCAGTCGGGGCACGTTTATTTCACGCTGAAGGATGAAAAGAGTCAAGTCAGGGCGGTTTATTTCAAGCAGTTCGGGCGCTACCAGCAGGGTTTGACTTTTGAGTTGGAGGAAGGGTTAAATATTCTATGCCGGGCTAAGGTCAGCGTCTATCCCCCACGCGGTGAATATCAGCTTATCGTGGAGTCCGCCGAACCGCGCGGCACAGGTGCCTTGCAAAAATTATTTGAGCAGCTCAAGGCCAGGCTTGCCGCGGAAGGATTGTTTGATGAGCGTCATAAAAAACCAATTCCTTTTTTGCCAAAAAACATCGGTGTAATCACATCGCCATCCGGCGCTGTGATCAAAGATGTTCTCAGCATTGCAAAAAGACGTTTTCCCTCCGTGAATATAATTGTTGCGCCGGCGCGCGTGCAGGGCGGCGAGGCGGCCGCGGAAGTTATTCGGGCGCTGAAAAATCTGCACGCCGACAGAAGAGCCGAGGTGATAATAATCGCCCGGGGAGGAGGTTCCTTGGAAGACTTGGCTCCCTTTAATGATGAAAGCCTGGCAAGAGAAATATACCGCTCGTCCATTCCCTTGGTATCGGCGGTCGGTCACGAAACTGATTTTACCATCTGTGATTTTGTCGCCGACCTTCGAGCCCCAACCCCTTCCGCCGCCGCGGAATTGGTTGTGCCGGAAAGAGAAGATTTATTGAGGAAAATAGGAACACTTGGTCACAGAATCGAAGCCGGTTTCCGCCGGTATCTGGAAGACAGGCGAGGCGAAATTATTGACCTGCGGACAAGGCTCAAAGACCCGCGCCGTATATTGGCTGACCGGCAGCTTCATCTGGATGTTTTGAAAGCAAGACTCAAAACATCCTTGCGTCATGCCGAAAAAGAATTGAGTGCTGAACTTGACCGGCTGAAGTTGCGCCTTTTGCACTGCCGCCCGTCCGGGCAAATCGAAGAAAAGAAAAAGATAATAAACGGCATTAACCGTGATATGCAAAACATTTTTTCCGGCCGTTTGAGCCTGCTCAATCAGCGCCTTGCGAAAAATGCGGCTTTATTGGAATCTTTGAGCCCGCTGGGCGTTTTGCGCCGCGGTTACAGTATCACGCGCAGCCTCCGGGAGCAGAAGATAGTTTGCCGGGCGGATGAGTTGAATGAGGGGGAAGATATAAATGTCCGGTTCGCCGAGGGCAGTATAAATGCCGAGGTGAAAAAAATAATCGAGGGATGAGCATCTGGGAAACGGGTGTTTTGGTTTGGGATGAATATACAGAAAGCCACTTGTGTTTAGTGGCTTTAACTTGCGGCGGAAGCCGGGGACATTATCTTGCGGGGTGAATTATGCCAAGAGAAAAATTTGAAGACGCTTTGGAAAAACTCGAAAATATAGTAAGAAGGATGGAAGAAGGGGATATGCCGCTTGAGGAGGCGATGAAATCTTTTGAAGAGGGAATAAAGCTTATTCGCTATTGTTCCTCAAAGTTGGAAGAAACTCAGCGGCGCGTGGAAATGCTTTTGGGGAAAGAAGATTCACTTATTTCAGAAAGATATCAGGAAGAAGATAGTGATTGAAAAGGATGACAAGTTTTTAAGCGCTTATATGAACGACAGGCGCAGAATTGTGGAAGAAGCCCTGCTCCATTATCTGAAGCCGCAGGACAATATTTCTTCGGAAATTCACGAAGCTGTTCATTACAGTGTTTTCGCCGGAGGCAAAAGGGTGCGTCCTATTTTGTGTCTCGCGGCAGTTGACGCGACAGGCGGCAATCTAACGCAGGCAATGCCGGTTGCCTGCGCGCTGGAACTGATTCACACATATTCGCTGATTCATGATGATCTGCCTTCCATGGATAACGATGATTTTCGCCGTGGCAAGCCGACTAACCACAAAGTTTTTGGTGAAGCTCTGGCGATTTTAGCCGGCGATGCTCTACTGACGGAAGCCTTTGTTCTTCTGTCCCGCGCGGAAAAAATCAGGCTGCCTGCCGAGGGCCGCCTGCAGGTGATTCAGGAAATAGCCTACGGAGCGGGAATTTCCGGTATGGTGGGAGGGCAGGCGCTGGATATTCTTTCCGGCAACCTTGTTCCCGATGAAAATATTTTAACGGAGATTCACCGTCGCAAGACCGCGGCGTTAATTGTCGCTTCCGTAAAAGCAGGCGCCATTTTGTCCGGCGCGCCGAAAGGGAAAATTGACGCCATAGCCGATTACGGCGAAAATATAGGTATGGCCTTTCAGATATCCGACGATATTTTAAACGTGACCGGAGACCGCGAGCTGATGGGAAAAGAAACCGGCAGTGACGCCGTCCTTGGCAAGCTTACTTACCCGTCGTTGCTGGGGCTGGATGTTGCCAAGCAGAAGCTTAACGAGTATGTGGAAGCGGCGATAGACAGCCTCGCCGGCTTTGATGAACGGGCGCGTCCCCTGCGCCTCATCGCCAGGTATATAGGGAAAAGACAGGCATAAGTTTTAAAAAAAGAAAGGGTTTTAATTTTGTTAAAAAAACAGGAAGAAGAGATTTCCGGTATTTTGGAGAAAGTCAACCTGCCCGCAGATATTCGTAAGCTTAATGTTGCCGAACTGAATGCTCTTGCCCGGGAAATAAGGTCTCTGATTATTAATACCGTGGCCTCCTCCGGAGGCCACCTGGCCTCGTCACTGGGGGCGGTGGAATTGACTCTGGCGCTGCATTTTGTTTTCAATACACCCGACGATAAAATTGTCTGGGATGTGGGACACCAGACCTACGCTCATAAGATTGTCACGGGGCGTAAAAGCAGCTTCGCGACGCTGCGCCAGGAAGGAGGGATCAGCGGCTTTCCCAAACGGGAAGAAAGTATTTATGATGTTTTTAACACCGGGCACAGCGGAACTTCCATTTCCGCGGCCGCGGGTTTTGCCCAGGCTAAATGCCTTAAAGTGGAAAAAGATAAAATAATTGCCGTTATCGGCGACGGTTCCATGACTACGGGGATAGCCTTTGAAGCGCTGAACTGGTCAGGCGACAGTAAAAAAGACCTGATTATTGTTTTAAACGATAACGAAATGTCTATCTCGCCCAATGTCGGCGCGCTGTCGTCGTATTTAAACCGGGTAATGACCGGCCACACGGTAACGAAACTGAAAGCTGATATTAAGGGATTTCTAAAAAACATTCCCGGCATCGGTGAACAGATTGTCAAATTATCTCAGCAGATCGAAGAATCCCTCAAGACATTTATGGTTCCGGGAGCTCTTTTTGAGGAATTGGGCTTTACGTACGTCGGCCCGCTGGAAGGTCACCGCCTGGATTATCTGATTAAAAACTTTGAAAACGTCAAGGATCTGACAGGGCCTGTGCTTGTGCACGTTATCACTAAAAAGGGAAAAGGATACAAGTTTGCTGAGGAAAATCCGCTCGATTATCATGGTATCGCGCCATTTGACGTGGAAACGGGAAAGCCCGTCAACGCGGCGGGTGTTTTTCCCACTTACACGGAAATATTCGGGAAAACCATTGTCGAACTTGCCCGCAATGATTCACGGATTGTGGCGATTACGGCGGCGATGTGTGAAGGAACGGGACTGGATAAATTCCAGCAGATATTTCCGCAAAGATTGTATGACGTGGGCATAGCCGAACAACACGCGGTGACTTTCGCGGCCGGACTCGCCGTGGAAGGATTTATTCCAGTGGTGGCCATTTATTCTACTTTTCTGCAAAGAGCATATGATCAGATTCTGCATGATGTATGTCTGCAAAAACTTCCGGTTGTTTTTGCCCTTGACCGCGCCGGAATAGTCGGCGAAGACGGCGCGACCCATCAAGGCGTTTTCGATTATTCTTATTTGCGTTCTCTTCCCAACATTGACGTCATGGCGCCCAAGGACGAAAATGAACTGCGCCATATGCTGAAAACCGCGGTTACCTGTGGCTTTCCTGTTTCCGTGCGTTACCCGCGCGGAAAAGCCGTGGGCGCAAGCCTCGATGATAAGCCCGTGCCGCTGGTTGTGGGAAAAGGTGAGGTGTTGCGGGAAGGTTCAGGCATTGCGGTTATCGCCATCGGTTCTACCGTGTATCCCGCGCTTGCCGCGGCAAAAAAAGTTTCTCCGGAGGGAATTAATGTTAGCGTTGTCAATGCCCGGTTTGTAAAGCCGCTGGACAGAGAGCTTATTTTGAAAATCGCGGCATCCTGCAGAAAAATAATTACCGTCGAGGAAAATGTGCTTCAGGGCGGTTTCGGCAGCGCAGTTCTTGAGTGCCTGTCCGAAGAGGGAGTGACCGGTGTTGAAGTAAAGAGGCTGGGAATTCCCGATGAGTTCGTTGAGCACGCCACTCAGTTACGGTTGCGCCATAAGTATGGTATCGATGAAGACGGCATTATCCGGACGATAAAGCAAATGACAAAATAATATTTTCATTTTTGCACTAATCTTAGAATGAGTATGAGAGCTGAAAAAATTCGCTTAGACAAGCTGCTGGTTGACCGCGGCATCAGTCCCACGCGCCAGAAGGCGCGCGCGCTGATTTTGGCCAAGGCCGTAAAAATTGATGAAGCTTATCCGGATAAAGCGGGAACGCTTGTGAACGCTGATGCCCGGGTGGAAATAAAGGGCGAGGATAATCCCTACGTTAGCCGCGGTGGCCTGAAGCTCAAAGGCGCGCTGGATGAATTCGAGCTCGATGTCCGGGACATGGTCGTTCTTGATGTGGGAGCATCAACGGGGGGGTTCACGGATTGTCTGCTGCAATCCGGGGCGCGCAAGGTTTATGCTCTTGATGTGGGCTACGGACAGCTGGCGTGGAAATTGCGGCAGGATAAACGAGTGATTGTTATCGAGCGCACCAATATCCGTTATTATGACGGACAACATTTACAGGAAGCGCCGGATATGGCCACTATTGACGTGTCATTTATTTCCCTGAAAGTTGTTTTGCCGCAGGTTTTGAAATTGATCGCGGGAAAAGGCAGTATTTTGGCCTTGATTAAACCTCAGTTTGAAGCGGGCAGAAATGAGGTGGGCCACAACGGAGTTGTTAAGGATCCCGGCATCCATGAAAAGGTAATAAAAGAAATTGTGGATTTCAGCCGCGGGTTAAATCTGTCTGTGGAGGGAACATGCGCCTGTGCCTTGCTGGGACCCGCGGGTAATAAAGAGTTTTTTATTTTACTGGGGCAGAGCTGATTGAATGGAACTGAAACTTGCCAAGACTGCCGGCTTTTGCATGGGCGTGCGCAGAGCGGTCGATATCGTTCTGGATATCGCGCAACACGAGAAAGGGCGCGAGATTTATACTTATGGCCCGCTGATTCACAACCCTCAGACAATTGAATTGCTCGGAAGCCGCGGCGTAAAACCGGTAAACAGCATAGACGAAATTACCGATAAAAAAAACGCCGTGCTCGTTATCCGGACGCACGGAATTGCTCCCGTTGAACGCAAAAAAATTAAAGCCAGCGGCGTAAAAGTCGTTGACTGCACCTGCCCCAAGGTTGGTTACGTTCAGGCGATAATCAAGAAACATACATCCCTCGGTTACACGGTTATTATTGTGGGCGACAGGGAGCATCCCGAAGTTGACGCTCTTCTGGGATACGCCGGAGACAAGGGAATTGCGGTTATATCAAAAGAGGATGTTGATGCCCTGCCGCCTCTGCACAATGTTTGTGTCGTCGCCCAGACAACACAAACAACGGAAGATTATGAAATCATTATCAACAGGATCAGGAAAAGTTATCCGGATGCAAAGGTTTTCAATACGATTTGTTCTTCCACGCAAGAGAGGCAGGCGGAAGTTGTCGCGTTGGCGGAAGAAATGGATGCGGTTATTATTGTCGGGGGAAAAAACAGCGCCAATACCAGAAGACTCGCAGATTTGTCCTGCAAGCAAAAAACGCCTACTTTTCAGATTGAAACCGCCTCCGAAATGAAAAACATTGACTTGAGTCCTTACCGCAAAATAGGAGTTTCCGCCGGCGCTTCCACCCCCAATTGGATTATCGACAGGGTTATGGACATGTTGGCCTCGGGACAAAGGTTCAGACTCAAAATGAAAGACTTTTTACTCAAAATTTGGGTCGCGGCAGTCAAAACCGATATATATTCAGCCATTGGCGCCGGATGCCTGTGCGCCGCCTGCGTAATGCTGCAGGGGCAGAGTCCAAAATTATCTGATATCGCCATAGCGTCTCTTTTTGTTTACGGCATGCATGTCTTGAATCGCTTGATTAGCCGCAAACCTTCCGGATTCATCGGTTCTTTTCGGGAAGAAAGCTATCGCCGGCACTCGGTAATGTATCGCCGCCTGGCGATTATTTCCATTGTGATCGCGCTGGCACTTGCTTTTCATAAAGGAGTTCTTGAATTTACTTTTCTTTTTTTGATTTCTCTGGCCGGTGTTTTATACAACATGAAAATACTGCCCGCTGGTTGGCGCTTTCAGAGTCTCAAAGATTTGCCCGGCTCAAAAAATATTTCGATGGCCGCGGCATGGGGTATAGTAACGGCATTTTTGCCGACGATGACGAGCAGCGGTTTCTTCCGTCCGGGTATGGTTGTCGCTTTTGTTTTCGCTTTCGGTCTGGTCTTTATCCGCTCGGCAATGTCCGATATTTTAGAGCTTCAGAGCGATAAATTAATCGGGCAGGAAACTATCCCGGTTCTTATCGGTGAAAACAATACCAGAATTGTTCTCAAAATCATTTCCCTGTCATTGTTTGCCGTTCTTGTTTTTTCGTATTTAGCTTTGTGGGTGACTTTACTGGGACTTCTTCTTGCGGCCTGTTTATTATATGTGTGGATTTGTTTTATTGTTTGTGATAGAAAGTCCGGGCTTTCGGGGGCTGTTTTGGAAGGTCTCCTTGAAACAATGTATATTATCGCAGGGTTAAGCGCTTTAATTTGGTCTTTTTTCTGAAATAAATAATAAATATTTCTGGAGAAAAGGGTTATGTTTACGATAAAAATAAAATTATTTTTGAAGGGTGTTTTGTTTGTTTGCGTTTTTATCTTTATCGCGTGTGGGGGGCTTCGCTTTTCGCAATTGGACCCGGCGGCAAGGGATTTTCATCCGCAAAGCATTGCCGTTTTAAAGGTAGAAACCGGTCCTTATGAAGAAGCAAAGGAGAGTGTGGAGAAGATTGTCGCTGAGATGGTTGCGGAAAGAAAATGGTTTACCCGCGTGGTAGATGCCCAAGAGCTGAGAAAGAAGGCTCTGGCCGATAAAGAACTGGAAAAGGCGCTTGTCGATTACCTGGCTAAATTGAACACGCTTAATTATTCCGATCCTTATTTAAGCAGGAAGGTCGGCGAAATAGTTAATGCTGACGCTTTTTTGCTGGTTTTAGTGGACGTATGGGGTTATGCCGTTGAAAATGATAAGAAGGTCGCCAAGGTAAACATGAGGATGAGGCTTTATGAAGCGGCCACGGGGCATCTTATGTGGACAGCAGGCCATGACCGGACGCAAAGCTATACGCTGTTCAAGCCTCAGTTGTCTTCCGTGGCACAAAAAGTGGTGCGTGACATGATAAGCCATATACCCCGTTAAAAGAAATTTGGGAAAAGTTACAAAGACAAAGGAGATATCAGATGAAAGAAAAAGTGCAAAAAGCGATAGACCAAATCAGGCCGGGTCTGCAGGCCGACGGCGGTGATGCCGAACTGGCGGAGGTGACTGCCGACGGCATAGTAAAGGTGAGATTAACCGGCGCGTGTCAGGGTTGTCCGATGTCGCAGATGACCTTGAAAATGGGCATAGAAAAGGTGATTAAAAACCAGATTCCAGAAATTAAAGAGGTTGTTTCCGTTTAGGTCACGTTGCTACATAGCACGAAGTATGGACCGAAAACGTAATAGCGGAGAATAATCCGGGATTTTCCTGGTGAAATTTGACAGCATATAGATTTTTTGTAAAAGGAGAAGAAAGAAAAATGGCATATGTTATTACTGATGAGTGTATTGCCTGCGGTTCTTGTGAAGGAGAGTGTCCCGTCGAAGCAATTTCTGAGGGTGAGGAAAAGTACGTTATTGACCCGAATCTTTGCGATGATTGCGGAGCGTGTGCCGAACAATGTCCGGTGGAGGCGATTGTCCCGGGTAACGGAAAAGAGGAAAAATAAATAAGCCGCGGCGGCAGCCGTTCCGTTACAGAGCGGCATGGCTGCACGCTACATCCATAAGTAAAAAAGCATATTCTTTTGTTCTGATTATTGCTTTGTCCACTTTCATATTCCATGAATTAATTTATTGTTTGTTTGGGCACGGGAGGCTGAGCCAATGAAAAGATTCATAACCTTCGAGGGCATAGAAGGTTCGGGGAAATCGACACAGATAAGTCTCGCCGCCGAATATTTAAACAAAAATAATGTGCCGCATTTAGTTACTTCGGAACCTTCGGGAACCGACATAGGCCGGAAGATCGGCGATATTTTATTCAACAGAGGCAATAATCATTTGTCCGCGGAGGCGGAATTGCTTTTATTTTGCGCCGCGCGGGCGCAGCATGTGCGCGAGGTGATTATTCCCGCGCTTAAGGGGGATAATGTGGTTTTGTGTGACCGTTTTTCCGATGCCACATGCGCTTACCAGGGCGCCGGCCGAGGGCTGAATTCAGAACATATTAAAATCATCAATGACTACTCGGCGATGAATTTGAAGCCGGATTTGACTTTGCTTTTCGATTTGCCGGTGGAAATCGGGTTGAAAAGAGCGATAAAACGCAACGACTCTCTTAAAGATTCGTCGTTTTCCGACCGTTTTGAAAGAGAAGATATTGAATTTCACAGTCGCGTTCGCGAAGCTTATCTTTATATCTATAAAAGAGAACCACAGCGTTTGCGAATAATTGATGCGACCCGCGATATCGAAAAGGTTCAAGATGAAGTGCGCGGGCACCTTATGTCAATTTTGAATATGAAATAACAATTTTATAAGTTTATCTTGAAACTTGGGTTATGGCTTTTAGCGATATTTTTGGTCATGAAAAACAGATAGAAGCCCTTCAAAAAACCTTATCTCAAAAAAGAACGGCGCATGCTTATCTTTTCAGTGGTATTGAGGCGATCGGCAAAAGAACTTTGGCTATTGAATTCGGCAAGGCGTGCAACTGCGCGAATTTTGATACGTTAAATGATTCCTGCGACAACTGCGCTACATGCCGTAAAATCGCGCGCGCGGTTCATCCTGATTTTTTTTTCGTCAGGCCGGAAGGACAGTTTATCCGTATTAACGCCGTCCGTGAAATTCAGGAGCAGATGAATTTTAAACCGCTGGAAGCCGCCTGTCGGACCTTTATTGTTGACAATGCCGATAAAATGAACGAGCAGGCTGCCAATGCCATTTTAAAGACGCTGGAAGAGCCATCTTTAGCCAACTTGATAATTTTGGTTACCAACAGGCCTTACGCGCTGCCCGCGACGATAATTTCACGTTGCCTGCATATGCGTTTTAATCCTTTGCGGCAGGAGTCCGTGGCCGGATTCCTAATGGAGCATAAAGGCATGGAAAAGCAAAGGGCTCTTCTGCTGGCCGGGCTTTCGGGAGGTTCTATTGGCCGCGCGCTGGACTTAAACAATGAAGAAGTCATCGCGTTCCGCGCGGCAACTTTTGAGCTTCTTACGTCCACGCAAAAGGGAAAGCCCTTCAGCATGATTGATCTGGCTTCCTTTTTGGCGCAAAGCAAAAATGATACTAGGCTGGGTTTGGATATAATCGGCAGTTATTTCCGCGATGCGCTTGTATTTAAGGAAACAAAAAAAACTCAAATGCTTTTAAACCAGGATAAAGCCGGATTTATTGCGACTGCGGCCGATCGCCTGTCAGGTAAGCAAATCCTGCAGAATATCGAACGCGTGGGTGAAGCACAGGAAGCGCTGGAGCGGAACTTGAACAAAACGTTGACATTGGAAACAATGGCATTTAAGCTACATTATTAAATTTTGGCGGCGGGAAAATTGCTTACTAATATAGTTGGTGTTAAGTTTAAAAAAGAGGGCAAGGTTTATAGTTTTGATGCCGATGACCTTGTTGTCCGTGTGGGGGATACGGTTGTCGTAAAGACGGACAATGGCGTGTCTCTGGGCATCGTCGTTACCGAAGTTAACAGATGCCGCCCCTCGGAGCTGCCGCCGAATCTGAAAAAAATATTGCGTAAAGCGACTCCCGGCGATATGGAGGATAAAAAGGAAAACGAAAAGCTCGAGGAAGAAGCAAAAGAATTTTGCCGGGAAAAAATCAAGGAAAGAAATCTTCCCATGAAACTGATCGAGGTATATTGTCAGTTCGACAGAAGTAAAATGATGTTTTATTTTAGCGCTGATAGCAGAGTTGATTTTCGCGATCTTATTAAAGACCTTGTGCAGAAATTCAAGACTCGTATTGAGTTGAAGCAAATCGGCGCGCGCCAGGAAGCGCGGGTTGTCAAAGGCATGGGTATTTGCGGACGGATGGTCTGTTGCGCGGGTATTTTGCAAAATCTTGAAAGAGTTACCGTTAAAATGGCCAAGGAACAAAGCATATCCCTCAACCCTGAAAAAATATCCGGTCTGTGCGGCAGGTTGATGTGCTGTTTGGCCTTTGAATACGATAAATACACGGGAGACAGGAAAAGCTATAAAGAAACCATGGTTGAAGGACTTGTACAGGTTGATGATATAGACAAAGGCTTGCCGGAAGGTGAAGATATTGAAGACTTGGAAAAACTCGAAGATGATAACGACTTGCAATCGTGAATCTGCGGAAGGTAATTGATATGCAGAAAACTTTTTATGTTACAACGCCGATTTATTACGTAAACGCCTCACCGCACATCGGTCACGCCTATACAACAATCGTTGCCGATGTTATGGCGAGATTTTATCGTATGGCTGGTATGGAAACTTATTTTGTTACGGGTACTGACGAACATGGAGATAAAATCGCTCAGGCCGCCCAGAAAGCGGGCGTTACGCCGCAGGATTACGCGGATAAAATCAGCGCTCAGTTCAGGGATTTGTGGCCGCATTTGGCGATAACCAATGATTACTTTATCCGTACTACGGACAAGAACCATATTGAAACCGTCCAGCGCATTTTGCAGAAAGTTTACGACGGAGGTGATATTTATTTCGGCAGCTATGGCGGTTATTACTGCTTCGGCTGTGAAAGATTTTTAACCGAAAAGGAGATCGCAGAAAATAAATGCCCGGAACACGGCACAGAACCCCGGTATATTGAGGAAAAGAACTATTTTTTCAAGATGAGCAAGTACCAGGACTGGCTGGTTAGGCATATTAACGAAAATCCTGATTTTATCCGTCCGGAAAGGTACCGCAATGAAGTTTTGTCATTTCTCAAGGAGCCGCTGGAAGACTTGTGCATTTCCCGTCCCAAGAGCCGGCTAGAATGGGGCATAACACTGCCCTTTGACGAAAATTACGTGACGTATGTCTGGTTTGACGCCCTGATTAATTACGTGACGGCGCTGGATTATCCCGGCGGGGAAAAGTTCAGGAAATTCTGGCCTGTCGCCCAGCATCTTATCGCGAAAGATATTCTGAAGCCTCATGGTATTTACTGGCCGACCATGCTTAAAGCGGCTGGTATTGAGCCATATCAGCATCTGAATGTTCACGGGTATTGGAACTTTGAACAAAGCAAAATGTCGAAGAGCCTGGGAAATATTATTCGGCCTCTTGATCTGAAGGATAAATACGGACTGGATGCTTTTCGCTATTTTCTTTTACGCGACATGGTTTTCGGGCTTGATTCCAATTTTTCCGAAGAAGCCTTTGTCCAGAGGATGAATTCCGATCTGGCCAACGACCTGGGCAATCTGGTCAGCCGAGTTATGACCATGGCTATCAAGTATTGCAACGGCAAAGTCCCTGAAGTCGACATCAAAGACAAAGATCTTGCGCTGCAAAAAGCCGCGCTGGCCGCTGTCCGGGAAACGCAGGCGGCTTTTGCGGATATGATTCTGCATAAGGCGTTGATCGCTATCTGGGATTTTATAAATACGGTCAACAAATATATCGTGGAAAAAGAGCCCTGGGTTCTGGCCAAAGACCCGGCAAACTCCACACAATTGACGAAGATAATTTATAATCTGCTTGTCGCGCTGCGGGCCATAGCTGTTTTGATATATCCTTTTATGCCGCAGGCGGCTCATAAGATATTCGAACAGGCAGGAGCGGGTGCGTCGGTGAACCCGGATTTATCCATTATTATAAATGATGAAGCGCTGAAAGCGGGAATGCCGCTTTCACGCGGTGAATCATTATTTCCGCGTGTTGACTTTACCGCTCAAAAACAGGCTTTCCCAGGTAATGATGTGGCAGGCGGCAAAAACGAAATCGATTATAAGGAATTCGCCCGAATCGACATGCGTGTTGCCGAAATACTGGAAGCTGATTTTGTTCCCAAGTCTCAAAAGCTCATCAAACTTAAAATCGATCTCGGTGAGGAAAGAACCATCGTCGCGGGTATCGGCAGGGATTACGCCCCCGAACAATTAGTCGGTAAGAAAATAATAGTTATTGCCAATCTGAAACCGGCAAAGCTTATGGGGATAGAATCGCGAGGCATGCTTTTAGCCGCGGATACGGGAGAAAAGCTTGTTGTGTTGACTGCCGACGGCGACGCGCCGGCAGGCGCAAAAATCAGTTAGCGGCATAAAGCCCTTGGAGGGCTGAAGAAAAGAGCGCGCTGTTTTATTTGTTCAAAATATTTTCGATGTTGTTTTTTTCGAAACCTTCGGCGACTTCTCCTTTAATGTAAAAAGTAGGAGCTGCTCTCACTCCCGCCTGTGAAGTAAGGTTGTGATGAGTCTTTATCGTATCCTCCACTTTTTTATCGGTGCATGCATCAAACGGCGCGCTACTGTCCATCTTTCCCGTCATCACATCTTCATACGCCTTGATTTTGTCCTTTGCGCAAAAAATATGCCTTATTTTTTTTTCTGAATCCTGAGATAGGGGAATTAAGAATACATAAAGGGTAACATCCTTGCGTTTGGCAAAATATTGGAAAGCCTGGCGGCAATAGGGGCAATTGGGATCCGTAAATTCCAGAACTTTGGTTTTGCCCCGGCCGATTTTCAATGCGCTTTTCAAGGGCAGGTCAGCCATCCTGGGCGCCATTTTTTGCAGATGGCGCTGACGGGTCAGATTAACGCCGTCTTTGGAAATGATGTTGCCGGTTATGATAACCTCGGCTTCCGGCGAAAAATAGAAAGTCTGGTTGCCGGCATAAACTTCGTAGATCCCCGCAATCGGCGTGGGGCTGATGCTTTCGAAATTCTGCCGGGGGAAGCTTTTTTTAAACGCTTCTTCCACGGAATTTCCGCCGATGACACCGGCCGGCAAAAGAAAGAAAATGAATAACATTATTGCTAAGGCACTCTCAACCTTTTAGCGCAACACTTGTAGGTATACATCACAAGGTTTTTCCCAGTTCAAGATTTTTCTCGGTCTCCCATTTAA
>Ga0129302_1001952_pt1 | contig 15020 bp, 8 predicted proteins | sample BlaSprsedimmetaG_FD_94476 | JGI IMG/M metagenome (GOLD analysis project Ga0129302, IMG submission 94476) | Hot spring sediment bacterial and archeal communities from California, USA to study Microbial Dark Matter (Phase II) - Blank Spring... | ecosystem: Environmental > Aquatic > Thermal springs... | reverse complement strand
GTTTAATTTATTCTGATATGCAGACATCAGGGGATATCGGTATTCAGTCAGTTTATTAAAAAATTCTTCTGGCTGAATGTTTTCAGAATTTGATGGCATAAACTCTTTAATCAGGACGTTAATGACTTTATTGTCTCTGCTTGCCGATTCTGACAACATGATAACAGCTTGTTCAAGTTTGTTTATACCCAAATCAAGGGAAAGTAGTGGTTCAAGAATACTTAAATTTGCTGATTGAACAATTGTTTTAATTCGACGGCCTGGAACACGATGCCGGGTAAAAAACAAATGCCAGTTTAGAGAAGCATTTTCCAGAGCACTATAAACGTTCTTGTAAACATTGTCCGTTGGAAGTTCCAGATCTTGTAAAATAGTATTGTGTGATATTTGTGGATACTCACGCTTTAAAAGATTAAATGCCCTAACCTTTTCAGAAAAACTTAAAGAAGATTGCAAATCCTGTTTTAAAACTATAGAAAGGTGAATAGAATATGTAAGCTCATGGCGGGTTAATACAAATGCTGGAATATGAAAATCTGTTTCCTTACCATAAAATGTTTTTAAAACATTCACACGTGTGAATCCATCCAGAATAATGAATCCATTTTCTTCTGCAAGAAGATATACCGGATCTGTTACAGAAATTTTTTGCATATTTTCCCGGAGACGCTCATAAGCTGTTTGTTTGCTTTGAAAGTTATAGACACCATTCACTGAATTAATCATATGCAGGGGAATCATTTGAAACTTCATATTAAACTCCATTTCCATAAATTTACGCACAATTTGTTCGTCGGGTAAGGGATGAATAAGGGAAAGAATTGAGAAAAGAAGTGAGATGGTGTTAAATTTACCCGCTTTTTCTGAAAAAAGGATTTGATGTTTTGACTGATAAGAAAAAAAATATTGTGGATGATTTTGTAAAGAATCCACACCGGGCGTTATGGAAATTATCTGTTCCTCTTATGTTTGGTATGGCAATACAGACAATTTACAGCATCGTCGATATGATTTTCATTGGCAGAATTGGCGGAGATGCGATTGCCGCATTAAGCTTTAACATGCCACTTTTATTTTTTGCCATAGGTATAACATTCGGTTTAGGAGCAGGTGTAACAAGCGTAATATCCCGATTTTTGGGATCAAAAGATAAAGATGCGGCAGACAATACGGCAGAACATGCTGTTTTTATGGGAATTTTTATGGCAGTTTTTCTGTCAGCCCTGGGGCTGTTACTCCGATATTCAATATTTGAGTTTTTAGGTGCAACGCCAGAAATTATTCCTTTAGCGGTGGATTATTTTTCAATAATCACCATTGGCTTTGTTTTTAATATCATGAATGTTTTTTTCCGTTCAATTTTGGCTGGAGAAGGTGATACGGTTACTCCCATACGTTATTTAGTAACTGGAACCATTTTAAATATTATTCTGGATCCCATCTTCATTTTTACTTTTAATCTTGGCGTAAAGGGGGCGGCACTTGCAACAATATTAAGTCAGTTTTTGGCCATGGTCCTCTTCATTAATTATCTGTTTCACCGGGAAAAATCATACATTCAATTCAGATTTCGCCAGTTCCGTTTTTCCGTATCTTTATTGATGGACATCTTCAGGATCGGCATTCCTGCATCTATGGCGATGATAATAATGTCATTAGGCGGGATGGTTTTTAACAGGCTTCTTATTCTTTTTGGAAGTGAAGCAGTCGCGGCATTTGGACTGGCCCGAAACCTGGATCAAATTTTTTTTCTTCCAATAATGTCAATGGCTAATGGTATTGTTACGCTGGCAGGAATGTTTTATGGCGCCGGAGAGTATGAGAAGATTCGAAAAACATGGTATTATTCAATATCAAGAGGTTTCTATATTGCTGTTTTGACGGGTATACTTTTTTATTTTGGAGCTCCATACATATATAAAATATTCAGCACGGATACTGAAATCCTAAGAATAAGTGTTCAGTATACCCGTTTAATCGTTTTTATTTATCCATTTATTGTGGTTGCCATGATTTCCGGACGAGTATTCCAGGGGCTTGGAAAAGGGCTTCCCGGCCTTCTGCTCACTTCCATGCGGGTTATTCTGATCAGTTTGCCTTTCGCCATTATATTTGTTGTATATATGGGAAGGTCCATAGAATACATCTGGTATTCACAAATGCTTTCATCCTTTTCTGCTGGTATAATTGCTTTTTTCTGGTTGCATTATAAGCTTATTAACACAGAGAAAGCTTTCAGCCGGTTAATAATGTGATATGTTGAGTTCTTTTGAAAGTCATTGTATATTTGAATTTGTATGAAAGATAATATCATGAAAATTGTTCTGGCCACACACAACAGAGACAAAATAAAAGAGTTGAAAGCTGCTTTCGGTGGAACGAACACAGAACTTCTGACGTTTGATCATTTCCCCGGTATGCCTGACGTTGTAGAAGATGGAGAAACACTGGAAAAAAATGCCCAAAAAAAGGCAACAGAAATATATCATTATACGGGATTGCCGGCATTAGCCGATGATACCGGCCTAGAAGTTCGGGCGTTGAATGGAGCGCCTGGTGTTAAATCATCCCGTTATGCGGGAGAAGGTGTAACATATGCACAAAATGTTGAAAAGCTTCTTTTTGAATTGAGAGAAATCAGCCCGGAACAAAGAGAGGCAAGATTTCGTACAGTAATGGTATATTTTGACGGAAAAAACACAATTAAAACTGAAGGTTGTGTTCAGGGAAGAATTCTTACAGGGGCTGCAGGGACCGGCGGGTTCGGGTATGATCCCATTTTCTATTATCCTCCGTTGAAAAAAACTTTTTCAGAACTAAATATTGAAGAAAAAAATCAAATCAGCCACAGGGGCAAAGCACTTTTCAAAATGATAGATGCTCTTTGTGAAATGAATCTTATAAAGGAGGTGTGATCAGACTTATTTGCTACAGGATATAAAAAAGATAAGAAACCGGTATTCGAATGAGCATGGTAAAAAAGCTGTTTCTCCGGGGCCTCCTGAGTCTGATCACTACAACGATCCTTTGGGCCCAGGCATCATCTCCCGACTCTGATATACAATTCAGATATGATTGGAAGCCATTGGGTATTATGCCCTTTATTTATTCTGAACCGACTGGATTTGATCGAATAAAACCCGATCCATCCCTTCCCCTTCGTTATGCATCACCTGTTATTATCGGCGGGTTGAGGGTTATACGTGAAGTAAAAGCAGACGGCACCATTATCAGTCAATATGAAACAATGAACGATGTTCCCATACGAAAACCGGCATTGGCTACATTTGATCAATATTATAATATCAGACGACAGGCAAAAACGGAGGATATCTGGCTAAAGGAGGTTTCACAGAAGTTCGATCAGAAAGCGGAAGGAACGCGGGAGAGCAGTCTTGAAATTATCGGTGCCGATATTGCCGGCCAGCGTGTTTCGCTCCGCGTTAGCGGTAATATCAGTATTTCCGGTAAATTGTCTCAAAGAGACCAGTCCAATCAGGTAACCAGCTATCAGGAAACCAAAACCACAAGTTTTATCATGGACCAGGAACAGAACTTCACCATTGAAGGAAGGGTTGGAGACCGAGTTAGTATTAAAGTTGATCAGGACAGCCAGCGTGATTTCAATTTTGAAAATACTCTGCGTATACATTATACCGGCAAGGAAGATGAAATCATTCAGAGGATTGAAGCCGGTAATATTACCCTCTCCCTTCCAGGGACAAACTTTGTTAAAGGACAGGCAAATGCAGCAGGGCTGTATGGTATTAAAGCACTTATGAAATTTGGTCCACTGGATGTTACTGCCATTGCATCTGTTGAAGAAGGCCAGAACAAGAAAGTTAAATGGGGAGGTGGCAGCGATAGTGAACCGGTGATCATTCAGGACTATGAATACATGCGCAGAAGATATTATTATGTTAGTGATGTGTACCGGCAGAATATGTATCCCCTGGATAGTCAGTCGCGATTTGTTCTTCAGCGCAGAATAACCCGCCTTGAGCTCTACAAACAGGTTCCGCCACAATCCGAAGGTGCTTTTATGGCAACGGCATGGGTTGATCCAAACGACACAACACGACATGAAACATGGGCAGAAAGGAATTTTTATTTTAAACGACTTGAAGAAGGTCTTGATTTTGAGCTAAATGAAAATCTTGGCTACTTTAAAATGCTTACACCGGTTAACCAGGGAGATGTTCTGGCCATAGCTTACAGAGATACGGCAATTGTTCCTGGAGATCCTGTTCCGTCGTATCGGGAAGGTGAACTCGTTCCTTCCGGATCATCTCCCAGCCATTTGAAACTGATTAAGCCGGTAAACCCAAGACCAAACCATCCTGCGTGGGACCTGGAATTTAAAAACGTATACTATCTGGGCACCCGAAATATAGAACAACAAGGATTTGATCTGAAGATTTTCTTTGATGGCGGGAATGCAGCATTGGATCGCCATTCTGACGGGAAACCATATATACAAATATTTGGCCTGGATAACCGGGATGAAAACGGGGTTTTTGGTCAATATGACGAAAAAGTTGACATCAACCCAAATTTTCTTAATTTAAGGGAAGGCGAACTCATTATACCTTTTATTCGTCCGTTTACGTCAGAACAGGCAAAATGTTCGTCTGATCCGGACTGCTTTCCGGGGAAATATAATCCCTATCTTCCGTCAGATTTATCTTCATCAGCTCTTTATGATACAACCATGAATAACAATGCCCACGCCACCGAACATAAATTTTTCATTCAGGTGACATATAGTAATCGGAGTGAAGTTATTGAATTAAAAGATTTTATGATCATTGAAGGAAGTGAGGAAATTACAGCGAATCAGGTTAAACTGGTTCGGGGTGTGGATTATGAAATTGATTATTTTACCGGACGTGTTGTCCTGAAAAGTGATGTTGCCAGAAATCCGAATGCAGACCTTGACATTTCTTACAATTCACGGCAGGTCTTTCAGTTGGATAAGAAAATAATTGCCGGCACACGGGCTGAATATCGTTTCGGGGAGAAAAACCAGAATTTCCTCGGCGCGACCATGATGTATTTCAATAAATCATCCATTGATGACCAGGTTCGTGTCGGTGAAGAACCTTACCGAAATTTTATATGGGATGTGAACGGTGAATACCGGAAAAATCTTGATTGGCTGACACGGAGCCTGAACAGAATTCCTTTATTAAATGTAACAGGCGAAAGCTTTATTCACTTGTCTGGTGAAGTAGCCCAGATCATCCCCAATCCCAATACCATCTCCAACAAAGAAACAGGTGATATTAACGGGGTAGCTAATATTGATGATTTTGAGGGTTCAAAACGTGTAACATCACTTGGTGTGGAAAGACGTGGATGGCACATGGCCAGTCCGCCTGTTAATACTGATTTCTTAATGAAATATCCCAATAATGGATTCATGTTTTGGTACAACCCCTATAATGATATACCGACAAATAGTATTTGGCCAAACCGGGAAGTCAGTGCTAATAAACAAAATGATGTTACCAGGGTCCTTACGCTTGTCCTTGATCCTTTTATTGAAAATGTAACAGGCGATTCCTTAATTACACCCGAAACTCCATGGGTTCCTGAAAATTCATGGGGTGGTATCATGAAAGCCCTGTATTCCGGTGCTTTTGACCAGTCTCAAAGCAAATTCATTGAAGTTTGGGCCAAAGGGACAAAGGGTGTTTTGAAAATTGATATGGGAAAAATTACTGAAGACCTTAAAATCACGCCGGACTGGTCCACGAGAAGACCTGTTCAAAACGGTAAACTGGACACGGAAGACAAGCCCGAAGCCGGATTTGTTATTGGTAACGGCATAATCGATGAAGGTGAAAATATTGGTTTGAACGGCCTGACGGATGAAGAAGAAATTGCAATTGGATGGGACCCTGAGCTGGATAATTACCATTTTGAACCGGGACGGGAACAATACCGCCAAATAAACGGGACAGAAAATAACGAAGATGAATCAGGCCATATTCCGGATACGGAGGATATTAATGGGAACGGCCGGCTGGATGTAAATAATGACTACTTTACGTATGAACTGGATTTGGAGAATTCACCCTGGTTTGTTACAGAAACACGTTTTACTAATTTGCCCGGGAGCCCCAGAACGGGTTGGAAACTTTATAGAATACCCCTCACCGCAGCCATTGATACTGTAAATAATCCTACATTAACAGAAATTGAGTTTGTCAGACTTGTATATGCCGGTGTTTCCGATCAGGATACACTTCAGATTGCATCCATTGGTTTGGTTGGCAATGAATGGCAGGAAATAGGTATTGCATCAATGATAGATTCGATCAATTTTCAAAAAAATGATGATGTTTTCTCTATTACGGTTGTTAATACTGAAGATAATCCGGAATATTATTCACCCCGGGGCGTTCAGGGAAAACTGGATCGGATCTATAATATTCGATCCAAAGAACAATCTCTTTCTCTTGAACACTTTGATTTGCCGCCCGGCTATAAAACTGCCGCAAGGAAGCAGATGTATCAGAGCGAAAACTATATTCTATACAACAGAATCAAAATGTTTGTACATGGTGATGAACGCTATCCCGAGGATCAAAAGCAGGCTCAATTCTATATGCAAATCGGAAGAATTATTTCGACAAAGGATTATTATGAAATTATTACACCCGTGTATGCCGGTTGGGATGACAGAAACCACATGGATGTTGATTTTCAATCCTTAACCCAGCTTAAGTTGCTGAATGAAAGCAATTTACCTGATACACTCTCTTACCGGATTTCTAATGACAGAAAAATAAAGGAATTTCATGTTCTTGATGAAAAAAATAATCCCACAGGTAAAATTTACAGAGTTGTTGGAGATCCGTCACTTGCACGTATAGATCAGTTTATTATCGGTCTGATCAATGATTCACAGGATTATTATACCGGAGATATCTGGATCAATGAATTGCGTGTTAGTGATCCAAAACGGGAGAAGGGCCTTGCTTTCAGAGGGTCTGTAAATTTAAATATGGGGTCTTTTTCTTCATTAAGGGTAAACTCATCCTATCAGGAAGCCGAATTTCATGAGGTTGATAAAAAGAATCCTTTTGAAGGGGGGACAACAAATTTAGTAGACCGTAAAAGATTTGATGTATCTTATACGCTGAATACTCACACCTTTTTCCCAAAGAAATGGAATATTTCCGTTCCCGTTACCTTATCGTTTAATGAATCTGAAAACACGCCCAAATATGCTCCGGGAAGTGATATCCTGCTTTCCGATGTCCCCGACAGCCTGATTGTCAGAACAAACCGGAAATCCGTCCAGACATCTTTTTCCAAGAGCTCCACATCCGAATTTTTCCTTACCCGGTGGACACTGGACAGAACCTCTATGAATTTAACGGTCACGGATAATAATAAAAGTGATATGAATACGAAAGACAACAGTGAACAAACATATTCCGGAGGTATAACCTATAACGCAAGACTTCAGAAAGACAAGGGAATTTCCTACCTGGGATGGGTACCTTTTATAGGTGAAAAATTTGCAAACAAACGTTTTTACTGGAAACCAACACTTTTTAATTATTCAATAACATCAAATGAAAATGTGTCAAAGAATGTCCCGTGGAAAGGTGATATTAATAGAAATCACACGTGGTTTATGAAGCGTCAGTTTACCATGAACTATAACCCCACAGACAAAATACAATTAAAATATAATCGTACGGCCGATGCAAATTACAGGGAATATATCTCAGCCAAATGGGATGCTTTAAAAGAATTTGCTCCAGGAGAAGTAACCAATATCACTGAAGGTTTTAATGCCACCTGGTCACCGGAAATTACAACATGGCTAAAACCCAGTGTAACTTACGGATCATCCTATGCGTCCAACCAACCTTTATCGCAGGATTATATTAATGTAGGAAACACTCGATCAATCAGTGGAAGCCTGAATTTGAACCTGAAAACTATTTTTGCACAAAAGAAAGGCAGTCAGGCGACAACGCCTGCTCGCCAGCCGGGTCGACCGGCAACCACAACCCAGCAAACCCAAGAGCCAAAAAAGGAGGAAAAGAAAGAAATTTCCGTTAAGAATCTATTTTTGACCGGTATTAATAAGTTTTCACCAATTTCACTCAGGGCTTCTGAAACCAGAAAAATAAATCATAGCGGCTTGATGCTTAGCGATTCAACAGGCCAGGAAACGGTAAATTGGGCTTATCGGTTTGGGTTTTCTGATACGCCCGGAGACTCTTTTGCAATTGATCAGGTTAGTGCAAATTATCGAGGATTGAACATTACTCGAAATTTCAGCGCTCAAAGCGGATATCAGCTTACAAAAAGAATTTCCACATCATTTGATTATGCCCTTTCTACAACGACTAACGAAGCAGGTGTAAATTTAACGGAAACATTCACACAGAATTATTTCCCGTCCGGCGATACGGGTAAAGAAGGTTTTGTCCTTCCCGGCTGGTCTATCAAATGGACCGGATTAAATACAATTAAATATCTGAATAAGTATACAACAAATGTTACTCTTGAACATCGTTATGCTGGTAAACAAATGGTTCAATATCGCAACGATGAAGAATTGAATTCAACCTATACTCATGATTACCAACCCCTTATAGGATTGACTGTTGCATTTAAAAATGGACTTAGAACAAATGTCCGGTATATTCGAAAGCTTGAAATTCGTAATACGGAAGCAGATACAAAAAAGAATTATACAGACAATGCAACTTTGACTTTGAATTATAATCATAAAGGGGGATTGTCCATTCCTATTCCATTTATGGATAAACTGAACCTGGAAAATTCCATGGATTTTTCCACAACCTTTACATACAGCAACCAGAAAGGATTACAACGCCGTGGAGATGTATTAGAATTTGCTGTAATGGACAGAACTGAGCGCTGGGTTTTTCAACCAGAAGTCAGTTATCAGTTTTCCAGGAATATTAACGGATCGGCATGGTTTATGTATAGTGAGACTGAAAGTAAAATGCCCACAAGAATATCAAGAGATTTTGGCATTAGGGTCAATATCAGGATTCGGGGATGATAAAAAGAGTCTACATTGTATTGATTTTTGTCCTTTTAATGGCTTCCATCGGCCGATCAGAACCTGTATTCCGGGGAGAAAAAGCTTTTGGATATCTATTACATCAAACGGAGATGGGACCCCGAAATCCAGGCAGCCCTGGCCATCAGCTCTGTTTTAAGTGGCTTGTTACAAAAGGTAAGATTTGGGCAGATACGGTTATTGTTCAACCTTTTACAGGATTTGATCCTTATGGGGATCCGGAGATTCCGATGGCTAATGTAATTTATCGTTATCGTCCGGAAGATAAAAAACGGGTCATGATTTCAGCACATTGGGATACACGTCCTGTGGCTGATTTGGATCCGCATGATCCCGATCGCCCTATTATAGGTGCCAATGACGGTGCAAGTGGTGTGGCGGTCTTAATGCATATAGCAGAATTATTAAAAGAATCTCCTCCGGCAATCGGTATTGACCTGGCATTCTGGGACGGTGAAGATTCGGGAAGACCATCCCATCCTGAAGAATTTGCACAAGGAAGCCGGTTTTACAGCCGTAATCAGATCAAACCCGTTCCCCAAAAGGGTATTCTTATCGATATGATTGGCGATGCAGATCTTAAAATATATTATGAATTGTATTCTTTAAAATTTGTCCCCAAACTTGTTTCCGAGATTTGGAAAATTGCACGGGAAATGGGATTTTCAGATATTTTTATTCCTGTTCAGGGCCCCATGGTGTACGATGACCACGTCCTCCTATCGGAAGAAGGCATACCAACCATCAATATTATTGATTTCCAGTATCCCCGCCCTGGCATAAACTACTGGCATACCCATGAAGATACTCCGGACAAATGCTCACCTGAAAGTCTTGAAATTGTTGGCTCTGTTCTGGTTAGATGGATTTATTCACAATGATCGGAAGAAATATGGAAAAAGATTTTGCAAAAATTCACATTCCTTTGAAAAAGGATATTCAGAATATAATTGAACAGGAATTCATGGAAGCAGGACTAATTCAGGCACTTGAAGTAAATGATCATGAGATTCTTATCTGGGAGGCCTGGGAAAAAAGTGACGAAGTTTTGGAACTTCTGAAAAACCGTTTTCCTGATGATAATATAATATGTGAATTTGTACCAGATCAGGATTGGAATCTGACCTGGATAGAAGGTTTTCAGCCATTGAAAATAAAACAATTGTGGGTTTCCCCCCCGTGGCACAGGGATAAAGTACCTTCAAACGAACCGGTTATCTGGATAAATCCCGGTTCAGCTTTTGGCACGGGAACCCATGAATCAACGCGTTTGAGCCTTTACCTCATGGAAAAATATTTATACCCGGGTGAAAAGATTCTTGATCTGGGATGCGGATCAGGTATCCTATCTATCGCTGCCTCCATCCTTGGGGCAGGATCGGTGCATGCCTTTGACATTGACCCCCAGATTGAAGATAATATCAGAGAGAATCTTCAATTGAATAACAATCCGTTTGTCAGTTGGGAAATCAGGGATGTTTTAAACCTTGATGATTATGCCTGTGACCTTGCTCTCATTAATATTCAAAAACCAGTTATATATCCCCTGCTGGATAAATTAACAACCCTGTTGCAGAATAAAAAACCGTTAAATTTAATACTTGCCGGACTTTTGGTAACGGATGAACAGGAGCTTGAAACAAAATTAAATCAAGCCGGGTATATCATTTTAAGTAAGAAAACCGAGGGAGAATGGCTGTCTGTTTATGCTGAAAGTAAAGGTTAAAATGAATTTTAGAAAAACAGTGTTTTCAATTTTTACGGGAGTTTTCCTGTTAACTGCCTGTGGGCCGGAAGTGCCTGTTTCTCCAGACAAGCTGCCAGGAGAAATCCCGGTTTTGGAAGATCCCCTGCTAACGGTACATCCCGAACTTGATCAAATTCACCTTCAGGTGAAAGGAATAGATGACCAACCAACGTCACAGCTTTCTGTCTATTCACGGGTTTTTCTGCCCGGCAGCGATTCTGTCTGGCTTTTTGCGGAATTATATGACCGTGGGGAAAATGGAGATCAAATACCCGGTGACGGTTTTTTTGGCATTACGATTGATACAACCATATCAGATACACTAACCGGTAAAATGGAAGCACAATTCTTTGCTGTAGATAGTGATGAGAATGCTTCAGATATAGTTCAGGCATTTTGGGATTTGCGAAAAAACACAGCTCCGTACATCATTAATATCTGGTCACCGGATACGGTTATGCGTCCGGATCCAGGTCTTACCGATACCTTTATCGTAAGGGTAGAGGCTTATGACGACGACGGATTAAAAGATATTATTGCCGTCTTTTTTCAGGTCCGGAGTGTGGATGATACGACAGTTTGGAACAGTAACCCTCTCTTTGTCCTGAATGATGCAGGCATCGGCGCGGACAGGGTGTCCGGCGATGGTATATATTCAACGTCACTCACCATCAATTCGGAAAATCGCCTGGCTGATAATATCTTCAGGTATTATGCCCTTGACTGGGCCGGCAATATGAGTGAATATGTTCTTGATACAATTACGGTTTATAAAAATTATATTCCGGAAATTCACAGTTTCTTTATTGGCAGCACTTCTCAGATAATAAAACCTTCAGAAGGATCGCCTTCCGATAGTCTGCTGTTTTATGTCAATGCTACCGATGAAAACGGGCAGGATGAAATTACATCTGTTCATCTGTTGCGGAAAAATTCCGCAGGATACTGGGATGAACTTCCTTTTCCCCGTGGTTATGACGACGGATTGCATGAAGATTTTTCAGCTAATGACGGATGGTATACTATCCGGTCCGGATTTAGACAGGAAGATAACATCGGCACGTATTTTTACAGGGCAGTTGTAACAGATGCTTACGGGAATCGTGTTATGAGTGTTGATTCAATAGCTGTTGATCTGATAGAAAATATACCAACCGGGTACCAACCAATCCTTTTGGATAAAAAGTAAAGGTAAGGGGAAGCCATGATCAAACTCTCTATACGAATTATCTTTGCTTCATTGGTAATATTCACAACATTACAGGCAGCACAGCTTACCATTGCAGAGACGTATTCATTCAATGATACACTTGTCTATGAAGGACTGGGAGCGAACGGAGTCAGCAATATTATTTTTCTTGATGACAGCACCTACTTCTTTTCAACGGGCTACGGGCTATCAGTAACGAAAGACGGGGGTGAAAGTTTTTTCACGTATTACAATCATCCCAATGCAGTTAAATACGGTGGTGTTACATCCTTCACATCGTTGGGGTCACATTTATGGGTAGCTACAGCCTTTGACAGTATCGGCGTTGAAGAAAGTGCAGCAACCGGCAATGGAATCAGTTACAGTCCGGACGGAGGTATCACCTGGTTTCAATACCCCCAAATGGTGGATCATCCCGATTCAAACTATGTGCTGCTTTATGGGGATACAATCCGGGCATTACCCACAACTGTCCCCATTGATAATCTTACTTACGATATGTCGGTACATATTAACAGTACCGGCGATACCCTTTTATGGGCTACAAGTTTTGCCGGGGGAACACGTGTCAGTCGTGATTTGGGCAGAACATGGAAACGTGTTGTCTTACCGGCTGACAATATGGATTTTCTTGATGAGCAAAGCGATCTGAATTTTAACCTGAGCCCTGTTGACCGGCCGGATCTGAATCTGACCGGGAATTATAATCACAGAGCATTTTCGGTCATTGCCCAAAATGATTTGGTTGTTGTTGGAACGGCCGGAGGTGTAAATATTTCCATAAACAGCGGGAGGACATGGCGGAAATATACCGCTCTGAATTCAGGCTTAAGTGGTAACTTTATTGTAGCCCTCCATATTGGTCCGGATGGAACTATTTATGCTGCAGCACTGCCGGCGGTTGGCGCCGGAGAATTTCAAAGCCTCAGTTTTACCACAAGTGGTTTTGGGGGCGCATTGTATTGGGAAAACACACTCAATAATAAAAGGCTTTATAATATCAGTACGGCAGGAAGCCGGATTTATGCCGCATCCAAGACCGGGATTTGGGTCTCGGGCGACAAATGGAACTGGGTTCCCATGAGTTATCCGAAAGACAGGATAACGGGAGACCAGTTATATTCCGATGAAGTCTATGTAGTTGATACGGACCCATTTGGAAGATTATGGGCGGGAACAGGTGATGGCCTTGCTTACACAGAGGACGACGGCTATAACTGGAAGATAATACGGAGAGTAAAGTCTCTTGGCTTATCGTCGGAATTGAAAATTTCAGCCTATCCCAACCCCTTCTCACCCGGAAGAATGAATTTCTTTGACGGGGAAGGTCATGTTCGCTTCCATGTGGCAATTCCTGAAAACGGAACATTGTCACTGGATGTCTTTGATTTCGGCATGAACAGGGTTAAGCGGGTTGCGGAAGCGGTTTCAGTTACCGCCGGAGAACAGGATTTTATATGGAACGGGAAAAATGGCCTGAACGATATGGTGTCTAACGGCACATATTTTGTCCGGGGAATTTTTAAAGGAAATAACAGAGAATCAATGGCATGGACAAAAATAATTATTCTGGAATAGAATCATGAAATACAGACGGATAAAATATTTTTCAATTCTCCTTTTATCAGGCACATTACTGTTTGCCGGCTCTGATGAAACCGGCGGTTATGCCGGTGCATTTTTAAGAATGCCTTTAAGTGCCCGCTCTGCAGCTCTTGGAAATGCAGCAGGATCCTTAAAAGACAGTCCTGAAAGTTTTGTGGAAAATCCGGCCGTTCTGTCGTCATTGGAAAAAAGGGAATTCGGTTCCTCCTTTCAATTTCTATCCCTTGATCGTTCTTTGCATATGGTCAGCCTTGCCATGCCACTTCCGCCAAGTGCAGGACTTGCTCTTGCATGGGTCCATGCCGGTGTGGGAAAGATTGAAGAACGGAATTTCTCAAATGTTTTAACCGGAGAGCTCCAAACCTCACAGGATGCACTTTATATTGGGTTTTCCAACATGATTTGGGAAAGCTTTACTATTGGGATAAATGCTAAAGTACTTATTGACCAACTTCCCGAAGTAACTGCGACTGGATTTGGACTGGACCTGGGGTTCTATTACAGGCCTTTTGATGATATAAACCTTGGTTTAACATTTAAAGATATAAACAGCAAGATTAATTGGAATACCAATAATATTTATACTTACGGCTCCCAAAGGTCTGATGCATATCCCCGGATGATACAATTTTCAGGAGATTATGATTATAAAGACTTCTTACTTTTAACAATTGCCTATAAAGGCAGTTATGATATACGCCCAACATGGCATGGTGGCCTTGAAGTGAAGGCCGGGAAACATATTGCCCTGAGAACCGGCCTGGACGACATGATGCCGGTTTTCGGTTTGAGTACCCATTATGATGTTTGGGAAGGAATTGACACTCGAATTGATTACGCCTTTTTATTAGGCCGATACAGTGAAGGATACAGTCATGTTTTTTCATGGATTTTCTCATTTTAAAATACGTGTGTTGACTGGAATAACACTTTTAACAGGTTTTGTCTATGCCGGAACAGGCCTGACGGTTCTTTCTTTGCCGGAAGATCCGGTAAGGGGCTGGTTAAAATTCGGCTCAGACTCTTTTTCCGGCGCAGCTGCATGGCCTTTGTTTCTCCCGGAAGAAGAAATACACTACCATGCTTCTCATACCTTCTGGTTGTTTGATACACCTTACTCCCGTATTATTGCCGGGAATCGGAAATTTTTTGCTGGAGCATCCTTTCTTATGACAGAAGGTATTGAAATCCGAACGGATGTTCCATCGGAGCAACCTATTGATGAAACAGGTTATTACAACGGAATTCTATTTGCCGGAAGAGAATGGATTATCAATCCCAATATTCGAATTGGAATGACAGGTCAGCTTGTTTTTGAACGCCTGTACCATGCCTCTGCGCTGGGATTGGCACTCAATGCTGTCGGTGCATATCAG